>Ga0209611_10004956_pt1 | contig 22563 bp, 15 predicted proteins | sample S1TSphgellanicum_3_FD_187693 | JGI IMG/M metagenome (GOLD analysis project Ga0209611, IMG submission 187693) | Host-associated microbial communities from peat moss isolated from Minnesota, USA - S1T2_Fc - Sphagnum magellanicum MG (SPAdes) (version 2) | ecosystem: Host-associated > Plants > Peat... | reverse complement strand
CCAAGATAAGGTCACGGCAAGACGAGCCGTTTATCATCACGATAGGTGCCAAGTGGAAGTGCAGTAATGTATGCAGCTGAGGCATCCTAACAGACCGAGAGATTTGAACCTTGTTCCTATATGACCTGACTGTTTTTATCAGGCAGCCACCTATTTTCATCGTTTAGTTGTTTCACAACATCAACTTAACAGTTCTCTGCCTGGAAGATACATCTATTTATGATGTATCTTCCAGAATTAGGGCCTCACAATCACTAGCACTAGCCGATACTACTTTTTCCTTATGTTTTTCTTTATGGGTTGATATTCTGGTGTCTTAGGCGTAGAGGAACCACACCAATCCATCCCGAACTTGGTGGTGAAACTCTACTGCGGTGACAATACTGTAGGGGAAGCCCTACGGAAAAATAGCTCGACGCCAGGATGAAAAAAAGGTTTAATAACTTCTATTCTTTCTCAAAGGTCGTCTTCTTCAAAACCCCATATCGATATCCTTTTTCTCCTATTCTACACTTCGAAATGTAATACCTTTCTTTATGAACTTTAGAAAGAAAATTCCTAAGCGTCCGCATCTTATTAGCCATTCCATCAGTCTAGAAAAGGTTGCTTTTGAAAGAGGCACCTAATAACAAATCCAGTGGAGGCGGGGCCTGTAGCTCAGAGGATTAGAGCACGTGGCTACGAACCACGGTGTCGGGGGTTCGAATCCCTCCTCGCTCACAACCAGTTTTAGAGGTTTTTTCTTGGGCCATAGAACAAAGGTATTATCTCAGCCAGATTTACACGAAGATTTTGACGCATGCTGGGACCCTGTTATCCACGATTTTTGAAAAAATGAAAACTTTTACTAACTCATAGATATTAGGCAAATAGAAGATCCATTAGGAATTAGGCTCTGACTCTGCCAATGCCATCAGAACAAAAAATTCATAATTTTTTGATCTTAGCTTTTCAATATTTTTCTTTTCAGTCTTTTGAAGAGGCCATTGTTTCCATTTCTTGAAAGAGTAAGTACGTTTTTATCTCTTTTGGGGGGATTCGCATCAATATAAACGATGACAAGGAATATTTTACCTACTCCTAACATCAAAGCAGGAAATTCTGAAAAAATATGGATCTCCCCAGGTAGGACTTGAACCTACGACCAATCGGTTAACAGCCGACCGCTCTACCACTGAGCTACTGAGGAACAATGTCGGGAGTTCGATCTCATATACATGAAAAGATTCTTTTTCTTTAAACCGACCTAGAATGCAGGAACGATTGAAAAACAAAAAACCCAAAGACTTTTTTTGAACTTTGGGAACTTTGCGCACACCTTACCCTCTATTCTACAGAAAAAAGGTAACGATAGCAATCCCCTTCGCCTCCCCGGAGAGCGTCTCCGAAACAAAGGGAGGCGGTCAACCATCACCATGATCTTCTCCACTGTCTCCTCCAAGATGCATATTGATCAATTGATTTCCACGGTGCTGCAATTTCGCCATTTGCTAAGTGTACACTGACTGGCAACAAAAACCTCTCTATCTTTGCAAACAACAAAGGGCCTTTTTTCTCCTAAAAGCTAGCGGGTAATGGTGTTAATACTCCTTTACCTATTTTTCTAACTTTCTTCCCCAAGTAAAAGCAGACGTGATAGCACTTGGAACTGCTATTCAATGACGCAATCAAGCAGGAAAAGGTTCCCTGTCGGTGTCCTTCCTTTCACCTCTCAGTCTACCCCGATATGACTGTAGAGCTTTCATGGGAATACTAGAATACGTAAGATTCTATACGATCTGTCCAGTGGTTTTAGTGGATAAAGTAGTGAGGTAGTGGGAAGTCGGGAAGTGAGGGGGAATACATATCCGCGATCGTACCGTCATTATTTCAATTATCGAAATTATCTACCTTATTTTTTTTTTTATTTTGAAAAAGAATTTAAAGACATATTTTAAGAAAATTCAAAACATAGCTCACTCCTAGAACTAAAATATGTTATTATAAATTAGATTATTTAATATAACCATAGAACGATAAAATTTAATAGAAAACTAGAAATATTTTGATTAATAGGAGGCTTTTTAAGTGAAAATAGCAGTTTATGGAAAAGGTGGAATTGGTAAATCAACAACTAGTTGCAATATTTCTATTGCTTTGGCAAGGCGTGGGAAACGAGTTTTACAAATTGGATGTGATCCTAAACATGATAGTACTTTTACTCTTACAGGGTTTTTAATACCAACAATCATTGATACTTTACAATTAAAAGATTATCATTATGAAGATGTTTGGCCCGAAGATGTTATTTACAAAGGTTACGGAGGCGTTGATTGTGTAGAAGCAGGAGGACCACCTGCAGGAGCTGGTTGCGGAGGCTATGTTGTAGGAGAAACTGTAAAATTATTGAAAGAATCAAATGCTTTTTATGAATATGATATTATCTTATTCGATGTCTTAGGTGATGTAGTCTGTGGCGGTTTTGCTGCTCCATTAAATTATGCTGATTATTGTATAATTATAACAGATAATGGATTTGATGCATTGTTTGCAGCTAACCGTATTGCTGCTTCGGTTCGAGAAAAAGCTCGTACACATCCGCTTCGATTAGCAGGACTAGTAGGGAATAGAACATCAAAACGAGATTTAATTGATAAATATGTAGAAGCTTGTCCAATGCCTGTATTAGAAGTATTACCTCTTATCGAAGATATTCGAGTATCTAGAGTAAAAGGTAAAACATTATTTGAAATGGTAGAATCTCAACCTTCTCTTAATTATGTTTGTGATTTTTATTTAAATATAGCAGATCAAATTTTATCACAACCCGAAGGGATTGTACCAAAAGAAGTTCCAGATCGTGAATTATTTAGCTTACTATCTGACTTTTATTTAAATCCTATTGGTAAAGATCAGAAAGAAAAAAAACATAAAGAAGACTTACTGGATTTTACAATAATTTAAAATTTAATCTATTTTGTTCATTAGTTAAGGAATTATATCTATGTCAAATAAAATATCTGAAACTCTCACTTTTGAATGCGAAACAGGTAATTATCATACTTTTTGCCCTATCAGTTGTGTAGCTTGGTTATATCAAAAAATTGAAGATAGCTTTTTTTTAGTGGTAGGTACAAAAACATGTGGTTATTTTTTACAAAACGCTTTAGGAGTTATGATTTTCGCAGAACCCCGCTATGCTATGGCAGAATTAGAAGAAGCAGATATTTCAGCCCAACTAAATGATTATGAAGAATTGAAACGACTTTGTCCCCAAATTAAAAAAGATCGAAATCCGAGTGTTATTATATGGATCGGTACCTGTACTACAGAAATAATAAAAATGGATCTAGAAGGTATGGCACCGAAACTAGAAAATGAGCTTGGTATACCAATTGTAGTAGCGAGACAAATGGACTTGATTATGCATTTACTCAAGGAGAGGACACTGTTTTAGCTGCTATGGCACATCGTTGTCCAGAGCAAAATTTATTGATTGAGAGAAAGAAAGTAATACAAGATTCGAATATAAAAAATTTCTTTTCTTTTCTTTCTCTCGAAAAAAAAGAAGGAACAACTGATGAGCTTTTTGAAAAATTAAAAAAAAATCCTCCATTAGTTCTTTTTGGTTCTTTACCTTCGACTGTCGCTTCCCAACTTAGTTCAGAATTAAAACGTCAATCTGTTCAAGTATCAGGTTGGTTACCAGCTCAAAGATATACTGACCTTCCTTCATTGGGTGATCAAGTGTATGTATGTGGTGTTAATCCATTTTTAAGCCGTACAGCAACAACTTTAATGAGACGTCGTAAATGTAAACTGATAGGAGCACCCTTTCCTATTGGTCCTGATGGAACGCGAGCTTGGATTGAAAAAATTTGTTCCGTATTTGGAATTAGAACCGAAGGTTTGGAAAAAAGAGAGGAACAAATATGGGAAAATTTAAAAGATTATTTAGATTTAGTACGCGGAAAATCTGTTTTTTTCATGGGAGATAATCTTTTAGAAATATCGTTAGCTAGATTTTTAATTCGTTGTGGAATGATTGTTTACGAGATTGGTATTCCTTATTTAGATAAACGGTATCAAGCAGCTGAATTATTATTTTCACAAAATACATGTAAAAATATGTCTATACCTATGCCACGTATTGTTGAAAAACCTGATAATTACAATCAGATACAACGTATGCGTGAATTACAACCTGATTTAGCAATCACTGGTATGGCTCATGCAAATCCTTTGGAAGCGAGAGGAATTAATACCAAATGGTCTGTCGAATTTACTTTTGCTCAAATTCATGGTTTTACAAATGCAAGAGATGTTCTTGAACTTGTTACTCGTCCCTTACGACGTAATAATAATTTGGAAAATTTAGGTTGGAGTAACTTAACAAAAAAAGAAAAAAAAATAAAATTTAATTAAGTATTTTACTTTTTAATAATTTATTAGAATTAAAATATTATAAAATTTAATAAATTATTTTTTATTTAGTTAATTAACTAAATAAAAAATAATTTATTAAATTTAACTTTTTACTTCTTTTATCCCTAACAAAATTAAATTCACTTTTTTATTTTATCCTACTTCTATGCCTTCAAGGAATAAAATATTTTATTATGATAACAAACACTCCCTTACAACTTTGTGTGCTATGGGCTTCAATATTATCATGGATAAATATTTCAAGTCCGTTGATTTTATTTGGACTATATTATGGATTTCTCACAACACTGCCTATTGGCCCTTCTCAGATATTATCTATACGAGCTTTTCTTCTAGAGGGAAATCTAAGTGGCACTGTAGCTATAAGTGGTTCAATTTTAGGACAATTAATAATATTTTTATCAATATATTATTCACCTCTTTATATAATATTAATAAAACCTCACACAGTCACTTTATTAGTTCTACCATATATTTTATTTTATTGGTATAGAATTAAGGATCTTTTAGATTACCAATCTCTACGTCCCATTGGTTCAATTAAGGATCCTCGGATTTATAAAGTATTTCTCGATAGTTTTATTTTTCAATTATTAAATCCGGTTCTTTTACCAAGTCCTGTATTAGCTAGATTAGTCAATCTTTTTTTTTTTCGCTATAGTAACAACTTTCTATTTGTTTCAAGTTGTTTTTTCGGTTGGTTAACTGGTCATTTTTTTTTCTCAAAATTTATCAAAATACTTTTGGTTCGTATAGAGCAAGATTCACCTGTACTTTACCTTTTAGTAAAACGTCTTATTTATCGAACATTTAGTATCTTTATTCTGGCCTGTTTTTTGATCTATTTGGGGAGAGCTCCAGTACCATTATTCACTAAAAAATTAAATGACGAATTTCAATTTAATCAACAATTGAAAACTTATGGATTTTCATGGCTAAATAAACCCTGGCCTACCCTCTTTTTCGATTATCGTCGATGGAATCGACCATTACGCTATATTGAGAATAGTCGATTTAGTAATAGAAGTCCCGTAAAAAAAAAAGTATCACAATATTTTTTTGATATATCTATAAATGATGGAAAACAAAAAATATCTTTTACAGCTTTACCGAGTTTGTCTATTTTCGAAAAAGATCTCAGAAATTATTTAAATATTTCAAAAAAATCTATTTTATCTAATAATTTCTATAAAAATTGGATTGATAAAAAAAAAGAAAGAAAAGAGAATTTGTACTATGAATTAAAAAATAGACTTAAAGCTTTAGATAATGGCTTTTTTGTGAAAGACGTTATAGAAAAAAAAACTGGCTTATCTAATAATGAGGGGAATTATTTAACAAAAATTCATGATCCTTTTTTAAATGGATCGTTTCGTGGAAAAACAATAATATCTAAATCGCCTTGGCTTTTAACCGAAAATTTTTATGAATTGAAAAAAGATAAAAAAATATCATATTTATCGAAAAAAGAAAATAAACTTAAATTTTGGATTTCTGACCGATGGAGAAAATTAGAACGAAAAAATTTACCATTACCTTGGGAACCGCTAAATAAAGATGCACGCCGCATTTTAATTTTACTTATTCAAGGATTAAAAAATAAAAAACTTGAAACAAAATTACAGCAAATTAACTTTTCAGAAGAGCAGGCATTTATTGATGCAAATAAACAAAACACTTTTTCAGATTTAGTTGGAAAATCAGATAATAAACTTTTTTTAAATAAAAAATTAACTAAAACATCATATTTTAATTGGGAACTTGTTTTAAATTTATCTACTCGACAAAGAGCTTTATATTTTAAACAGTTAGAACAAGAGAAATGGCAAGTACTAGAACGCTCTTGGAAAAATCTCTGGTTAAATAATTTGAGTAATTTTAATCAACTAAATAAAATGATTTTTTTATTAAGAAAAATATTTTATTTTCATAAAAAATTCCGACTTCAGGAAATTTCGAAAGAAGTGCCACGATGGACGTCTAAATTACGAAATGATAAATTCGATGTTATAGCTGGTGGAGTTACTGATATTCGCCAAAGAAAAGTAAAAAATTTAGGATATCTTATAAAAGGAAAAGATAAGAGAAGAAAAATTGTAAGACGTTTTTCACAACAATCCGATTTTCGTCGAAAATTAGTAAAAGGTTCTATGCGTGCTAGAAGACGTAAAACATTAATATGGAAAACTTTACAACTTAAAACACATTCTCCCTTTTTTTTACGAATAAACGAAAAGCATATTCCGTTTCAATTTTCATTAAATAAATTTAATTTTATTTATATGAAAAACATTTTTAAGAACCCTATAGAAAAACGAAAAAAAATGACACTTTTTTCAACTGGGAATAATATTGCTATAGAAAAAACAAAAGCAGATCGTCTTGCAATAGCAAATAGATGGGATTTTCCATTAGCGCAGTGGGGCAGGAGTTGGTTATTGATTATTCAATCAAATTTCAGAAAATATATAGTATTACCTATATTGATAATATCCAAAAATATTATTCGTTTGATACTATTCCAAACTCCTGAATGGAGTGAAGATTGGAATGAATGGAATAAAGAAATTTATATAAAATGTACTTATGACGGTACCGAAGTTTCAGAAAAAGAATTGCCAGAACAATGGCTTAGAGATGGTCTTCAAATAAAAATTATATATCCTTTTAGTTTAAAACCTTGGCATAGTTTGAAATTTCAAACAAATAAAGAAAAAAATATATTGAATTCTTTAAATAATGAAAAAAGAATTTCAAATACTTTATTAAGTGCTGATAAAGACTTTGCTAAAAATAAAAAAAAAAAAATTAATTATAGTTATTTAACAGCCTGGGGTTTTCAAACTAATGCACCTTTCGGAGATATTAAAAAGAAGTCCTCTTTTTGGAAACCGATTCGTAAAGAATTAGCAAAAAGATGGAAAAGAAATATTTTACTAAAATTCAATAAAATTTATTTTAATTTTTTGTTTTTTAAAAATAAAATTATTATTAATTTTATCAATACTGAATTAATTGATAATGAATCTAAAAAAATAATAGAGTTAGATACTAAAATTATTAATAATTCTAAACTTCCTTCGGATCATGAAAAAAATAATGAAAATTTAAAAGAAAAAATTATATCTAAATTTAGCAAAAACATTTTATCAGAAAATCAAATTAAAAATAAATCTAAAATTTTGCGAAATATTAAAAAATTAGAAAAACTGAAAGATTTGGAAAAATACAAAATTAAAGAAATAAGTGAAAAAACTTGCTTTGATAAAATAAAATTCTCTGAAAAATTGAAAAAGAAAAATAAAGTCTATTTTAATACTAAGAAAAAAATTATTAAAATTAGATACCAAATTAGAAAAGATTATAAAAGAAATATTGAAATAATAAAAAAATGGTCATATTTAATAAAAATAAAATTTAATAAAATGAATAAAAACATTTTAAATTTATATATTTATTTTATTCGATTTAATATTAATTTAATATTAAAAATTAAACAAAATTTAATTTTTATCAAAAAGAGAGAAACTTTGAATTTATCAAAAATTTCTCAAATTAATTCTGAAAAAGATAGAACTAGTTATAAATATGCGAATAACTTTAATCAAGAAAATATTTTGTTAATGTCTCAAGCATATTTATTTCATAAGATCTGGCAAACAAGAACAATAAATAAATGTAATTTTAAAGATTTATCGAAGAATTGGACATCAAATCTGATTCTGAAAAAAAAAATAAAAAGCGATTTAAAAAAAAAAGGAATTTTTCCTGTAATAGAATTAGAAGATCTAAAAGAGAAAGATTTGAAAAAATGGTTACAAAATTTTGATAGATATAATATATCTTCACAAATATGGTACACAATAACACCACAAGAATGGAAAGATAACGTTACTCATCAATGGAAAGGCAAAAGAAAAAAAGACTTTAGGATTTCAGAAAAACAAACAAAAGTTTCAGTTTTATCTAAAACAAAAAAATTTTCTTATGAATTAGTTACAAATCCTTTATTAGAACAAAATAAAAAATTAAATAAGCGATATCAATATAATTATTTATGTTATAGTTATCTTGATTTTGAAAAAATCCCTGATTTTATAGAATCAAAAAAAAACAAAAAAACTATATTTAATAAAGAAATTTCACAAACATTAGAAGATAAAATAAATATTTACATTAAATCTAATTTAGTTTTATGGCTAATTCCACCATTTATAGAGAAGAAATATATAACTAAAATCGAAAAAATAGATATACCTAAAATTTCTTTATTAAAGCAAAAAAATAAGAAAAATATTCAAAATAAAAAATTACTTCGCGAAAGAGAGCGCCATCAAACTATTCGTCAATGGAAATGGAAATCGAAAAATGTAGAAAAAAAATTTAAAGAATTAGGAGATATGGCTTCTCTTATGACCTTCATGCAAGATCAAGAAAATGTTATTTCACTTTCTGCTAAAATGCGTGAAAACTTAGATTTATTTCGTCTTCTTTTTTGCAGAGATATAGGTATAAATAAATTAACAATTAATTCTGAACATCGTATACCACGTGTACTCGATGATGAAATTTTAATGTATAAAGTAGTAAGTGTTTTTTTAAAATCAAAAGCAAGATTCAAAAATTTTTTAAATTTAAAACTTTTAAATGAATCTACATCACGTATGGAATTTTTTCGAAATGATCCAAAAACAAAGTTTAGATTAGTTAATCTTGAAGATATTGTGCTTTCAAAACATCGTAAAGAATTAAAAGTATTAAATCTTTTATATTTAAATAAAAATAAAACTTCCAATTTAGATAAATATTTTGTGAAAGAAAATAGTGAAAAGCTAATAAAATTACAGAAAATTCAAGATAAGAATCAAAATTTAACAATTAAGCATTTTCTTTGGCCTAGTTTTCGATTAGAAGATTTGGCATGTGTTAATAGATTCTGGTTTAATACAAATAACGGAAGTCGGTTTACTATATTACGGATTCGTATGTATACTTAAATTTTGCTAATTGTCGAGAAATTCTTGGTTATAACCGAAAATTTCTCATTATTTTTATTTTTCATAAATCTCTTTAGAATTTTAAGTTTTTATTGTTTTTTTATTTATAATAATAATAAAAACAATTAATTAACTATAATCTATTATTAATTATTTCAAAATAATATAATTTAGGAGCAGTATTTTTATGTCCAAAAAACTATTTATTGGTTCATTGTTATTTTCTAAAGAACAAACAGGATCTGTGGAATTTCAAATATCGAATTTAACTAATAGGGTTTTAAAACTTACAGACCATTTAAAATGGCATGGCAAAGATTATTCATCTCAAAGAGGCTTATGGAAAATCTTGGGAAAACGTAAGCGTCTTTTAAGTTACTTATCGCAAACAAATTTAACAAGTTATGAAAATTTGATAACTAAATTGAATATTCGTAAATTGAAAATTCGTTAATTTTTTTCTATTTTTAGCTATTTATTTATAATGAATGAAAAGGAGCACCATTTATGACCATGCTTGCTATGAGAACGAAACCTATGATAGTAAGTATGGGTCCTCATCATCCATCAATGCATGGTGTTCTTCGACTCATGATCACTTTAGATGGGGAGAACGTTATTGATTGTGAACCTATATTAGGTTATTTACATAGGGGTATGGAAAAAATTGCTGAGAATAGAACAATTGTTCAATACCTTCCGTATGTTACACGATGGGACTACTTAGCTACAATGTTTACAGAGGCTATAACTGTAAATGCACCGGAAAAACTGACAAATATTCAGGTTCCAAAAAGAGCTAGTTATATCAGAATTATTATGCTGGAGTTAAGTCGTGTAGCTTCTCATTTATTATGGCTTGGACCTTTTATGGCTGATATTGGTGCGCAAACTCCTTTTTTTTATATTCTAAGAGAAAGAGAAATGATATATGATTTATTTGAAGCAGCTACAGGCATGCGAATGATGCATAATTATTTTCGTATTGGAGGGGTTGCTGTTGATTTACCTTATGGTTGGATAGATAAATGTTTAGATTTTTGTGATTACTTTTTACCCAAGGTTGACGAATATGAAAAACTTATTACACAAAATCCTATTTTTCTGAAACGAGTAGAAGGAATCGGAATTATTGAAAGAGAAGAAGCCATAAATTGGGGTCTATCCGGACCTATGTTACGTGCTTCCGGAGTTCAGTGGGATCTTCGTAAAGTAGATCATTATGAATGTTATGATGAATTAGATTGGCAAGTACAATGGCAAAAAGAAGGTGATTCATTAGCTCGTTATTTAGTACGCGTTGGAGAAATGAAAGAATCGATAAAAATAATTCAGCAAGCGTTAAAATCAATTCCTGGGGGACCTTATGAAAATTTAGAAGCTCGACGGTTTCAGCGAGGAAAAAAATCAGAATGGAATAATTTCGAATATCAATTTATTAGTAAAAAGCCTTCTCCTACATTCAAACTACCTAAACAAGAACATTATATTAGAGTAGAAGCTCCCAAAGGAGAATTAGGTGTTTTTTTAATAGGAGATGACAGTGTTTTTCCTTGGAGATGGAAAATTCGTCCACCCGGTTTTATTAATTTACAAATTCTTCCTCAATTAGTAAAAGGAATGAAATTAGCAGATATTATGACAATATTAGGTAGTATAGATATTATTATGGGAGAGGTTGATCGTTAAAATGATTTTTAATACCAATCTTAAAGAACAGGTTATTAATTTTTTTTCTGCGCTAAGTTTATCTAAAGAGTTTTCTAATTTATTATGGATTATTTTTTCAATCCTTATTCTTTTAATAGCAATTACAATAGGCGTATTAGTTTTAGTGTGGCCAGAAAGAAAAATATCTGCGGGAATACAACAACGTATTGGACCTGAATATGCTGGTCCTTTAGGAATAATTCAAGCTTTAGCAGATGGTTTTAAATTATTATTAAAAGAAGATCTTATTCCTTCAAAAGGAGATATTTGGTTATTTAATATCGGACCAGCAATAGTTGTTATACCAGTATTTTCGAGTTATTTAGTAATTCCATTTGGCCATAATATTATTTTAGCTGATCTTAATATAGGTGTTTTTTTTTGGATTGCTATTTGTAGCATTGTTCCTCTAGGGCTTCTCATGGCAGGATATGGATCGAATAATAAATATTCCTTTTTAGGTGGTCTTCGGGCAGCAGCTCAATCTATTAGTTATGAAATTCCTTTAGCTCTATGTGTATTATCTATATCCCTACGTGTGATTCGTTAAAGTAATTTTCAAAATTCAAATTTAGTAAATAAAAATTTTCTTATTTTAACTAAAAAAACTAAATTGTCATATGGGTCAAATAAAACAGCTTTTTAATTTGCAGTGATAACATTTAATCCCATCCTCTATATACAAGAGTGAAAGCATGCAAAGCGAGTAAAAAAAGTACCCCAGGTTCAGATTAGTTATTGAAGACCTGATAGCGGGAGCAAAAGAGAAAATATATGAAAATTTTATTATGTTTTTATTATATCTAAAATCGAGCAAAAATAAATGGTTAGAAACACAAAAATACATAACAGATTAGTATAAAATAATTTTATAGATAACAAAGATTTATTAAAATATAATAGGGATTTAGCATTCGTAGAAATGCGTAAAAAGTATTTCCTTATAAGATCAATCTAAAGTATAGCCCTATTTATTAAAACAACATGACTATTAGGAACGAAGTAATCCTTTTACAATTCTCATTTAAAATTAAGATAGATTAGAAAAAATTAGAGTTAGTACTAACAATAGTTGTAAAGGCTGAGATAGATTCAAAAGCATTTATTATTATCGCAAACAGAATCTCATGGAATAAATTAAGAAATTTTTTCAATAATAGAAATTATAAGCTTTTTATTGAAATAACCATCGAGGAGCCGTATGACGTTAAAGTTTCATGTACGGTTTTGAAATAGAGATATTAACAGTAATGTTAAATCGACTATAATTATCTAATAGTTTAAGTACTGTTGATATTGTTGAAGCACAATCAAAATATGGCTTTTGGGGATGGAATTTATGGCGTCAACCTATTGGTTTTCTAGCTTTTTTCATTGCTTCTTTAGCGGAATGTGAAAGATTACCTTTTGATTTGCCAGAAGCAGAAGAAGAATTAGTTGCAGGTTATCAAACAGAATATTCAGGTATAAAATTTGGATTATTCTATGTTGCTTCCTATCTAAATTTATTAGTTTCTTCATTATTTACAACAATCCTCTATTTAGGTGGATGGCATTTTTCTATTCCATTTCTATCAAATTCTAATTATTTAGAATGGAATTTTAATATTGGAACTAGTCAAATTATTAATGTAATAATAGGAATCATTATTGTATTAATCAAAGCTTATTTATTTTTATCCGTTTCTATCATAACAAGATGGACATTACCTAGAGTAAGAATAGATCAATTATTAGATTTAGGTTGGAAATTCCTTTTACCTATTGCATTAGGTAATTTATTATTAACAGCGTCTTTTCAAATTCTTTTATTATAAATATTTTCCTCTAAAAAATTATTTGATCTTTGAAAAAACAGAAAATAACAAAAAAATATTTATATATTTAAATAAAGGATATCTATCATATGTTTACTATGTTAAATAAGCTTCAAAAGTATAGTGGACAAGCAATACAAGCAGCACGCTATATTGGTCAAGGTTTTATGGTAACTTTGGATCATATGAACCGTTCACCAATAACTATTCAATACCCTTATGAAAAATTAATTCCATCTGAACGTTTTCGTGGACGTATTCATTTTGAGTTTGATAAGTGTATTGCTTGCGAAGTATGTGTTCGTGTATGTCCAATCAATTTACCTATTGTTGATTGGGAATTAAAAAAAGAGGTGAAAAAAAAACAACTGAAAAATTATAGTATTGATTTTGGAGTTTGTATATTTTGTGGAAATTGTGTCGAATATTGTCCTACAAATCGCTTATCAATGACTGAAGAATATGAGCTTTCAATTTATGATCGTCATGATTTAAATTATGATCAAATTGCTTTAGGACGATTACCTATTTCTGTAATTGAAGATTCTACAATTCAAACTATTTCAAATTTGAATTATTTATTTAAGGGAGATACAGAAAGTCATTCAAATTCAAGAAATATTACAAATTTTTTGGATTAAATTAACTATATTAAAAAAAAAGCTATATATAAATATATTTATATACATTATTTTTTTAATAATTTCGAATTTTTTATTTTATAAAAAAAAACAAAAAAATTATTTTTTGAGTTAGTAAATCAGAACAATAGAAAGAGGATTTAAATTTATTGTGAACATAATTGAATTATCTGAACCACTTCATGAAATTATTTTTTTTCTTTTAGAAATAGGTGTGATATTAGGGAGTTTAGGAGTAGTACTATTTAACAATATAGTATATTCGGCATTTTTTTTAGGACTAGTTTTTTCTTGTATATCCCTTTCATATTTTGCATTAAATGCTGAGTTTGTAGCTGCCGCACAAATTCTAATTTATGTAGGAGCTGTAAATGTTTCAATTGTATCCGCTGTAATGCTAATTAATAAACCAAATTCTTCAAAAATGTTCCCCTCTTGGGCTATAGGTGATAAAATTACTTTCTTAATTTGTTCCAGTCTTTTTTTGTTATTAGTTAGTGTAATTTCGAATACACCATGGTCTAATATTACTTTAATTACAGAATCAAAAGCCTTATTAGAGGTTGATTTTACAAAAAATGTTCAACATATTGGCTATCTTTTATTGACTCAATTTTTGTTGCCATTCGAACTTCTTTCTATAATTCTTCTGGTTGCGTTAATAGGCGCAATTGTTATAGCGCGCCGAGAAAATTTTGTTAAAACAAACAGAAAGAGGGAATTACAAATAAAAAAAGATTTTACAGTTTTTTGATCTTTTTTAGTTTATAAGGAGTTTTTTTAATGCTTGAACATGTACCTAATTTAGGTGCTTATTTATTTTGTATCGGTATTTTTGGATTAGTAACAAGTCGGAATATGGTCCGAGCACTTATGTGTCTAGAATTAATTTTTAATGCTGTTAATATAAATCTTATCACTTTTTCTAATTCTTTCGATACTCAAGAAACAAAAGGCGAAATTTTTGTTATTTTTATCATAGCTATCGCCGCCGCTGAGGCTGCTATTGGATTAGCTATTGTTTTGGCCATTTATCGTAATAAAAATTCAACTCGTATTGATCAATTTAATTTGTTAAAATGGTAATTGACTTACTGAGTTAAAAAAGGTATATAGTTATATTTATCTTTTTACTAATATCAATCAAAAATTTTTGATAAAAAAAATTTCCATATAATAATATTATTATTATAACTTTACTAAATTTAAGGCTTTTAACAATATATTGGAGTTTAGAAAATTAATGGCACATTCAGTAAAAATTTATGATACATGTATTGGTTGTACCCAATGTGTAAGAGCATGTCCCACAGATGTATTAGAAATGGTACCTTGGGATGGATGTAAAGCTAATCAAATTGCTTCTGCTCCTAGAACAGAAGATTGTGTTGGTTGTAAACGATGTGAATCTGCTTGTCCAACAGATTTTTTGAGTGTACGTGTTTATTCAGGAGCTGAAACTACTCGAAGCATGGGCCTATCATATTAAGCAAAAAAAAAGAAAAAAATTTTAAGTATTTTTTTACCCATACTCAAATTTTTGAGTATGGGGTTTTTTTTTATTTAAAGTTTTTTTATCTTTATTATGAGCAACTTTCCTTGGCTAACCATAATTGTTCTTCTACCTGTATCGGCAGGCCTTGTAATTCCATTATTTCCCATTAAAGGAAATAATATTATTCGATGGTACACATTAGGTGTTTGTTTAATAGAATTTCTTTTAATCACTTATGTATTTTGTTATCATTTCAAATCTGATAATCCATTTATTCAATTAAAAGAAGACTATAATTGGATTAATTTCCTTGATTTTCATTGGAGATTAGGAATTGATGGTTTTTCGATTGGACTTATTTTATTAACAGGTTTTATTACTACTTTAGCTACTTTAGCCGCTTGGCCCATTACTCGAAATCCACGATTATTCTATTTTCTAATGCTCGCAATGTATAGTGGTCAAGTAGGATTATTTGCTTCTCAAGATATTTTACTTTTCTTTCTTATGTGGGAATTGGAATTAATTCCAGTTTATTTACTTTTATGTATATGGGGAGGAAAAAGACGATTATATGCTGCTACAAAATTTATTTTATATACAGCTGGTGGTTCCATTTTTATTTTAATGGGAGCATTAAGTATGGGATTTTATGGTTCTAATCAATTAACATTAGATTTACAAAGTTTATCTAATAAATCGTATCCTATAGAATTAGAAATAATATTATACTTAGGTTTTTTTATTGCCTATGCTGTCAAATTACCAATATTTCCCTTACATACTTGGTTACCAGATACTCATGGAGAGGCACATTATAGTACATGTATGCTTTTAGCTGGAATACTTTTAAAAATGGGAGGGTATGGAATAATTCGAATTAATATGGAATTATTACCTCATGCCCATTCCATTTTTGCGCCATGGATCATAATAATAGGAGCAATTCAAATTGTTTATGCAGCACTCACTTCTTTCAGTCAACGTAATTTAAAACGAAGAATTGCTTATTCTTCAATCTCACATATGGGTTTTGTACTCATTGGTATTGGATCTATGACAGATTTAGGTCTTAATGGAGCTATTTTACAAATGATCTCTCATGGATTAATCGGTGCTGCACCTTTCTTTTCAGCTGGGATAAGTTATGATAGAACACGAACTCTTTTTCTTGAGCAAATGGGAGGAACAGCTGTTTCTATGCCCAAAATATTTACTATGTTTAGTAGTTTCTCAATGGCATCATTAGCATTACCTGGTATGAGTGGTTTTTTAGCAGAATTTTCAATTTTCTTAGGGATAGTTATTAGTCAAAAATATTCGTTTAGTTTCAAAATACTTATTACAATCATAGAGGCGATTGGAATAATATTAACTCCTATTTATTTATTATCGATGCTACGTCAAATGTTTTATGGGTATAAGTTTTCTAAATTTTTTGTTTTTTCTGATATAGATGCAGGACCACGCGAAATTTTTATTTTAATTTGTCTAATTTTTCCCGTTATAGGTATTGGTATCTATCCTAATTCAGTTTTATCTTTATGGAATAGTAAAGTAAATTTTCTTTTATCTAAATTTATCTTTTGAACTTATCTAAAAAAAATAATATTTAATCTCATGAAAACTTTATTGTAATAAATTTCTTTTTATTAATTAAATTTATTTCAAATAGTTAAATGAAAAAATATTTTTATATCATTTAACTATTTGAAGTTAATTTAATTTTTTAACTTTCAATAAAGTATTTAAATTGTAAAATATATCAGATTTTTGAACTAAAAAGTCTATTTTTAATATATTAATAGAAATATAAAGAAGATAAATTTTTATTTGAATACCGCCACTCGGACTCGAACCGAGATGCGTTAGCACTGCTTCCTAAGAGCAGCGTGTCTACCAATTTCACCATGGCGGCTTATCAAAAATAATATAACATAATTTATATTGAAAGGTCAATCATTTTTAGAAAATGAAAAAAAGAATATATATATAAAGTGTTTTATAATTAACCAAGTTTAAAAAAAATTTAATGGAGCATAGCGTAGTTTGGTAACGTGCCATCTTGGGGTGATGGAGATCGTGGGTTCAAATCCCACTGCTCCGAAAAAACGATAAAATTTATAAATTTTTTATTTCAATATCCAAGATAGTTTCATTTATTTTTAACTAAATGAAACTATCTATTTTTTATTAAATATATTTTTATCAGATATTTCTAAATATTTTATGAAAAATTTTAATTTTATGTCAACTTCGTTAGTCTTATAAATTTTTTTATTAAAATTTTTGTTTTAAAGGATATACTTTTGTACTGATGTTATTGACCTTCATTTATTTATCAAAAATTTTATAAAGATGATTTAGAATTTTTTTCATCCGTTGTATAATAAAAGCTTTTTGAACGGCCTGTTAAAATAGATTGAGCTAACGAAAAAGCTTTTAATCTAGCTTGATTTGCTTTTTCCCTCCATATAGTTTCACGAATCTTTTTTTTTGCCTTAGAAGTACGTTTTTTTGGAACCGCCATAAATAAAAATTCCTTTCAATTGTAGATTTTTAAATATTTTTTAATCTATATTTTATTTTTCATTCTCAAAATTTTTTTTTCTATTTCTATTTATCTAATTCTTTTCCGTCTAAACAAATAGAGTCTACTATAAATCGGGCTGAAATTTGTCGATGTCCAAATTTACGTCTTGTTTTTTTTTTTGAATTCATTTTATAAACAGTAATTTTGTTTTCAAGATGCGAATGTAAAATTCTTCCTTTTACTATTGCATTTTTTAACCAAGGTTGTCCAATACTAATAGTAGTTTTATTACGAATCATCAATACCCGATAAATCAATATTTTAGTATTAGAACTCAATTTTTTTGGTTTTAATGGGGCAAAATGATGAATATCATAAAATCTTCCTGGTTCTACTCGGAGCTGTTGACCTCCGGTTTCAATGATGGCGTACATATTCATTATGAGATTTATTGTAAATGAAGAAAATTATTATAAATTGAAAAAAAGCAAATTAATTAAATTTAATAAATAAAATAATTAATTTTAATTATTTTAATTTTTTGAAACTTTTATAGAACAAATTTCTAATACTATATAAAAATATATATATCTTAATTTAGAAACTATATATAATATCTTATTACTTTAATAATAATAAACAATTTTTTTTATTTATTTTATTCAATAATTTATTTTTCTTTCTATAAAATTGTAAAGTAATTTTAATTAAGATTTTTGATGGGTAGGATAAAAATCCTAAACTTTTTCTTTGTTTTTAAGTCTATTTTTTTCTCAATCTAGTTAATTATAAACTAGAAATAAAAAAAAAATAAGATTTTTTATTATATAAAAAATCTATTTATGGAATTTATATATCAATTTATTTGGATTGTACCTTTTCTTCCATTTGTAGCTTCTATCCTAATAGGATCAAATTTACTTTTTTTTCCAAAATCAACGAAAAGTCTTCGTCATATATGGGCTATTCTTAGTATATTATTATTATTCATCGTTATGCTTTTTTCCTTCATTATCTTACGACAACAACTTATTGATAATACTATTCATCGATATTTATGGTCTTGGATTTTCGATAAACAAATCGATTTTAAAATTGGATTTTTAATTGATCCACTTACTTCTATTATGTTAGTTTTAATTACTACTGTAGGAGTTCTTGTTATGATCTATAGCGACAGTTATATGTCCCATGATCAAGGGTATGTCAGATTTTTTGCATACTTAAGTCTATTTACGGCTTCAATGCTAGGTTTAGTACTTAGTCCCAATTTAATTCAAATTTATATTTTCTGGGAATTAGTAGGAATGTGCTCTTATTCATTAATAGGTTTCTGGTTTACGAGACCCAGTGCAGCTAATGCTTGTCAAAAGGCTTTTATAACAAATCGTATAGGAGATTTTGGATTATTATCAGGTATTTTGGGTTTTTATTGGCTAACTGGCAGTTTTGAATTTGAAATTTTATTCAAACGATTTAATGAATTACTAATTAATCATGAAGTTAATTTATATTTTGCTAGTTCATGCGCGCTTCTTTTATTTTTAGGGCCAATTGCAAAATCTGCCCAATTTCCACTACATGTATGGTTACCGGATGCTATGGAAGGACCAACTCCAATTTCTGCTTCGATACATGCCGCAACTATGGTAGCTGCTGGTATTTTTTTAATAGCCCGATTATTTCCTCTCTTTCAAGTTCTACCTTATATAATGAATATTATTTCTTGGATAGGAGCACTAACTGCTATATTAGGAGCTACTATAGCTCTTGCTCAGAAAGATCTCAAAAAAGGTCTAGCTTATTCTACAATGTCTCAATTAGGTTATATGATGTTAGCTTTAGGTATAGGTTCATATCAAGCAGGTCTATTTCATTTAGTTACACATGCCTATTCAAAAGCTTTATTATTTCTGGGATCTGGATCAGTTATCCATTCTATGGAATCAATCGTTGGATATTCCCCTAATAAATGTCAAAATATGGCTTTTATGGGTGGTTTAAGAAAATTCATGCCAATTACAGGAACGACCTTTCTTATAGGTACACTTTCTCTCTGTGGTATTCCTCCTTTCGCTTGTTTTTGGTCCAAAGATGCAATTATTACAGATAGCTGGTTATATTTTTCAGGTCTTGGATGGATATCCTGGATTACAGCAGGATTAACAGCATTTTATATGTTTCGTATTTATTTTCTAACTTTCGAAGGATATTTAAGAGCTAATTCAAAGAAAGTTTCTTTTATTTCTTCTGTATCAATATGGGGAGATTTAGAGTCAAATAATAAAAAATTAGAGTTTATTTCAAAAAATTTAAACAATAAATTTGATAAAATTTTAAGAATAGATGACCATAATAATGAAGAAGAATTTTTAAGAGAAGAAAAATATTTATATCCTAAAGAATCAGATAATAAAATGTTATTTACTTTAATAATATTAGCATTACCTACTTTATTCATTGGTTTTTTAGGTGCTCCCTTTCCACAAGGACAACCTGGATCTGATTTATTATCCCAATGGCTATATCCAATTCTGAAAAATTCTTCTGAAATAACTTCTGGAAATTGGTTAGAATTTGGATCAAATGCTATTAATTCCTTAAGTATAGTCGTTATCGGAATATTTATTGCTTTTATTTTATACGGACCCGTTTCATTTTTTCCACAAAACCCAGAAAAAGATTTTGAATTTTTATTAGAAAATAAACCAAATCCTTTTGTTTCTTTTATATATAATTGGTCTTATTTTCGAGGTTATATAGATGTTTATTATGATATAGTATTTATTAAAGGTACACGATTATTAGCCCAATCCGTTTTATTTTTCGATGAATGGATAATTGACGGTATTGTAAATGGATTTGGTATTTTAATTTCATCTGGGGGAGAAAGTACAAAATATTTAGAAGGAGGAAGAATATCTTCTTATTTATTTGGATTAATTTCGAGTACAATCTTATTATTATTATTATGTATACTATTTTTTTGAGCTATGTTTTGAATTTTCTTAAAATATGTCTTTAAATTCTTTTTCAAAATAAAAAAAAAAATAAGGTAGATAATTTCGATAATTGAAATAATGACGGTACGATCGCGGATATGTATTCCCCCTCACTTCCCGACTTCCCACTACCTCACTACTTTATCCACTAAAACCACTGGACAGATCGTATAGAATCTTACGTATTCTAGTATTCCCATGAAAGCTCTACAGTCATATCGGGGTAGACTGAGAGGTGAAAGGAAGGACACCGACAGGGAACCTTTTCCTGCTTGATTGCGTCATTGAATAGCAGTTCCAAGTGCTATCACGTCTGCTTTTACTTGGGGAAGAAAGTTAGAAAAATAGGTAAAGGAGTATTAACACCATTACCCGCTAGCTTTTAGGAGAAAAAAGGCCCTTTGTTGTTTGCAAAGATAGAGAGGTTTTTGTTGCCAGTCAGTGTACACTTAGCAAATGGCGAAATTGCAGCACCGTGGAAATCAATTGATCAATATGCATCTTGGAGGAGACAGTGGAGAAGATCATGGTGATGGTTGACCGCCTCCCTTTGTTTCGGAGACGCTCTCCGGGGAGGCGAAGGGGATTGCTATCGTTACCTTTTTTCTGTAGAATAGAGGGTAAGGTGTGCGCAAAGTTCCCAAAGTTCAAAAAAAGTCTTTGGGTTTTTTGTTTTTCAATCGTTCCTGCATTCTAGGTCGGTTTAAAGAAAAAGAATCTTTTCATGTATATGAGATCGAACTCCCGACATTGTTCCTCAGTAGCTCAGTGGTAGAGCGGTCGGCTGTTAACCGATTGGTCGTAGGTTCAAGTCCTACCTGGGGAGATCCATATTTTTTCAGAATTTCCTGCTTTGATGTTAGGAGTAGGTAAAATATTCCTTGTCATCGTTTATATTGATGCGAATCCCCCCAAAAGAGATAAAAACGTACTTACTCTTTCAAGAAATGGAAACAATGGCCTCTTCAAAAGACTGAAAAGAAAAATATTGAAAAGCTAAGATCAAAAAATTATGAATTTTTTGTTCTGATGGCATTGGCAGAGTCAGAGCCTAATTCCTAATGGATCTTCTATTTGCCTAATATCTATGAGTTAGTAAAAGTTTTCATTTTTTCAAAAATCGTGGATAACAGGGTCCCAGCATGCGTCAAAATCTTCGTGTAAATCTGGCTGAGATAATACCTTTGTTCTATGGCCCAAGAAAAAACCTCTAAAACTGGTTGTGAGCGAGGAGGGATTCGAACCCCCGACACCGTGGTTCGTAGCCACGTGCTCTAATCCTCTGAGCTACAGGCCCCGCCTCCACTGGATTTGTTATTAGGTGCCTCTTTCAAAAGCAACCTTTTCTAGACTGATGGAATGGCTAATAAGATGCGGACGCTTAGGAATTTTCTTTCTAAAGTTCATAAAGAAAGGTATTACATTTCGAAGTGTAGAATAGGAGAAAAAGGATATCGATATGGGGTTTTGAAGAAGACGACCTTTGAGAAAGAATAGAAGTTATTAAACCTTTTTTTCATCCTGGCGTCGAGCTATTTTTCCGTAGGGCTTCCCCTACAGTATTGTCACCGCAGTAGAGTTTCACCACCAAGTTCGGGATGGATTGGTGTGGTTCCTCTACGCCTAAGACACCAGAATATCAACCCATAAAGAAAAACATAAGGAAAAAGTAGTATCGGCTAGTGCTAGTGATTGTGAGGCCCTAATTCTGGAAGATACATCATAAATAGATGTATCTTCCAGGCAGAGAACTGTTAAGTTGATGTTGTGAAACAACTAAACGATGAAAATAGGTGGCTGCCTGATAAAAACAGTCAGGTCATATAGGAACAAGGTTCAAATCTCTCGGTCTGTTAGGATGCCTCAGCTGCATACATTACTGCACTTCCACTTGGCACCTATCGTGATGATAAACGGCTCGTCTTGCCGTGACCTTATCTTGG
>Ga0209611_10004955_pt1 | contig 22568 bp, 18 predicted proteins | sample S1TSphgellanicum_3_FD_187693 | JGI IMG/M metagenome (GOLD analysis project Ga0209611, IMG submission 187693) | Host-associated microbial communities from peat moss isolated from Minnesota, USA - S1T2_Fc - Sphagnum magellanicum MG (SPAdes) (version 2) | ecosystem: Host-associated > Plants > Peat... | reverse complement strand
AGCAGCAATATTCGCAAGTCGAGGAATCACCACGCCTTTTCGTGAGTCGATTACGTGAATCAGTTACAGCAGAAATGCTGGAGACATTCTTCAGTCAGTTCGGCACAGTCACGAAAGTGAGAGTGCAGGGCTTTAATGGTGAAAGGCGGCCTCAATATGATCATCAAGATGGCAGCACTAGATCACAAAGTAGTCTCGACCAAGCTGCTGCTACAGGCAGCGGCTACGGTTTTGTAAGCTTCAATTCCAAACAAGCACTAGATGCTGCAATGCCTCCTGGTCGTAATAGAGCTTTCCACCTTATCCATGGAGCAATGGTGGAGGTGAAACGAGCAATTCCGTATAGTCGACAACGGACTAGGAGCTAGCAGATGTTTTCCATCACGCGGGCAGCTGAATAATGTACTGATTGAAAGCTTGATCATTCACACATTGATCTAGTTCACTGGTCGATTCTCCAACAAATACTTGGATCAAGCGTCATGTTAAGGACTGCAGTATGGTGCAATGAATCTCTGGTGGATGTAGATCACATTCAAAGTGGCAAGCTACACCCATGAGTTGTTGCTTGCAATCTAGTTGTCAAGTAGAAGATCAGCTGATGCCTGAATAAGTATGAATCTCCACATGAAAAAACTAGCAATTTAAAAAAAAACAAATCTGATCAAGCAATGCTATAGTTTCTTTCAAATTTTCCTTGAATCTCAAAATGAATCAATCTCCTTTCAAAGGATTTGAATTTACATATTTGGTTTACAAATGAGCTAATCATGTACAACTTGACACGTGACCATCCAACAATTTAGATAGAGTTTTTCTTAAGTCCAAGCCCCACAACAAATCATATAAGCATTCATTCAATTTACCTTCACAAACAATGCTCATGCATAAATGTGATTCATGACAAGATTAGTGTTGTTGGCTTCTTGATTTTAAAAGGAACCTTTAGTCTTGGTTCTAAAGTTTTTTTGGTTTTTGATGAAACCTTCAATTTGGCCATCAGACCAGTTCTTGAAATTTTTAAAACCTTGGGTTTCACTCATTTTCATAAATATTTTAGAATTAATTTAGTTTAAGACCAAGTTTGGTTTCATCTCCTTACAAACAATTCAACATAATAATAATTTTTTGATGTAATATTACTTCAATGTTCAACTAGTCCACATAATTCGAGATATAGATTATATAATATTAACTTGGGCTCTGTGTTGCTGTGCACTACCAGTGAAATTCAACCCCTTTTTTTTCTTATCATGTTTTCATTTGATTTTCAATATCTCATTATTATTTATATCAATTTTAAATTATATTATGATATAATATTATAGTTTTTTTTTATCAACATTACATACTTGTGTTATCAACTTGTACTTATAAATAAATAAAATTATATTTATCTACCTAGAGAATTTGAATATATTCAAAATAAGGCAACGCCTTTTATTTAAGTTCTAATTCAATTTTTGAAAAGAATTCAATTGCCTAGCTAAGCTTGAGTGACAATTTGAACAAAACTTGAAACTAAGCTAGATTGGAATTTGAACTATTCAACTTAGATTTGAATCTACTTAATTTTTAAAACTTGTCAATGTTGGACTATACCTTGCACAACCAATCAATTGATCACCCATGTGATCAAGTTAAGTTTGTGAAAATGGTCATTAGAAGCCAATGAAATTCATGGTTTGGACTTAAGATTGGTTGGTGATTTTAGGAAACAAATTGCGACCACATTAATATTAGGTGATGGTGTGCTTTTGATTAATTATTATTGGTCACATCGTGATGTACTTCATGTGATCAAGTTTTTAGGATTTTAATCTGTTAAGCATTTAACTTTGTCTTGGTTTTTAACATCTTGGTTTATAGTGCTAAGACTTCCAAAATTACCTTCTCCTTCTCCTCTTTTGCCTTCCGTCAATGGAATTCCTCTTCTACAACCATAGACGTCATATGTAAAATTTGTAAGAACATCTTTTCAATTATAATATAAAGTCTCCAACTTCTACAACCATAATTCTTTCTCCCATAACTCCAATCCTTCCTTATGTTATATAGTCTATCATTACCTTTCAGTACTATTGTTTTATGTCATTCCATGCCTCTTATTTATTTTTTAGTTCGTGACATTCCTTTTGTAGAGTTGTCCACTCAACCATCCTCCTTTTTAGCTCTTTTCTCCTTGTGATCAATTCTAACATTTTAGCATTCAATTTCTCTTCCATTTCTATTTATGTTTCTTCCAACCACCCATTCACTTCTTATATTCCTCATGGCCTTCATGTTCCTTTTGCATTTGCTTAAGTAATACTTGTTTTTCTCCTTCCATTATGGTTAATCTAGTTTTTAATGATTGCACCTTTAAACCCAAATTACCCATCTTTAATCTAATTATAACCATTGCTTGAAACATCTTCGTAATTTTGTTGTTCTTTAAGACATCAACTACCATATCCTCTACAAATTTGGGTGTAAGGTTCTATGGTGTTTCTTCCTTAAATCCGTCTCTTAATGACATCACTTTATCCCACATCTATAACTCTTGGCCAATTTCCAAAGTTTTCCCTTTTGTTGACTTTGGTCTATTATGTGGCACTAATATTGTAGTTGGTTGATAATCATTGAATGATGGTCCTTGTAAAACCATCTATAATAATTGAAGTTGTATTATGGTTGTTGCTGATTTATTTGTGGTTGTATTACATGTACATCCATTATAGCACCTTCATGAACCCCCATTTGTGCATGATAATCATAAATATCATCTATTTCATCACATTGCGTTTGTTAGTGTTGTGCTTGAATTGCTATGATCAATTATGGTGATATATTCCTTTCTTCCTTCATTTGTTACAACTACTCCTTCCTCTCCTATTCTTGTGTATTGAAAATTATTTTCCTTCTATAATTTAAAAGGAATATGGTGTGTAACCATTATTGGGGTTGTGATTCTCAGTTGTTTTATATTCCCTTGCATAAATTTTTATGGTTTAACATCCACTAGAAGAAAAACATTTATTTTCAACTAGACTCTATAACTAATTTTGGTCACAAATGACATTTGTGATTAAAATCCCCTTAATCGCTTTGGACAAGTTGCATGTGATATTAGTTGCAAACGACAAAAGGTATTGAATGAACAAAAAAGTCAACAAATACAAGTTCATTCTTTGATTCCATTGTATATCTATTGTCACATGTGACTAAGATGCGACTATTTTGGTCATTATTGAGCGCAAATGATGTGTTGCCACATGTTCCAATATTTAATTATTTAAGATTATTATTATTATTATTTTGAAATAATCTGAAATGTTCAATTCACATGTCTAGATTATTTATATTATGACACGTGGCCTAATGTAAATATGCCACATGACAATTAAAAAAGAATTTCATACAAAATATTAATATTAGGTTGGTAAGTACTTAAGTAGGTATATAAGTATGTGCTTACAAACTTAAGTTAAATATTTACCTACCTGCTTAGGTAAAAAAGTAAGTAGGTAGGTCTTACTTTCCTAGGTTAAATACCTATTCATATAGGTAGGTACTTAGGTAGGTAAGTACATGGGTCAACTTAGGTGGGTAGGTCAAATTAAGCACCTACTTAATTAGGTAGATAGTTAGGTTGGGGAGGTAGGTAATTTAAAATTGTGCATAAGTTTTTTTTTTAATTTGGGTTAAGTCTTTTGAATGGCTCATTCCATGTGCACACATTTTTTAATGTGAAATTGGATGATCACACCCTTCGTTTATATAATGTTCAAATTAGAAATGGAAAACAAACTTTATGGGATAAATTTTGAAATTGCACCTTCCTAACAAACTAAGTTACAACTTCAAAATTTTCCTCATGCCTTTTTTTTTTCATTTTTAAATTTTAAACAATTCAATTACATGATTCAATAGATAAATAAATAAATTTAAAATTAATCATGATTAAATTTAACATATATTTAAAATATAAACTATACATTACAAATATTAATTATTCATTATCAATTATTTAAATAACTAATAACTTCTTAATATTTAACTAACTAACTATCTACTTACACACAACTTGTCAATACATAATTCATATATAAATAAATAACTTAAATATTTAAATATGGTTGAATTATAGAAAATATAATTTGTAAAAATAATTTAATTATTATACTTTTAAATAAATATTATAATAAAAAAATCCCTTGGTAATTAATAACTATAAATAAAATAATTTGCTGAACATATATTAATATATTTTTAATAACTTTAATAACACTATAAACATATTCATAAAAATGATATATTGTGAAAAAGTAGTTTTAAAATTAAATATTTTAATTTATTCTACTAAAATCCATGTACTTATGGTCATAACATTAATTATTTTAATAAAATTATGATTATTTTAGAGAATTAAATAACAACTAATTTTTTATAATAATAATAATTTTAATCTAAATTGTAATTGTAAATTAATTCTTCAAGTATTGTAATTCTAACTTACAAATAAATTAAGTAATTACAATCATTTTATGTTTATATATCAACAATTTAATGTAAATAAGTAAATAATGGTTGATACATACAATTTCTTTTTGTATTTTGTAAAAATATAGTAATTACAAAAAATTTGCTCATTATTTTAAGATTATTATAAAATTTTGAAATAAAAATCTTAATTATACAACATAATTTCTCAATTAGAATACGAAATGTTATTATTATTATTAAAACATAAATCTTATAAATAAAATAGTTATTTTTTATGATTGGGAACTATCATTTTAATTAATGTGAAAATTTATGTTATAATATTATTTATTAATTTTACATAAGCAGTAATAAGTTAAATAATTAATTATCATTATTTTAAATTTTCAGTAAAATTATTCTAAATTTTTTATGATGTAGTAACAATTATATATTGTAAGTACATAATTAAATATTTTAATATACTGGAATGTAATTCTTACAATTATAAAAATTTAATTAATTCATTTAATTATAGTGGCAATATTTTAATTTTTTAAAAGATTAAGAATTAATTTTTTGAATAAATAAACTGAAGTATAAATGATGTGTTTATTATAATTGATGTATCAGTAAAGTAATTAATATGATTTTATAGTAATTATATATTAATTAAAATAATTTTATTGTTATTAAAAATATAAAAACATTGAATATAATAGTCTATGTTGGAATATAGTTATTTTATTTGAAATTATATAGTTTAATATAATGAAATTAGTATAATTACTTTAATCATATCAATGATTTTAATTACAAAAAAATATGAATATTGAGTTTAATCATAAATCAAATAATTATTATAATTGATGTATATAAACATATGTTTATTGCGATTAAGAACCACTTCGTTTGCAACTAATGGGACTTTAGATGGTTACACTTGGATGATAAATTCAATTCATATATAGGTGGAAACTAATTGAATTACATATTAGTCGCAAGTAGTTGTAAATGTGTTGGTCTCACATATTGGTTTTTTTTTTCTAGTGATCCTCCCTTGACTTCCTTCTCTACTATAATCCTTTTCCAATCTCAAATTTGTTCTTTTTTTTCTCCATGGTCCTTGGGAATCCCCTTGTTGCTCCTCACTTGTTATTTGAAACATGTTGCAACTCCTCCTTGGTTTTTTTTACTTCTTTTTTATTTTTGTTGTTTTTTCTTTGTAACCCCAAAATCTTCTTGAAACATGTATTTGAATAACCTCTCCAAAATTAATTCCAAATGATAGACTTATTTACTATCTTTTTGTTTCCCATCCATTTGCATCTTCTCTTGCATTTTGGTCCATCTATCCAACTCAATGCACAAATTATTGTACATAAATGTGCCCAATCCACCTCAATTCCTTCCTCCACTTTCATGAATGTAAGTGCATTCATGTTGCTCATGTATTGCACCTTCTCCCTTTGGTATACCACATATATTACAACAAGGCATCTAATGTTATTGGCATCTTGCACTTTTTAACATTCCACTAATTTGCATTTGTGTATGGGGGCTTTATATCATGACTAGACGACAACTCCTCTACCAACATTTTGGTCATATGTCTCTTTGAATCCTCAACACACTAACTTTAACAGAGTCCAAATGCATCAACTATTATTTGTTTGCCCATACATTATGCTTTTCTTCCCAAAATAAATTTCAAACCCCTTAATCACAAAAGTGTTCAAAAATTCTACTAGAGCATCATGGTTTAGTTCTTTCCATTTAATGTCCAATAATGTGATTAAACTTGCCTTGCTAGCCCAAGCCTTATCTCCCTCTCCCATCTTCTCCACATTTATATTTTTTCAACCAGTTTGGAATAACTCTATTTGGTTGGAGTAAAAAATAATCTTATTTCATCTTGAATCCTAATCCCTCTCTGTTCCAAAGTCTTTTGATCCATCCCCCACAAAATGTTTTTTTTTTTCTTCAATTCTAAACCTTGGTAAGTTTTCCAAACCTAGTTGAGATGGTGGGGTGGACATGATTTCTTACCTTGTCATTTGTGGTTACATTTCCTCCAATGTAATTTTTGTAGCCTCTTAAATGTTTTGCATTGTTGCAATTAACCATTGTTTTGCACCAATGTCCTCTTCATCTTTTTCATCACTTAAATTTGGATCTCCATTGGTTATTCCATTGTTGCACTAGGTCCTGTCACAACTCCCACTTTCCTACTAAAAACGCTTCTTTGTAGCCTTTTTAACATAGGTTGTATCAACTCTTGAATTTTGTCTACACATTGAACTATTACACCAATCCTAGCTTCAAACCTTCCTCCCTCCTCGTATTCACATGATGATGGTGATTCCAAAAGTGAAATTACTACTAACGATGTAATGTTATACACTAGTCCTTCGACATGTCTTTCCAATTCCTCCTATGCTTCTTGATGTCTTGCAAAAACTTCTTTTGCATTTTTTATTTTTTCAAGTTTTTGCATTTTCTTTTGTCCTACAACTTTATGTGTTTATTCTTTTTTCGTTACTTTTTGCAATCTTTCAAGCACGCTCTCCTCACTCATGTTGCAACACACATTGTAAACACAAAACACAAATATTTTACATCAAGAAACCTCAAATGCCAATAAATTTGACAACCTTTCTATCCTCCCATTTTTTCTTTTAGGGCAACCCAGTGTGTTTGTATTAAAATAATCATTTTTTCAAGCACCTCATTCAATTCATCGTGGCTTTTCTCTTGTACATCCATGTGGAAGTAATTAACATTCATTAATGGTTCAAATGTATTGTTATATTCATTCATCCATATGTCATGGTAACCACCTATCCATTCATCCTTTGTTTTTTCCACCACGTGTATTAAGATATGTCCCAACTCATCAATATAATTAGTCGATTGAGTTGTTGAGTCAACCGATTTTTTTATGGTTGTGGCCACTAGGTCACCATCCTTTGTCTATATCACTATCATCTCCAATTTTTTTCCATGATTGATCTATTGTTTTTGTTTCTTCCAAGTAGATTGGTGTCTGTACTTCAATATTTTGCATAGATTCAATAAATTTGTATTACTTCAATTTGTTAATATTAACTAAGACGGGATTGGGTTCAAAGTTAGTAAATGTCACTAGCAATACCATATTGTTAAGCAACACATATTGTTCTCTATATGGTCCAAACCATTTCTTAATGAACTTCCCAAGAAGTGACTTATTCCGCTTTGGAAACCATAGAACAAAATCATCAAATTTGAACTATTTTTTTGTATTTTTTTGTTGACTCCACAAAGCCTATTTCACTTATGTGTTCCTAATTTCACTTCAAATTATAGTTTGTCTTCTTGTAGCTTCTTTAACTCTAAGACTCTACTTGTTAAAACTCTCACATGATTCCCTTCTTTGTGGTCACTATTGATTATTAACAAAATGTATTTTGTAGGCATTAAAGGATGTAACCCATAAACAAGCTGGTATGGTGTATATCTTGTACCTATTTTGTATGTTATTATGTAAGAAAACAAAACTATTTGTAAATGTTCATCCCAATCTATTTTTTTTTTGCTAACCAATTTAATTAATAGTGTTCCCAACACCTTGTTGATGGACTCTACGTAACCATTCCCATGTGGGTAATAAGTATTAGAATTGACATGTTTTAGTAAGAAATGATTTATCAAATGCTTGATTACATCATTAATAAAATGCACACCTTGATATGTGACTATAATTAATGGACATCCAAACCTAATAAGAATGCACTCATATAGATTTTTTGTTGTTATTGTTGCAATATTTGTCCTTAAGATTTTGGCCTCCACCCATGTTGTTGCATAATTTGTGGCCACCAATATGTACTTTTTCCTTGTATATTTCTTTGTTGGTTTTATTGGTCCCACAAAATTAAGTCCCCATTTCATAATTGGTTCCTTTGGAAGAATTGTGACTAGTTTAGCTAAATTCTATGTAGCCAACCTTCTAGTGTGTTGACACACATCATACGATTTGTAGAAATAACTAACATCTCTATACATTGTAGGCCACTTGTACCCTACATCCAAAAAAAAATTATTTGTGATTTCGGTTGTAAAGTGTCTTCCTATTGTTCCTTCATGCAACTACTTCATCACCTTTTGTGCTTCTGTGTTGATAGGCATCGCCTCAATTTGTTGTCCTATCCCATCTTGTACAAAACATCATTATTCATTGTAAAAGGTTTAGCTTTTCTAGCCAACTATTACTTTTGTCATGTTGACAAAAATTCTTCCATTTGTCTTGTCTATAAAAAAATCTTGGCATCATTCAACCATTCTAGTTCTATGAAAAACAAATTGGCATCTGTGGTCTATTCTAGAATTCTTGTGGGTTTTGTGGTACTGGCAATTTAAACAAACATCTCCAACTACATGAGTTTTATTTAGCTTGTATACTATTGTGAAGTCATACTCTAGAAACAACAATAACCACATGCAGTTATTCTCCTTAAGACTTGTTGTTTATTTACCAAGTAAATTAAAACCATATGATCTACATAAAACAAAAATTTATTTTCGAACAAATAATGCTTGAATTTATGCAATGCAAAGACTATAGTTAAAGCTTCCATTTATGTGGTGTTATAGTTATGGTTTACATTATTAAGTTTAAAGGCATACACTATTGATTGTTCACTTTTCCCTGTGGCAATAAAACTTCCAAAGCGAACAAAAATACATATGTGTGAACATGGAACTCCACATCCCAATTCGATGGTATTAAAATCGATGCTTCAATATATTTTTGTTTCATAAGTTCACAAGCTTTCTAACATTCTTTTGTCCACATAAAAAAAATTTGTTTTCCTTGTGAGCTTAATAATTGGAGCCATAATTGCTGCAAATTTTTTAATAAAACATTTATAAAACTATGCCATGCCATTGAATACTTCAATTTGTAGTGAATTTGTGGTACATGCATGTTCATTATTGCTTATATTTTCTTCAATAAGGTAGCTTACCTTTTTTTGAAACAAAAAACCCAAAAATTATTCCAAAAAATACCATAAAAGCACATTTTTATGGGTTTAAACTAATGTTGTACTCCCTACACTTTTGAAAACATAATTTGAGCTTTTGCAAGAAAGTTTCCATGTTATTATACATTTAAAAATCATTTAGGAATTTTTTCATGAAATTGTTGAGATATTTTATGAATGTTTTTGTCATAACTATTTGAAACGTTGGAGGTTCATTCTTCACTCCAAAAGGCATAACCCTCCAAATAAACATTCCCCAATCTGTGACAAGCGTTGTCTTGTATTTGTCTTTTGGAGCTATGGATATATTTGATGATACCTAGAATATCCATACAAAAATGAATATATGTCTCACACCTTGCCATTATGTTTAGTACCTCATATGTGAATGGTCATGGAAAAGGATTTTTCTTTATTGTTGCATTCAACTTTTTGAAATCCACACAAATTCTAAACTTCCCATTCTTTTTTGGTACTACCACAATTGGTGACAACCATGTAGCCTTTTCCACAGGTTGTATGAAACATGTCGCTAACAATTTATCAATGTCTTATTTGTTGTCACATAATTTGAATTTAACCTATACTTAGCCTAGTGTGTTGGTGGTATGGTTGTATCTAATTAAATTTTGTGGTGAAGTAGCTCTAGTGGGATGCCTTTCAAATCTTTGTATGTCCATGCAAAGACATCTTTGTACTTTTGAAAAAATTCCTCCAATTCCAACACCTTTTCTGGTTGTAATTAAAATTCACCTTCACCATCCATGATTCTTTTTTAATCCTAGATTGAATTTTATTAATTGTATTGTTTTTATGGTAATGTCCTTGACCTTTGCTAAGGTTTCATTTATCTAAACATTCCATGGCTATTGTTTGTTATACATTTATGTATAAACTTTTTATTCTAATTAAAACAACTATTGACTCAAATCTATGTGTAGTCTTTCACTTTACTGAAATAGATTCTACATTATTTAGTTATGTACTATGATTATTGATTTTAGTACTTTTGTGGTTGGACTCTATGGATCCTATAGACTAAAATGTATCTAGTAATCTTATGGTGTTTATAAAAAATAAGTTTGGTTCTATAATAAATATGATATTTTCCTCTTCATTGATGATACCATTCTGGTAATCGTAGCATAACAACACTTATGGTCTTTTCGCCTCTATTCCTAGGTGCTTATAAGTCACCATTATGGTTTTGATCATTCCATTCCTTTGATTGGTCATGGTGTTGTTTCTTCAGTCATGTGTTATTTTGGCATCCCTCAACCATGGTCTCCTTAGCAACATGGAATAACTAGTGTCGATTACACTATTTTGTAACACAATAAACGTAGTAAAATATAAGGTATGTCATGAACATATATCTTCAAATCGCAAATCAATCCCACTAACTTTGTAGTGGTCTGATCCACCATCTTCAAATTATATGGTGCATGTTTAGGCTTTGGCAACCCCAACCTCAATTTTAACCACTATGTAATGATATTAATTCTAGATCCACCATTTAACAAAACATCTTTTATAATATTTTTTCTCAATCTATATTTGAATAACCACCATATGATTATCAATAGTTATAATTGTTGTTGCTACTTCTAGTATTACTTCTAATACTATTTTTCTTGTGACTATTTTTGCTACATTTTATGGTTTATCTAGTTTCATTTTCTACCATAGATATCTTTTCAATTTAGGAACAATCTTCAATAATTACCCCAAATTCAAAATATAATTTATTTCCAACATTTGTCTATTAGATATCCTAAAATATTTCTTTTACCAATATTAATTTACTTTGTGAAATTATAGATTCTTAAGTTTTAGAAGTTTTTAAAGGAGGTGTTGTGTCCAACATACTAGGCCATGTTGGGTTCCATCCTTCCATTGATGCAAAAGAGCCTTCACTTGTACTTTGTGCCTTTTGTAATTGTTATATGGTGTTTATTGTTGTTTATTTTAAGTTCTTCAATTTCTTCTAATTCATAGTAGTTTTGTTTTTTCATGGTTCTCTTTCCTTGAACCCCTATTCTTATGTGATTCTATTTATGGTAACAACATTTACATTTACTACATTCACTGATGTAGTGATTATTTTAGCATCAATTACCATTTTTCCATATGAAGTTGATGCATTTTTCCCTTGGAAGATCTTTTGCATCTCTGCAAATTTTGGACATTATGTGATCTTGTGTCCATTCAAACCATGGATTTGACATACACATGATCCATTCTATATGAGCTTTCTAATTCTAATTGGTAGCCTTTATTGTTAATATAGTTGGCGGGCTTCACTCTACATGTGTCTACAATGTGATTATCTCTACCATAGTTTGTATAATTCTTGCTAGCCTTTCGTGTTTTCGTCAATGGTTTTGATGTTGTTATAGTTTTGTTGACCAATGGTATTAATAGTGCACTTTGGGCTTTTGCAAGTGTCATTATTTCTTCACACATCATAGTTGCCTCCTTATGCAATTGTAATGTGGTATGTTTCATTCCTACAGTTTTAATCCTTAAATACAACTATAATTTTTCCCAAAACACATTTGTTGAAAAATTGTCTATAGTGGGTGTTTGCAATCCATGAACCAATTTATGTATGCCCTCATAATACACCTTGACCCTTTCAATCTCTCCATGTTTGATATTCTTGAGTTCCATGTAGATTTGTTCGTCATTTTGCATCTTGTGATGACATTTACAAAATGTTTGCATCAATTTTTAAAATATATAATTAGGAGTTTTAACATGTAATTATGGCACCAATTTGTTGTTGTCTTTCTTAGTGTATATTTGAATGCATTGATTATGTACTCCTCAAATGTTTTTCCATTTTCTTTTACGACTACATTAAATACCTTCACATGAGCATTTGGATCTACATTTTTCTTGTAATCTAGATACTTCAAAGCTTATCAATATGGCTTGACCACTAGAACCCTTATTCCAAGATTCACCATCAATTTGGTTTTCTATCCTTCACAATTTATTGGAATCGGTGGTGGCCACCCAACAAATATGTTTGTTTGCATTGTCATAATTGGCATTGTGTAAACCATTTGAGGTTTTGAAATATGCATTGTTACCTTGCTTGGAACTTCATGAATTTGGTTTGTTCTTCATCCAAGTTGAGTACTCATTGGTACTTGGTATGCACCTTGACCGTTCTTAGTTTGTTTCCTTTTTTTTTATGGCTTAGATTCTTGTCTAAACTTATAAACTATTGTAGTAATATTTAGCATCACATATTTAATTTGTTGTTCTTGTGGAATAATAATTGGTATTTGAAGTATCTCACTCATCATTATAGGCATGCTTGATGATGGTGTTAACTTTCTAGGTGACCTAACCTCTAATTATACAACATTCATCTATATTCTCAATGGTAGAAAGTCTAATCTTATAGAAAAGGTTCTGTTCTACTCAAATTGAAAGGATTATGGATTTAGTTTGTTTAGTGCAAATTGTTTTTCACCCAAAATAATTTCTTGTGTCCTTTCTTCTATACTATTTGGAATCCGTTCTCTTGACTATGGTTGTTCTATAAAAAATTTGTCCAACATTTGTTGCCCCACATGTCTAACAAATCCATCCTTCATTTCCCTATCAATTTGTGGACATTCTGTGATTAGATGTTTTCTAATTCTATAGAATGCACAAATTTTAAAAAGAATTTGAGCCAACTTGGCTGAATGCATAAAATCGTGACTTCTACGTTCTGGATTCCTTCTTTCCCTTTTGATTCCTTTGCTTTTGTGGTTCATTTGAAATGGTAATGCCTCTTCTAGAACATCCAAATGTGCATCATCATACATAGATGTTCTTGGGTAATTCACATTTGCCCATTTTGGAATGTTGGGATCGTAGTTATTTTCCACATCTTAGTGCTTACTAGTTCATGATACTTTAACAATGTTGATTGGTACACAAATGGTAAGTTTGTGTGCATATTGTAATCACTTTGATTATTCACAAATTCTAGATTTGAAGAAATTCTAGGGTCCTCCATTAACAATTCATCCCCTAGATTTTTCTCTTCCCAATGTAAAAACAAACAATCCCCAATCCTCATCAAATTTCAAAACTACATCCTAAGTCTTTTCCCTCCAAAAGTAATTTGAAACTCAAATTAATGAAATGTGTTAATCTTATCCAACTAATCAACCTTCTTCTTCTTGCCTTGTTAAATCTCTAACATCCACTAGTAACAAAATGACCATCATTTCTTGATTGGGTAGTTATGAACCTAATGGTTTTTGGATTGACCACATACATTCATAAGCCTTCCCAACAATGTTGATATTTCTCTTGTTGTATAAAAAGTTTGAATCAAATTACATCCAATATGTATGTATTGTAGACCAAAAGACAAACTATCACATTTCACAATACCAAAAATTAACTTTGTGAAAGTCTCAGCATTTAACATTGTCAACATCAAATCTTTGACATCATTTTCCAAACCCCAGTGGAATTGATTAATAAAACATATTCATCCCAATTCATGTCATAAGTTAGTTATTATAATTTAAAGGTGTATGATTAATTTTTTTAACACAAGGAACATATCTTCATTGTTGTGTAACACATCTTGTCATGGTTGCCAAAAGTTGCACTACATTTTATTAGAAAGGTTTTAAAATCATCAAGAAGATGAAATCCTTCCTTCCAATATAAGGCGAAATTAGCTAAAAGGTATGCTTGATGAAAGGGTGCCCACAAGACCAACTTGGTTTCTAGGTCATTGGATATTATTGTCGTTGTAATTAGATGATCAACCATATGGTACAATCACAAAATAACAAGCCATAACAAGTGTAACCAATGCTTAATTTTTCACTTAAAAATCAAAATTGTATTAATATTGTAACCTTTTTTAATGTGCTTGGATGATAATGTTTTTAATATATTATGGAAACATGTGAAATAATTTGCAATGAATCTAATGAGGATAGAACACTCAAAAATATTCATTAAATATTGTAATCAATGCTTTTGTTACTTATTTAAACTTTTAAATGGACTTAAAAGGACTTGAAAATGACATAATTTTGAGAAGATTCTTAAAACATATCATTACATAATAATATAACGCAACATATATTTGAGTCAAAAGGATTTTTTGATGTTTTTTTCAATTTATAAATAAAATATTCATAATATACTTCATGAATATTCCAAAATAAGTAGTCACCTAAGTCCTTATTCAAGGTGCACCTTTGATTCATTATTTCATGAATGCACCCCCACACAAATAATTGGAAGAATCTCAAAACTTTGAGGGATTTTCATCAAATTTTTAATGCAAATTGATTTGAGGTTGTTTGATGTCATTTTCAAAGACAACACAACAAACACAAATTTGATTTCCCTATAATCCAAACAAAGTTTAATGTAAAATTTGATTTTCTCCTCACGACATATTTGATGCTACCACACCTCCTCCATAATATTGAAAGGGTTTTTAGAAATAGATCCCATCTTAAAGAAACAAGAAATAAAAGAAAAAAATCAATTAAAAAAATGTATAAAGATAACATGCAATAGTTAATGACATGATGGAGAAAAGGTACTACAACAAAAAAAAACATGTTTTTCACATCCCTTACATTGTGACCAAGATAACTAACATGATTAAACTTCTTGTTCACAATAACTTAACAAAATAATTTTTGTCCATTTTGCCTCCCTCAAAAATAGATATGTTCAATATGACTAAACCAAAATGACAAAAACATAGCTTTTATGCCCCTAGGAAACTAACTGTAATAATTATAGAATCAATTATAGTTAGTCCATGATGATGGACTATGTTTCTTTTCACCAATTAAATAAGTAGATGTGTCTAAGTTGAAATACAATTTCAAAATTAACTAATTATTTGACAAATGTGGGTCGAAGTTGCCAAGGTACCATGATATTCCACTAATTCAAAGATCTACTCCATAGTAACAGAGACTCATTTTGTTTTGTTCCTATGCAAGTTTGGTTTAAATGCATTTCTAACATTCTTTAAGGAATATAAATTCTTATGTGTAAAGAAAATGAGGTAATCTGAAGAGCAATGAAATTAAATAAAATTAACATAAATATCATGACATGGAACTTGTGTATTTTTGCGCCATTATTACGTTTGAGCTCTAATTAATGCAAACACATTTCCTCAATTGGGAGGTGATGCCTTCTCATCTGCAACACTAGTAATTTTGGCGAGTCCAGCAATCCTGGCACAGATCTGCCCAAATCATTTGATGCTCTCCCAGAGGCCATCTAACTAAATCTTTTCCACCAGCAATGTGCCCCAAAAGGCGTGCTCTGTCCCTAAGGGGGTGCCTTCTCGAGCAGATAAATGAACAAAAGGAGAAAGAAAGGCCATTAAGAAAGTATGCAGATCAAGGGTCAGACTGAAGCAACACCCACTAGCGCACTGCACATGATGCATGGTGTGTGGACAGGGAACACTTTTGCACACGTGGTTCGTTAGGGGGCAGGAATACATACGAAAAAGCTTAAAATTCCAGGACACCTCAGTCCATGATAGATTGCATGGAAAACCAGTGATGCAATACAAAACTTGAACTCTTAGTACATACCAGTGTGGCCTGTGGCGTTGGCCCAAGTGTTACCATGTCCTCAACTGATTTTTCCTTCCAAAAACCTGGTTTTTGGGGAATTTATTTGAATTTTCAGCAGCAGAAATCACTTTAAAATCAATATCTCCAACATTGTGAATCCAAATCTTACCAAATAAATTCGATTAAATCCTGTTTATCAAGATCTTTCCAACAACACCAAAGGCACATTCGAATTCCTCCAAAATTTTCAGCTACGATTTAATTTAATTTAATTTTCAGTGAAGAAATCATTCAATATTCAACCTTAATGTTGTGATTACTTCTTTTGTTCTCAAAGGTTTTGTGCATCTTGGTTTTGTTTTGTTGTGATTATTTCTTCTGTTTCTTTCTCAAGGTTTTGTGCAATTTTGGGTTTATTGTCATTTTGTGGGGACTACTTGCTTCTGTGTTTTTTTCCTCAAGGTCTTTTGCATTTTGGTTTTGATGTTGTTGTCAGTGTGGCTACTTCTGGTTTTTTCTCAAGGTTTTGTGCATTTTGGTTTGTTGTTGTTGTGACAGTGGTGATTACTTTCTTCTGGTTTTTCTCAAGGTTTTGTGCATTCATGTTTATAAGAAAGAAAGTGAAAAAAAAGGGTTTCCTTTTGTGGTTGTGGCAGCAGCAGCTGGAGATGGGAAGGATCCAAAGGGTAATATAGTGAAAGCCACCGCATATCGATGAGGAGTTCAAGAAGGAGCTTTGGGTTTGCTGCTCACTTCTGTTGTACTTGGTAGCAGCTCCTTGTTAATGATCCTTTGTGCCTGCCACCTGGGATCCACAAATGTGTGGGCACTTGGAAACTTCATTGTGTTTTTTGCAATGGCATTTACAGGCATCATAACAACGAATGTAGCACACAGTAGCAGGTCAGATGGTACTTCCCACCAGCACTCAAGTTGGGTCAGAGTATGTATCCCTGGCAACCAAATCATTGTGATTGAACCTATGTCCACTCATGCCCAGTTTTTCACATCCTCTACAACAAAGAAGTGGCAGCAAGCACTCAAGCCTATGTCCCTTACACATGAAGTTATTTCACCGGTGTACTTCAGACTAGCATTTGATAAACTGATCTTGATTGCAGTTCCTATCACAACTGACTATTGTTGTTGACATTAGCCAGGAATCAGAGCAGACTGGCTGACAATTATGCTGATCTCAAAACTTTCTGTTTGCATACCATCAAATGAACTTTGCTACTGACTGATTATGCTCCCAGTATTTCAACAAACCATCCCTGAGTGAAACTGCAACATTGGGCTCATTTCTGAACTCAAAAAGCACAGACAGACAGACAGACAGACAGAGACAGAGAAAAATCCAGTTAGACTTCCAAACCAAACACAAGAGTTTGTGAAATGGGTGAGTGACCCTTGTGTCAGCTATTACAAGATGAATTTCATCTTACTGTAAAAGACAAAGCGGGAGGTTTGTTAACCCCAATAGAATGAGAACAAAGAATCAAATCATGCGTAATCAGAGTAGCCCCAAAAGGTATCTTCTCTCATATCACATACAAGTAATATTCCTAGGTCTTCTCCAGGATTGATTGGAAGAGCAGGGCCTTCTAACCATGAGAGTAAAGTCTGATCCTGGTGATCTTAACCCTAGAGCTCAACCCTTTTGCATGGAGAAATGGCAATGGACTTTAGTAATATTCTGCTCTATCTCGTCTTCAGAGGATTAATGGCCGAAAGATCTACCTCCTGTGAAATCTGTGGTGGCTTTTTTGGGTTTTGTAGTAGCCATTTGGTCTGAGATGAGAAAGGACCGCATCTCACAATTTCGAAAATGTTGATGGAGCTCATTTTGTATGACACCAGAGCAGTCATGTCCAAACAGCTGCAGCATGTTGGTAATGAAGCCACTGTGTGACACCACTGCAATTTGTGACTCCTTGCGATCCAGTAGCCATTTGACAAACACCCGTGCACGGTTGCGCACTTGATCAGGAGTCTCCCTGTAATCAGGTTCCCACCATGTGTCCTCATCTGTTGCTACCTCTGAGAAATCAATAGCTGGGAATTGAGTTTTATAGAAACTGATTTTCTGCCGCTTGTCACATGGGTGCATCCCATGCATCTCCCTACACCATTCATTTGCAACAAACAAAGGAGCTCCAACACTGCTGATTGAAGCATGTTGAGAATTTCCTACACCATTGACCATCAATGCAGAACTTATGGCTTCCCCTTCTTGCAATGCACCTGATGCCCATACAGCTACAGCAGTCTGCATGGTGCGCAGAAGTGGTGACATGACCACCAGCTCAACGCTAATATGTGTTCTCTCAACATGTTGATGCAAAGCTTCTGCTTGCTGCCATCCAAGAGATGTCAAATTCGCATCCTCAAACTCCGGGGACATGTAATTCGCACGATCCACCTCTCCTGCCACATTGTGAGATCCCTGGCCATGCCGCACCACATGGATGACCTTGCATCTGTGCACAGGGTATAGAGATGCTTCTGGAAAACTTGCAGATGCTGGCATATCATCAGTCATGATGACGATGACTCCTTTTGTCAAATCTCCGGATGTGAGGTTAAGAACAGGGAATCGACAGACGCTCAAAAGGTCAGATTTGAAGAGCAGGAAGATAAGGAAGAGAAGGATTGCCTGGGACTTCCAAAAGCCTGTGACTGGGAGTAAAACACACACACACACACACACCAGCTCACTCCACTACTTCTTCCACAAATTCTGCGCAGATCCTCTTCCTCTTCTTTCCTCCACAACCGTATCCAGCACTCGATCCCCTCCCATAAGCACGAAAGCTGAGAAGCCCGAAAGCAACAGAGATCTCTCAAAACCGGAAAACTCTGAAAAAAGAATGAAACAAAAAAAATCTCCGCAAGTAGAGAAAGCAAGCAACTCTAGATATTCAAATCTCTGAAAACACAAAACCAGAGAAAAGCTTCGAAATCCAAATGTCTCACTGTTAGCACCAAAGAGGAACAGATCTCTGAAACCTAAACCTGTGCAAATCGCGCAAAACCCTAATCTAGCGTAAGAGCGAAGCCCTAACCAAAAGCTGTGAAACCCTAATCTCTGAAAACCTCCCAAATCACGCAAAGCCCTAATCTCTCGTCAGCGCTAAACCCTGACCCTAATTTCGCAAAATCATTTGTTTTTGGGTGCAATTAAACGAAATCATTCTCAACACAGTTTTTACACAAATTCCCAAAATAATCAGCCAGGTACCTAAATAATAAGTTAATAATATACCTAGGTATATGGGCTTTAAATACTCTACCTTGGGAAGGGTGGAGGTATATATATATACTAGGGAGGGCACAACATTTTTATTCCAAGTTGAAGGAGGGGTTGAAGGAGGGGTTTTTTTGCTCAGGAGGTGGTGCTCTTCTGTCTAGGCAGGTTTGCATGAGCCCTAGTTGGCCTGCTAAGAAGATACTTTTTAAAATTGGAGTTAACTTATATTTGAACACATTGGCCCTTCTCTTTTGGTGGTTTTCTTTTTTGATTTTATCTCAAGTACTTTGCCTAAAGTTGAATTGTCACATATATAAGCTAAAATGGTGTGTCACGTGAAAGCCCCTATGCTTCTATTTTAAATAGTGGGGATGACATAGCTGCATCCCTCTTGATGGATGACGAGACAAATGGATGAAATGATGCTTCACATAGCTGCATCCGTCTTGATGGATGACGAGACAAATGGATGAAATGATGCTTCACATAGCTGCATCCATCTTGATGGATGACAAGACAAATGGATGAAATGATGCTTCACATCTCGACGTCTTTTAATATATGTAATATATGTATATTCAAATAAATAAATAATAATAATTTATATTCCCTATTTCACTAAAACCTTGTGGCTGGGGAAAGAAGCTTTGGATTAATCGAAAGTTTTCTAATGTCAATTTGCAAGAATCTCACAATTAAAAATAATGATTTTAATTTCATTTTATCTTTTTTAAAATAAATTAAATAAATCAAAATTCAAAATGATAGATAAATGTAATGTATTACTAGATATTTTTGTATATGGTGTAATGCATGATGTAAACATGTGTATCAAACAATATTTTTTCTTCTTCAAAATTTTTAATAATTGCAAAAACTAGTACAATGATGGTGAATAAATTCATATTCACATAATATTAATAAACTTCAATGCATACTTATATCCATGATTGAGTTGGTAATCATTTAGAACATTCTATGATTACATGATTGCATAGTTTAGGATGGGAATTGCATAGTTTAGTATCGAAAGTGTAGATCAAGTTATTTACTAGTACCGAGGTAGCTATGTGTACAAAATGTTATTTATATGTTAATTTAAGATAATTACCTATAAGATAGTTTAACTTAAGTAGCTAAAATAATCATATTTTAGGAGGCTATCAACCTAGGTATTCTAAAGTTTTTATGTGAAAGTTACATCAAGAAGATTTTTTCTGAATATAGGGATCACTTATCAAAGTTCATAAGTTATGCACAAATATATATGTAATTATTTGCAAATTCAAATTCAATTAACTATTTGATTGTTACAAATAAACTCATATTAACTTTTTTTTTTTGTTATTTTCCCATAACACATGATGTAAACATTTGCATCAAGCAATGTGTTCTAAAGCTCATAAATGTATGGCTTCTATGAGGTGAACATTTCCTAGTTGGAAATATTTTTAAACAATATGAAAAAAGGGTTCAAAAACTTAAAAATCTGTTTCACTTGTGATGAAGTATAGGCCCATACTTTCATAGCCTAGAAGAATACTTGAATAATTTTTTTAATATATTTTTTGGGTGCACACCCACAAACCAAAATAGATGACATTCATCCCCTTGGTGATTATGATGCATTAGTATCATACATTTGATGAAAAATACCTCCCAAAAATAATTTTTAAAAAAAAATTGCCAATTTTTTCTTTTATATATATTTTTTCCTCTCTTTATTTTCTTCTTTGTTTTTTACTTTATCTTTTTATGCTCCTTGTTCTTCTTGAAGTTCTTATGTTTTTCTTTGTCTTTTAAAGTCTCATTGAATTAGCTAGTTCGACATGGCTAAGTTGTCCTTGTATTGTTGGTCTTGAGATAAAAACTTATAACATTAATATGACATTGGCCCACTTCTAAACCTAAAGAAGTCACTAGAGATGTTATAGTAGTTGGTCACTAGTACCAAGCATGTTGCATTTGAATGTCTTTGAATGTGTGTTTGTCATGGAACTATGCAAAATATTTTTTTAAAGGGTTTGGTTTCATGTTTTTCTTCTTCAATGATATTTTCTTGAATCTAAATTCTCTCCAACTATATCATTAGGTCATTTCTCAATTTTATTTATTTAGACTTACTATAATTGTACATAAATGTTCAATATTTTGAAATGTATTCTCTATGGCTTGTGCTCCCCACTTGTGTGTTGTGGTTGCCTATTGGTGTGTTATTTTAGACAGCTTTTATATATGTGTGTAATGTTCCATTATGCACTCACATTCTCCATCGATTTTTTGTTAATCAGGTTGTTATAGTAACATCTATGTTCATTCCAAATAAATTTGAAACATAATTTAGTAGCCGCCAATGTGATGATTATCCTTTAAGCAACAAATTGTTTTTGTTAGTTTATGGCTAATTTATTCACTTTAGCATAACGTCTTTCATATCTTGCCTTTTCTACCTCACATTATTTGTTATATTGCTCTAATCATTGCAATAGGTCATAGATCAACTAGTTTTTGTCAATAAATATTGCAACAAACCAAAGAAAATAATGGGGCAAGTTGGTAATATTGAAACAAAGGCGGAGGCATTGGAGTTTGCCATGACCTTCATGTTGTACAAAGGTAAGACTATTTGTTTTCCTAGCATCATCTACAATGTCTATGTTAAGCATATGCATGTCAGAAAATTGAATTGTTAGTCTTTGTTGCTTGTTCTTTCTTTTTTTTTGTCTACATGAGTCCTTTTGGTTCTTGTTGATCTATTAGTAAGTTGAATTTGTGTGCTTGCTAACATTTCATTGAAGGATCATTTGGAAAACCTTCATTTGTATTTCATAATTCTCAAGGTTGAAAAGACATGTGTTATGGAACCAATGGCGTTTTTCTTCACTTGGTTTCTTTGTACTCAAGTGGTAATTACTTATCTAGATATTGATGACAAATTAATGATAATAAGTAGCCAAATACAAAGCAAGGCAAGATATCAAATTCTCCATCCATTTTATCAATTGAAATGTTTCTTTAGCTCATATATAAATCAAAGAGTTAATCTTCAACATGATTTTTTTTTCTCATATATGAAGTTAAATATATATTATTTTGGTGAACCTTATCCCTTATCCAAATATGTCATACTTTAGAATAAACTATCCATCTTGTTTAATATTGTAATACCTTGGCATCTTTAACATTAAGTATATACATCAAGTTTGTTAATTTTTTACTTTTAAAATAATACAATTTTGT
>Ga0209611_10004954_pt1 | contig 22568 bp, 13 predicted proteins | sample S1TSphgellanicum_3_FD_187693 | JGI IMG/M metagenome (GOLD analysis project Ga0209611, IMG submission 187693) | Host-associated microbial communities from peat moss isolated from Minnesota, USA - S1T2_Fc - Sphagnum magellanicum MG (SPAdes) (version 2) | ecosystem: Host-associated > Plants > Peat... | reverse complement strand
TTGTTGCTGGCCTGCACTGCAGCTTTGTTGCTGTTACCATTCAAGTGGCTGGTTTTGATTAGTTTCTTAAACTTATTTACATGCCTGATGCCAGCACGATTGGAGACCACAGCCCATTTTAATCGACGCATGAGTGAATGGTGGTATGGCATACCAGTTGTTCCAGTTCGATTTTTGAAGCCAGAAGAATTGGAGAATGTTCAACAATGATTTAGCATGTTGTTGGTTCTCATGATTTTTGTGCATATATTCTTGGAATTGACATGTGAAGAAGCCTAGAGTAGGTGAGAATCTGCTTGTATTAGAGTGAACAACAGCAAGGCATGTTTGGTAGTCAGATTAGCTTGGAATGTGGCTTAAGCACAAGAGCCTATATTGAGAGGTAATAATACCTTTCTTTACCTGCTTCCATGAGAGAGAGTTTTCTAACTCTCTCTTTTGGGCCACCATGTAATTTGTTGTTCTACTAGGTCGTGTTTTCAAATATTTTGTCCATAGCTCCTCACTTGCAACATACAGTGCTTTATGAAATTTTCAGCACTCAGAATGGGTTTTCAAAATATGCAGCCTATTTGCAACCGACATTGCTTTCTGAAAATTTCTCAGGTCAGATCTGATCTCTACAAACAACTAGCTTCAGGTCATCCCTGCACTGTTGGTCATTGCAAAATGGTTGTATAGTCTGCATTCTTGATTGAGGGTTTTGCAGGTAAGTTTGAAGCCGGCATGAGGAGGATTGGAGATACAATTTGGTAGGAAATAAGTATATTTTATAGTCATATATTGTTTGAGCATACTTGTATACTCTAAAGCTCTGAAGGGTCTACAAAATTGAATAACCAGACTGAAGAACCTACCCTTAACTGCCGGTTCTTTGTCAGTTCTTTGAAGATTTTCAGAAACCTGGAACCAGAGGTTCTTGTGATTCTAATTTTTTTCAAAAAAATAAAAAACAGAAACTTGAGGTTCTTTGGATTCTGAATTTTTTTATCAAAAAACCAGAATCAAAGGTTTTCCAATTTCTAAAAAAAATTTAAAGAGGTTATCAACAAAATCAAAGAAGTGTACAACACTGATTGTAGATATCAGACCATTTCCAATGCTGTTTGTGAGTTGTGTGTTTATAATTGTGGTTCTCTTGTTACCTCCACTAATGTTCTGTTGCCTCAATCAGTTTTTCCTTGGCACCAAATTTTTGGAAATTAAAACCTTGTGGAAATGTTTGAATGCAAGAATTGTTGAGATAATTTGAATGGGTATCGAAATGAAAGCAAATGTTAGAGTGGTTCAATTGAGATCTATTGGAATTGAACTATCTAAGTGTTGTGAAGCTTTTACTTGTGTTATATCTTGTAATTTGGATTGAACTTCATGCTTTCTTGCACTTTGGAGCATTTTCTTGTTGATCATCACTCAAAATGTACAATCTCCAAATTGGCAAGTCGGATCTCTTGAACTTTCTAAAAACTTAGGTGAGTTGATTGGTGGAGGCCTCCATGCATAAACTTTGATGAATGCATGACATATGGGTTCAATCATAATTAAAGGAGTTAAATCTAGATGAAAAACTATCATTTGCAACCATCTTACACAATTGAAAAATCTTGTTTGCAATTGAAAATTTGTAGGAAACAACACTTGCAATGAAAAAATAGTTGCAAAATCTAATTGAAAAAAATAGTTTTGCTTTTGCAAGGGCACCAAGGTCACATTCCTTCCAAGGATTGAATTTGACATGTGGCTATTTTGTACTGGTTTACAATGTCAATTTTGCATAGTTTATATGGTTTTTAAAACTACATATTAATTTTGAGTCCAAATATGATCCACAATATGGTTATTTTAAAATTTTGCATCAATTTTGCTTTTGAACATGACCACAAATTGTGAACTATTTAGTCATTAAAAAAGTTTGAAAATTATTTTGACCCTCCATCCAATATAAGTATGTAAAAATATTTTTGAATGTTTCAACACATGTGGCCTTTTTTGTGAAGTATATTAGAGTTCATAATAAATTTGAAAACATTTGGTCTAAAGGTTTAAGGAGCAAAAAACACTTTCATATTTTAGAACATTGTGTTGATATTATGTGACAAATGTTCTATGAATGTAGATGGATGAACCCATCCTTTGGCAGTACAGTACAAAGGTCACACCTTGATTTTACTAAAACCATCAATTTTTTTTAAAATATAGGAAAGCTTAAATAAGGATTTTCATTAAAATAATTTGGTGAATGCATTTACCAAGTGGAATAGAATTTGAAACTTTAATGATAATCAAAAACATTTTGTAAAATTTGATATTCCTAATCATTGCATTTAAAAAAGTTTCAAGAATGTATTAGACTTTCTATCCTTGAACTTTTTGTTCAAGTACACAAAAGTTTGAAACATATTTTTTAAGGATTTTCTTGGGAAATTTTTTTTGGGGTACTTGTAATGGTATGTTATTTGATTTTGTATTAGGTAATTAATTGAGTAGGTATAATATAGTTATGAATTTTCAAAGTTTAGAAGCATGATTCCTAAAAAGGGACATCATAATTATAAATATTTTGTAACAATTTCCATTTTTTTATTCCAATGAAAATTTTAAAGCCATATATTTTTGCATGCAATGGACAAACATGAAATATAGTTGTTAAATCATTTTTTTAAAAAGGCCTTGGAATATGATTTGGAGAATTTTAGTTCTTCAACCATTCTTTGGAATGGTTACTTCCCACGTTTCAAATGCAACGAATTAATAATGAAAAGTGTGCAAAATTCATTCATTCATAGGTTCGTAATTTTACATACAAATGTCATGCATTAAGAACACATTTAAAACACAAACAAATGTGTTCACAAATGAGGTATGAACTTATGAATGAACAAATGTCATATGAATTTCACGTTTTCCTATAAATCTGTGTCAAATGTGTTTTCAATGCATGATATCAATGTGTGAAATGATGAATTACAAATGAACCAATTTTCCACAAGTTGTGAAATGTTAAGTTTGTGATAAATACTAATGATATCACCCAAAGATGTGTTTGTTAAAAAGGACTTTCCCAACACAATAAAATGATTTTGAATTCGTAGGATTGGAACTTCATGAGTAAATGAACACCATGTCCAAATATATATATTTGTTTCATCTAAATATAATATATGATTTTTTCAAACTAAACAAGGTGTAATGTAAACTAGATTTGGCAAATCCTTTAATTCCTTTAATTACACGATTTGCACCCACACAACAATGCAAAAATTTGACAACCATTCTTTTGCTCATCTTGTGGACCTTTTATAGTAGTTGTACAAGTAGGAGCAATGAAAATATATGTAGCAACAGTGGAGGCGTTCAAAAGAAAGGATTATCTCCAAAATAAGTTTTTTGTCACAGCTTGTAAAAAGTTGTTAGAAGCAAAACATCTCAAAGCTTCATCGAACATCATGCAAAACTAATTCTCAACATGCAAGTATTTGTGCACCTTAGATTAGCGTCTAGGGTCCAATTTCCTAAAAACTGATTTGGTCATTACAACGATGGCAAAGGCAGAAGGTAGGTTCAAAAGTTAAAGGTTTGTTTCGTCGTCATAATCATTGCAATAGCTTTAGTGATGGGCATAGGGTTCAATCACTTTTATTTTTGAAAGAGGATAGACTAGTGAGGGGAAGCGCAAGTTTGAAAGTAGCAAATAACACAACAAAAAGGAAGGTAGGTAAGAAAGTAATGTTTCCACAATTTTATTTTATTTTTCTTTCAACAAACTTGCTTGTGGTCCTAGGTTTGGAGTCGTGTGTTGTGAATTTGTTTTGTAAATATGCGTGTTTTTTTTGTTTTTTTTTGGGTCCGAAATGGGGAGAAGAAATAAAGTACGTAGAACTTTAAATGGTTTTGAATTTGAAGTACTTACCAGTGTTGTTGAGGTTATTGTTTTGTCATGAGTTAAAGGGATTATACCCTAAGGACTTGAAAGAATTGTAGTTGTAATGGCAAAATTATTGCAACTACTTTTTTTAGGCATGATTGTTCAGGAATTACAGCCACCATTTTCCCTAGGGGTGATAATTTAATGGAACAAGGCCTAAGGTTTGAACTTGTCATAACCAATTTGAACTAGAGAAGCCTAGATCTTTGGGGACATATAAGAATTGCCGTGGTTATAGGCTTATAACACTATGTAAGCATATAATGAAAAGCAATAAAAGCATCACAAAACAACAAATGGTTCTAAGTTTGTAGAAAAATCGTAAAACGTTTTAGGGTTTAGAGAGGGTCAAAGACAACCATCCAACTACCTTCAAAAAATAAAAACATAGATGTAGACTGTGTTTCCCCTTAAAGGCCACTTTGCCTGAAGTACTAGTCCACTAAAAGGCTAAAATAGGGTTTTTTTAACATGTCCCTTCCCTTTACTTTTAATTTGTGACATAGGCAAATTGTGGGACCCAAGCATCAAGGGAAAGCCATTGAGAGAAATAAAACTTGGTCTTATAGGGTCCATACAATGCAAGTAAAGGCCAACACAAAATAAAATACATATTTTATTAGGTCACCTAACCAACCAACTGATCACTGTGGTGGGTATTACAAGCATGTGAAGACACAACAAGCTTTCCATTGCAAAACTAGGATTAGGAACAATGAATGAAGCTTGTAATATCTTGGAATTGAGGTGTTCTGGTCGTGTCAAACCCAATAATATAATGATCACAACACCCAAACTTATAGTGAAGTTGGGGTTTGGCTTTGGCATATAGCCCTAACTAAGGACCCCTATGGGGTTTCTTTTTTTTTCCCTTCATTTTGTTTAGTATTATGTGGTTGGTTTTATAAATTTAGGATTCCCTTATAGCAATAGTTAGATTTTAAAAGGTGGGACCTATGTTTTTAACAAGCTTCCTTCCTGATCATGGGCACCAAACATCCCATGTCCCCTAGCTTATCATGTTTCATCAAACCTCATAGTTCCCATCACCCATTTGCTTTATTATGTGCCACCACGAACCACCCACTAATTCTTCCTCCCATCCAAACCACAAACCACTCACTAATTCCCCTTTTTAATTCAACAAACCACACACCAATTATTGGTTCCACTTACCAACCCCACACTTTCCCAAACCCCCTAGATCATGCACAAGTAGGACCTTTTGCCCCTTACACTTTTTTAGCCCCCGTAGTAACCCATAACTAAACCCCCCAACCTACCTTCACTTCCCCAACGTGTTCACAACTTCCACCTAAAGTTTCTTACTCCACATGTGTGCACCAATTTACCAATGGAGGGTTAATTTGTCATTAGCATTTTTGTCAAACATCTAATTCATCCAATCCAAACCTTTACAACCATCCCAACTTAATACCCTCCCTTGCTCCCACCCCACCTACATTAACTTGGACTTGGGTTTTGTCATTAAATGTCCTTGGGTTTTTTCATTTGGGCTTTTGTTATTTTCGATTATACAACCGCATCCCTATTGTTATGGATTGAACTAGTGTGAGGCAAGGCAAGGAAACCTGGCTACAACCAAGCGGGGAAATACAAGACAAGACAAGACAAGATAGGACAATACTAAAGGACTAAGAGCTCTATTGATCCATCAATTGGTGTTGGTCTGCTGGAGGGTTGTCCCCCATACCATCTCCTTTTATAACCCTGAATCGTCCTATCTTGAGATGCCGAGATGTGGTTGCATTGCCGAGACGTGGCTGCACTGCTACACTACCAAGACGTGGCTGCATTGTTACACTGCCGAGACGTGGCTGCACTGCTGCACTTCCGAGATATGGTTACACTACTGCACTTCCGAGATGTGGCTACACTGTTGCACTGCTGCAATGCTGAGACATGGCAGCACTGCTGAAATTGATCTATGTACCCTACTTTTGTGTTGTTGGATCCAGGCCATGACATTATCCCTCCTCAAGCGATATCTTCCAAATGGAGCCGGTTTGTTAGGATACCGTTTGTGGAATTGATTAATTAAGTCTTGGGCATGAATTAGGTTTTCAGCAGGCTCCCAAGTACCTTCAGAAGGAGGATAGCCTCGCCAAAAGACAAGGTATAGGAGTTTTCCATGAATCTTCTTGCAGTCCAGGACCTCCTGAACTTTAAACTCTTCTTGACCTTCAATTTTGACCGGAGCTGGGGATTCTCGATGATGTTCTGGGATCTGGTTTTCATGATAGGGCTCAAGCAAGGAAACGTGGAAAACATTGTGGATTTTGAATTGGGGTGGAAGCTCCAACTAGTAAACCATTAAACCAACAAGTTTGGCAATTTTGAAAGGTCCAAGGCGCTTGTAATCCAACTTGGCACATGGGCGAGTGGTAGTAATGTTCTTTCTGAGAAGCCAGACCTTGTCTCCAACCTTGAAGTTTGGATGGTCCTTGTGTCGGCGGTCTGCTTGCTTCTTTTGCCACTCCTGTGTCAGCTTGAGCTCTGCCATAAGGTCATGTTGAACCTGTCCAAGCCTCTTGGCCCTTTCTTCAACCGAGGGGTTTACCGAATCTCCAAGAATTTCAAGGCTGAACCTGGGATGAAAGCCATAATTGGCAAAGAACAGACTAATACTGGTCGATGCATGCGCTATGTTATTATAAGCAAACTTTGCTTGAGATAGCAGGGCTAGCCAGTCATCCTGTTGGTAGCTCATAGTGCAGTGAAGGTATTACTTGAATGTCTAGTTTGTCCGTTCGGTTTGTCCATTTGTCTCGGGGTGGAAAGCTAAGGATAGCCAAATGTCGACTCCAAGGAGCTCGAATAGGCACTACTAGAATTTATATGCAAACTGAGGGCCTCTGTCAAACACAATTTCTTTGGGGAGTCCATGCAACCGGACAATCCCATCCAGAATTGACTCAGCTGTCTCTTCTGCCGTGATCGACTTGGAACAAGGGGTGAAATGGGCCATTTTGGTGAGACAATCGACCACAACCAGTATTGAGTTCTTGGCTTTGACAGTAAGGACGTCTGTGATGAAGTCCATTGCAATAGATCCCCAGGGTCAGCTAGGAATCGACATGGGCCGTAGGAGTCCAAACAAGCGATGCATGGGAGCTTCGGATCAAGCACATGTATCACAAGACTTGACATACTCTCGTAGTAGCCTGTTCATCTTGGGCCACCAATAATTCCTTGACATTAGTTCGTGAGTCCGTGCCATTCCAAAGTGACCGGCCATGGTGTTGTCGTGGCATTCTCTCAGGATCTTTAGGCGTATACGTCCTTCGAGTACATAGATTAGGTTGTTTCGAAAGAGAAGTTCGTCTTGCTGCTCAAACTGATCCAGATCATCACGATTTGGGTTCCTTGGTCGTTCCTGGAATTCCTTCTTGATGTTAGTAGCCTAGGTATCTTCCTCAGTTGCCATCTTGATGTCCCTGACAAGGTATGATTTTGGGAGGGTTTTCGAAGTATGATTGTTGCTACAACTCGAAATTGCTCGGGCTTGAGTAAGGTCTAGGTCTGTTGGCTGTAGGCCTCATCCCCCGCTCGAAGCTCATATTCTGATCGGCGAGATAGCGCGTCAGCCTTCCCTTGCTGGGTGCCGGGCTGATACTGAATCTCAAAGTCAAAGTCAGCTAGGAAGATAGACCAACGTGCCTGGCAACGATTCAAGGTCTGGGTAGTCGTGAAATATAGGAGATTCTTGTGATCTGTCAGAACTTGGACTCGATGCTGGGCTCCGACCAGATACAGTCTCCACTGTTCGAATGCCATGATGATTGCCAAGAGTTCTTTATTGTAAACCTGGTAGTTGATTTCGGCACTAATCAGCTTCCGTGAATAGAAAGCAACCGGATGCAGCAACCCATTTATTCCAAAGTGAGATAGGATAGCTCCCAAGGCAAAATTCGAAGCGTCCGTTTCCACAATGAATGGCTTGGTAGGGTCAGGATGTATCAGGACTGGTGCAGAGGTGAATGCCATCTTGAGAGTATCAAAAGCAGCCTAGACCATTGGATTCCACGAAAAGGGCTTGTCCTTGCAAATTAGGGCTGTTAGCGGTGTTGCGATCTTGGAATAGCCTTTGATAAACCAGCGATAGAAATTGGCAAACCCCAAGAAGCGTTGAACGTCCTTGACCGAAGATGGAGTAGCCCAACACTGGATGGTCTCGACCTTCGACTTGTCCATGAAAATGCCATCTGGAAAGATCACGTAGCCGAGGAACGCCATTGAGGACTTGTCGAATTCACATTTTTTTAGCTTAGTGTATAAGCCATGCTCTCGTAGCGTCGCAAACACCAATCGTACATGCTTGTTGTGGTCTTCCTGGTTATTGGAAAATATTAAAATGTCATCCAGATAGACCACGACAAATTCGTCCATGTACTCCCGGAAGATATCATTCATCAGGTGTTGAAAGACTGCGGGTGTGTTGGTGAGGCCGAAGGGCATGACCGTGTATTCGAAGTGGCCGTAGCATGTGCGGAAGGCTATCTTCCATTCATCACCGGGGCGAATCCTGAGCAAGTTGTAGGCTCCACAAAGGTCAAGCTTGGTGAAGATCTTTCCGGTATGTAGCCGATCCAGGAGGCCTGAAATCAAGGGCAAAGGATATCGATTCTTTTTGGTTATCTTGTTGAGTCCACGATAATCCACACAAAGTCGAAGGGAGCCATCCTTCTTCTTGACAAACAGAATTGGGGCACCAGCTGGAGACTTGGAATGTTGGACGAACCCCTTGGCAAGGTTTTTAGTAAGGTAATCATGTAGGGCTTGGAATTCCGGTTCCGATAGGCCATAGATAGGACCAAAGGGTGGTGAGTGTCCTTCCTCTAGATCAATTGGGCAGTCGTATGGACGATGTTTAGGGAGTTGATCAACCTTATTCTTTTCAAAGACATTAGCAAAGTCCTTGTACTTCTCGGGGAGTTTGACATGTTTTGGTTCTGATTTGGGGTTTTTGTTGTTGGTTGGGTTGACATGGATGGTGAAGACTTGAATATTCTTGGTAGCCCAATAGAAAGGTACTGCTCCATCAAAGAAGATCCGAACAGGGTTGGTTTTCTGGGCAAGATTTTCGACATGATTCTTGACAGGACAAGGTTTGGTTCTAGCCATGGGGGGGCTTTTGATTGCAGGACTTGACAGAACAGACTTGACAAGATTGGAATTGGTTTTGACCTTCTTTGGGTTCTTGACCATAGGGTTCTTGGCAAGACTTGACAGGGTGTTTTTTTGGGCTTGGGGTTCTTGAAAGGTGCACCGTTGTGTGCTGAAGGTGAGGGTTTTGGATCGCCAATCGATGATAGGGTTGTGCGCTTCTAGCCAAAGCAGACCAAGGATGACGAGATGGTGCGGGGTTGAGATGATGTTGAGAATAATCTTTTCTGCGTGCTTACCAATACGGAGTTCCAGAGGGGTTGTCTCGTGTGTGATTGCACTGGAAGCGATGGTTCTCCCATCAATAACCTCCACCGGAACAAAGGTTGACTTCTTGACCACAAGAATGTTGTGTTAGGCGACAAATGTTTGGTCGATGAAAGAAGAGGTGGCACTGGAGTCCACCAATGCTGACACTTGTGGTATTTCTTCTGGAATACGAATGATGTCCACATGCTGAGTGAAGCTAGGACTGGGACCAACAGCTGAACAGGAGCCTTTGCAAAGGTGGTGCTGGGTGAGATCTAGTTGCATGGCTCCTATTGTGACTTGATGTTCTTGTTTTCCAATACTTGGGGAGTTTCCACAGCTTGCACTTGAAGTTTGACAAGCTTTTGAGGGCACTAGCGAGCTATGTGCCCTGGGTTGCCACAATAGAAACATAGGTTGTTTGTCCGTCGACGAAGTTTCTCAGCCTTTGTCAAAGGTTTGAACTTGGTTGCGTCGATCTACATCGGGGCAGGTCGGGCAACTGTTGTTATTTGGGGAACTAAGGGGAACGTAGTAAGGCAACTGATCCAAAGTTGGGCCTTGGAGGTGACTTTCTTTTCCTAGCGACGTTCGAACAGACGATTGTCACGCCGAATTGCCTGGGTGATGGCTTCATTGAAGGAAGAAAGGTCTATGAGTGTCAACAAAAGATCTTGAACATCGTCACGAAACCCACAGCGAAACTGGTCAATCAAGGTAGCTTCTCCCCAGTTGACGTCGTAGGCAAGCTACCTGAATTTTGAGGCGTAGATGGTGGCCAAACATGTCCTTTGCTGGAGTCGACGCAGCTTGTTGGCTGAAGTCCTGGCCTTGTCACTGTCCCCAAACATTGCTTCAAATTCCGCCATAAAGGCGTCGAAATTTTGTAGGAGAGGGGATGATATTTCCAGGATGGGAGCAAACCATGCTGCAGCTGTCCCAGTGAGTAGGGTTCCAACGAATCCTACATGAGTGGTGTCATCCAGATAGTGACGAGGGTGTAGCTGAATGATCAAGCGTACCTAGCTGACAAAGCCTCGAAATTTGGGGCGTGTTCCGTCAAACTTTTCTGGTAGGCTGATCTTGGGCTCTGGGGCGACCATTGCAAGGGCAGCGGGTACTGGGGCAGGAGGTTGTGGCTGATCCTGCATGCGGTTCACTAAGTCTCTAAGCGCGGCATTTTCTTGTGAAAGGTGCTGAAGGGCGGCGAGGATTTGATTGAGGTCGATGTTTGATTCTGAGTTGTCCATGGTGGTAATTATCGATGATAACAATGAGGTTGAAGGTTACAGGGAGGCTTGAGGTCCAGCAAGAGTCTTGTTATGGTGCTACTACACTCGACTCTAATGTGATTTCTGCCTCTAGATTCGATGCAAACTGTGGCGGTTCCAAACTGAAGCATCAAAAATCTCAGGAGAATGGGTATGATCCCATCTAGAATTCGAATGCGGCGACGTTCAGAACTGTAGTAAGCTAAAAAAAGAACGCAACTTTTGCAAATGTCGGTCTTCAGATTCCTGTGAAAATCGATGGAGGAGCAGTGAGCAAGTCTAATCTTCCAGCGCCCGCAAAAATTACTGTAGTTGGCAATTCCAACTCTGCAGAAGCTAAAAAAGAAGAAGATGTGACTGAGCTTGGCGCTAGCACAGATGGATTTCTATGGCAGGCTAGTGGAGATGCATCTAGTAAGCCACAAGAATAAGCAAAAGCAAGTCAAACGCTAATCACCTAGTTGTAGAAGATCGTGAAGAACAACAACAATAGGCACATAAGAAAAAGGGCATGATGGCGAGGATGATGGAAAAAATGCCAGGACATCTGCACCACCATCGCAACAATAACAACAAAACTATTATAGGACAATACTGGAGGACTAGGAGCTCTATTGATCCATCAACTGGTGTTGGTCTGCTGGAGGGCTGTTCCCCAGACCATTTCCTTATATAACCCTGAACCGTCCTATCTTGAGATGTCGAAACGTGGCTACACTGTTGCACTATTGAGACGTGGTTACACTGCTACACTGCCGAGATGTGGCTACACTACTGCACTGCTGCAACGCTAAGACATGGCAACACTGTTGAAATTAATCTATGTATCCTACTTTTGTGTTATCGGATCCAGGCCATGACACCTATCATTTTTCGATGTGATGTACAAGTGGTGCTTCATTTTCCATTGGATAAGTTGGCACATGACCCTTATGATGTGGTTGTTTAGCATTTGTTCTTATTACCCCAATGGTGTCTTGTTTTGCCCCCTCGTGGCAAAGTAACACAACATAAAGAAACGTGGGCCTAACTTAAATGCTTCTTAGCACGTGACTGGGAAAACTTGTAAAAGGAATTTTTTCTACAAGCCCAAGCTTTGGTGACAAATTCAAACTTAGTAACTCTTCCCCAGCAAGATCCTCCAATTCATAAACGTTTTTTTTGCAATTTAGTTGTTGTATGTGCAAGGGATTATTTTCATGCATTTCAAGCTTTAGCACCATTATCCCCTGCACCCACATCCTCCGCCACCACTTCAACCCTCATCGCATTACATTTTGAATAAGATAACTACTTTTTATTTTTCCTTGATGACTATGAACCAAACTAAGACTTTGAACTCTTTTCTGATTCCTTCAAGTTGGCATTCAAACGCATGCCACATTTATTGACAAGTGGTCCTTTTAAGATGGTTATGAACACCTTTGGAACTATTTTCACTTAGAAGATTCAGTAAATGGACTCCCTTCGTTGTTTCAACTTTGTTTTCACATCGCACGAAGTCACATTCCACCTTGATTTGCACATGTCCTTGGCGAAACATGCCTCTTAACCATGACCAAACCTTTGGGCAATGTTCATCCCCTTACAATGGGGGAAATATTATATCAATTTTCAAGCTATGTTATAGTTTTCAATTTTTGTGATGCCTTTGCAACACATTTCTCCCTACACCAATTTGGAGTTACAACTAAGGGTGGTTGTGAAATAATATTCCATGGCATTAAGTGCACCTTGCACGTTCACCCTGACTAGGTTGTTTTCCAGTTGGATATGGCAAATGCTTTTAATTCGGTGTCAAAAGGGGTCATATTTCAAAAGTTTCATGCAACAAATGGAGACATCATACAACTCATCCTTTTTTTTTGGGCATTATATGCATTTGAGTCTCCCTTATTTTATAATCACCATAATCATGAAAGTGATGTCACAATGATCCCATCTACCATGGGAACCCATCAAAGTGATCTTTTATGAGGGTCACTATTCGTTTTAACCCATTTTAGAGCTTTACATTCTATAACTAATTGTTTCCCTTCTTGTCTATTTCCATCCATTGCAAATAACATGTGCATCATAAATCCCCTTACAATTATGTCATCTGTATATGAGCATTTCCAAACCGAACTTTATGCGATGGGTCTTTTTATCCAACCTCATAAATGTGTAACATGGTCACCCTTTAACCTACTACTTTACTTCAACACCCCATCCCAGTTTACCACCCCATCAGAAGGAATTAGAGTCTGGGAGGTTCCACTCGACACCCCATCATTCACATCATCCGTCATCAAATATGCCTTACTAAAATATGTTTAATGCATGGACCTTCTCCCTAAAATGGGTGATGTTCAAGTAGCCTTTGGAATTCTAATTCATTGTTTTGTGCAACGGCCATCATATCTCTTATAATGCACACCTCCTTCTTCCAGTTTCATAGATGACGCGTCCCCAAGTTCCTTGTTAGACTCAAAAAGGGTCCACTATGTCAAAGAGCAAAAATAGTTGGAACTTGGTACCGCTCCCAACTTCCAGCACTAAAAGGGGTGAGAGGTGCATGCTGAAAGCTCCGAGATTAGACTAGGAAGAGGGACAAGCTACGTAGTTATTCGGTCCTGCATCCAAAACCAACCAACAAGTTGGTTAGAACTCATTCTACACACTTTTGGTGTTGGGACAAGCCACGAGCAACCTTGGACTCATTTGATTCACCACGGCCCGAACTCGGGGGAAGCCATCACCTTCCCCCATATAATATTCTCTACGTCTCTCCGTCACATTTACATCCGAATGGCACTTTTTCTCGGGACTCCCAAAGTGAAGTCCCGAAACTATCCCGGTTTGGACTCCCGGGACTTTGGGTGTTCATAACTTCTCAAGGTCTAAAGGAAACTTGTAGCTCTCCTTGAGAAATTTCCAACGATGTGTTGCACTCCACCTGCACACACCGGAATCGAGTCGATTCCCGACTTTTAGTAGTCGGGGGTCAAACTGCCAATTTGACTCCCGGCCCTTCTTTTGCCTATAACTTGTGCTGTATATGTGCAAATGGCTCATGCGAGGCCATTTTGGACATCTACATTCCAAGACCTTTTCAACGGTATAAAGAACACTTCAATGCAAGGTGTTTTGACCCCTGTAATTGAGTTCTGAATTTTCAGGAGTCCCGGAGGACTCCCAAGTCCCATTTTCGGGAGTGTGAGTGGCGACCTCACACTTCCCTCGAAGTGGGGTTGTGACAATAGAGTTCCTTATTTCTTTTGACACATCTTTCTTTCAAGTGTTTGGGCACTTTTTAGGTCCAAGATCCTTTGATAACCCAAAAACATCTTTAACTCGTAAACAAACTTTTCTCTAATCACATTCAATGGCATCAGCCTCATGTCGATAACCACCATCGCCCCAATAGCCTATTTAAGGAATTGGGCCTTAATTTCAATCATAGCTACCAATTTTATGGTTGATCATTATCCTTCCCTTCTTGATCCCTTGGCATAAGTCAACAATAACACCTTTCCTTTCCATTAACACCTCAAAGCAACATGTGATCTTTTATTGCCCCCAACTCGCACATGTTTTCTTCCATTTGAATAACTCATTGGTTAACAAATGGTTCGACTTCAAGATTCCATCTTGGAATGTCTGCACCATCATACCCTTTCCAACATGCTCTCTAATAGGATATCTAAGGTCAATCATGCCCGAATTTTATCATGTTATGGCCTAGGGGGGCCGCATGGTTTACAGCTTCAATATTCTTCCCAACCTTTCAATTATCTTCCCCAGTTTTTTTCATAGCACTTCAAACACAACTCAAACTACCCCATCCTTCAATTATAGGTATCCCTCAATGTGTGTGCACATATCCCATCAACCCTATGGGTATTCACCTTTTATGTTGCACTCATGGCAATGAATGCATGGGTATTCATGATGTAGTTCGTGACACCTTTGCCACCATTATGCAAAATGTTGGCTTCCACATGGAACAAAAACAATTACATGCATTTCCTTCATCCACATTCAACTCTTCTTATTAATGAATTAACATTGTGTTCACCAAAGATGGCATTCGCACCTTAGCTAACATTGTCATTGCCAATCCAATCCAAGCATATTTACTTCTTCGATGTTGTGCAACTCAAGGATTCATTGCCCTTCATGCAGTTCAAGCCAAAAAAAGGAACTATCATGACCAACACCCCACTAATCAATTCTTCCCATTAATAATTGACATATTTGGATGTCTACATAACCAAGCCAATGTGTTTTTACATTATTGTGTTAATGCCATTTGGAGCTTGAAAGGGCCAAAAGGCCCTCCTCTTTCTATCTTGGTTACTTTTCTTCAACAAAAAATCTCAATCACATTGCGAAGGATGCAAGCATCTTCCATCCTAAGTCGGGTGGTAGCCGTGAGCCTAGCTACTTCCCAACTTCCACCCCTTCAAGACACACCTCCCATTACCATGATTGACCTATTACAAGCGATTGATCTCTAACATGGATAAACATGGCCAACTTACTACAAGCAGTTAATTTTTACCATGGAAAGACTTTGACATCTAGCTTTGATGTCCTATAAATTTTCCCTTTTCGTTTTTTTATTCCCTCACACATTTTCCAAATCTACGATGTCTTTATGAATAAAGTTTTGCAAGGTTGCAACAATTTTATTTCTTGGTAATGTCATGTTTCCTTGAACATACAATTGTGAACCTCTGAACATTGTTTTTCAATTTTGAAACCTAAATAATTTTGATCTTGTCCATTTCACCATGAGTACCTCAAGTATTTTTTTGTAGATTTGATGACTATAGGTAACACATTGTTGCATTCTTCTTTTAATTTTGATGTTGCATGCTACAAATATTCGAGGAATGTTATTAAAATTAATAACATGAAGTGGCTAGTTATTTTTTGGAAGCAACTTTATCAAGATCCAAATCTTAAAATAGGTTCACCAAACTTATAATTCTTGTGCCTTGTTTACAATTCAAATTGAGATTTTTGCACATTACTTTGTGATTACATATCTTCATTTTCATCCTATGTTTCTTACGTAGGTGGTTTGCATATTCCATACCCATTAACCCAAAAGTGGGGTGCAATTCACTAGCCTAAATAATGATGAAACCATAAAAATGAAATAAGTTCGTCCCACCATAGTCATTTCACCTTGCTTAAAATTATGTCACCATAAGGTCATTATGTAATCATCATGTTTCATTATTACTTGACATAATTCATTACAGTAAGATACAAAGTGAAAAAGATAGAAAAGTGAAAAAAAGGAGGAGAAAGGGACCTTCTATGGCAAACCAAAGTCCCTTTCCTTGCCATTTTTTTTCTCCTCAACAAAACCTTCATGTTTTGGGTACCTAAGTCCAATTGGGGTTCAACTCCCCAAATAGTGTTCCAATTGCCAAACACAATACAAAACACACTACCTAGTGTTAACCAATAATTTTCCACCACATATTGCAATGAATCTCATGCATAAACACAATTAAAAAAGCCAATGCAATAAAAATAAATATAGTTTTGCATAACAACTAAACATGACTTTTGGTGATTCAAAATATGATTCATTTGGAACAAGTAAGAATCCAAACCCAAAACACAAAATAAAAAATGAAACAAAACTACATGTGCAAATGAAACTTTTAATGTTTTAATTTCAAATCACTTTTGATGATTTGAAGATTCATAACTTGGGATGATATCCCAAACATTAAATAACCCAAACTACACTCACACCTAAACTAGTTCCAAGCTAAAACATTGTTAACTATGTTAACCCAATTCATCACTAAACTAATTGTGTTTTAATTCAGCAACTAAATTAACATTCTTAACATGCATCTAAATAACATGAAAAACATTCATCCTATTGAGGGTGAACGCACGGTACACTGAACCAAATATAGCAATTAAAAGTCCTTTTGGAAAGTTTGTATTTGAATTAAAAAAGAAGTGGTTGTACTCTTCTTTAAAGATGAATTATTAGATCCAATAAAAGTTGAAATTTCAAAATTTGCATGTTTTGCAAAGTCCATTTATCTCCATAAACTACAATATTTTATTTTTGAATTTTTTACCCTTAAGTTCCGTAAACCTTATAAATACCATGTCTCAAAGTTTTGAATGATTTCCATAAATTGGTTATAAGGAAAAAGTTTATAAATGGTTGGAAACTTCAAGGATATTTGATTTTAATAATCCACCTTTGACTGAATTTTGAGTGGTTTGGTGATTTTTTTAAAACTTGGAAGGATTAATTGGTAACATTTCAATATTTCAATCCTTTTGTTATACTTCTCATGTTTCATTTGGGCTCTTTGTAATAATGCCTAATAGAACTAGAAAAACAAGTACTAACACATTCATAAAAGTTCATCATAGTCTACTTTTACCTTTTGTACATTGTTTTCCACCTAGGTAATTTGTCCCATTGGACCCTTGGGGAATAACTCTTTGCAAAGATATTGTGGAACTAGATTATGATGCAATTTATCTTCCCTTATAATTTTATCTTGATGTGATTAGGTTCAAAATGGCTCAAGATAATCTTATAAGTGTAATTATTAAAATCTAGTTAGTCCAAAAGGCCTCCTAGAATTTTTAATAATTGTTGGTAGGTAGAGAAACTTACCACTCTCTAGTTGATTTCTTGTTATTAAGGAATGAAGTTACTAGAATAGCTAGATTTTAGAACGGGGATTCTAGTCTCAACTAACTTGCCACTAATATAGGAAGTCGAGGATTGACTTGGAATGTTGCTATAATTATAGGAGAAGATGAAAAAACCCATTGGCAAATGGGTAATGGGGAACCTATTTGGTTTCCTATTCTTTATAATTTTAATTAATAGTAGATGTTTGGAAAAGGTGTTAAAAATGTACTTGGAGAATACGTGAATTATTACATGGGTGTGATTTTTTGGGGGAATAATTGTGGGTTTGTATGCCAAAAAAGAGTACCCTCCAATAATATTTTAAATGTGGTTCCCTTATAGAAAGTTATAGCTCTCATAAAAATTAACATTAGTATGGTGTATAAGCAAGGTAATATTCACTGGAATAGGGTAGATTAACCAAGGTTATAGGTTATTTTCCTTTGGTTAAAAGGTGAGATAAGAACATTGATCTAAAGTTAGTAAGGAGGTAATTACCTCTATGTACATTTGGTTTTATGGTTTATTTTAGTTTTTCTTCCATTATCTCCTTTACATGGCAATACCTTGTATATATTCACAATAGCGATAATCATATCAAAAGGTTTACTTATGATGTTTTCCCATGTTTTATTTGACATTGTCAATTAGTTGAACTTGAAATGCTAAGAGCACGGTTTATAAAGATATGATGTAGGATATCTATTAGCTAACATTAGGCACATTTTTGCGCAAGGGAACAAGTTGTTTGTGTTACCACCTTAACTTGGGTGTCCAATTGACTTTAGAGATGGACAAAAAAATGTCCTTCTTGGATGAAGAAAAACAACTACTTCCAAGTGGAATTGGGGGGCACTCCCAAGACTCCCTTGAACACATTCTCACTTTAAGAAATTTAAAGTCCTAAGGTGTCCCATAACTTTGGAACAAGGTTTGAAAAATCAAACTTTTTAAAACCTTGTCCAAATTGGACCTTTTTTTAGACCATTGGAAACCTTTTGAAAAATCAAATACTATAGAAAGGCCACCTTACAAAACCAAGAACATGTAAGGGGAACAATCATTTAAAGGTCGAAAGTCAATTTGTCACAACCTTAGTTTTGGGGCTTGCAAAAGGCTAAGGCACAAAAGGGAATGCATGTTGGTGGAGTGTCATGAGACTCTTGCTCATTTTTGCAAGTTTAGGAAAGTGCAAAGGAGGTGAATCCCAAGCACTCCAAAATGGGAATCACTTTGAGGGTTGGAATCTTAGAGTGTTTTGAATTTTAGGACAAAAAATGTCATGACTTCAATGACCAATGTTGAAACACAAGAAAAAAATATGGGCTAAAATAATGTCTTTAGACTCAAGAACATTCTTGCAAATGTGGGAGAGTGCAAGGAAATGAATCCCAAGCACTCATGACACTACCAAAAATATTGTCTATTTCAACCCTATGTTGCAACTAGTGTTCAAACTAATTAAATTTATGATTGCATTTGTTATAACACTATATGTCACCAAATCACATGCACTCACAAGCATAGGTGTAATTAAATTTCGGCATGCGCCAATTTGAAGTTGCAAATGTAACTATTTGTTATAATTATTATATATGCATTTTGGATGAAAAGGTGGGTGAAAAGTGCATTCATGTCAACCGTAGTTCATCACATTGAATGACAAATGACAAACAAGTTTTTGCAAATGCAATATGTCATATTGAATTTACATGTCAATGTTTAGTTTCATGTGTAGTTATTTATTATTACTAAGTTGTATAATTGGCTAAATAGATGAATAAAAATGTTAACGGAGTTGTAATTAATAGGTAGGCATGTAGGTTATAGGTAGGTGGATGATAGGTAAATTTGGGCTTGATAATAGGTACATAAGTAGGTTACATAAGTATAATCTAGGCTAGGTACATAGATAGGTTAGTTTGGTAGGCTAGGTGAATAGGCTAAGTAACATAACAAGAATTCTTGTCCTTTTGAAATTCAATCATGCCTTACTAATTTTTCATTAAGAGACCAAAATTTATATTATATTAACCTTGGATTTGCCTTGGTTAACCTTGGTTTAACATTGTTTAATTTAGGCTTAACCAAGGTTAACCTAGGTCTAGTCAAGGTTAGGTTTAACCTTGATTAACTTCAAATTGGCCTAGGTATAGCCTTGGTTAACCTAGGTTTAGCTTGGGTTTTACTTAGTTTAACTTTGCTTAATAAAGGTTTCACCTAGATATAACCTTGGATAATTTAATATTCATATTGGTTAACCCAATTTTAACTTAGGTTTATTTAAGGTTATTTTAAGTTTAATTTGGTTAACCCAAATTTAACTTAAGTTTAATCAAGGTTGTTTCAAGTTTAACCTTGGTTAGTTTAGTTTTAGTTTAGGTAAAATTTTGATTAACGAAGGTTTAGCTTTGATAAGTTTAGGTTTAGGTTAAGTTTAACCTTGTTTAACCTAGGTTTTATTTAATTCACTTTTGGTTACCTTTTCATTTGGTAATGGTTTAGTTTTGGTTAGCCCAAATTTAGCCTTGATTAACCTAGATTTAATGTAGTTTTAGTTTTGGTTAACTTAGGTTTAATCTTCATTAGCCAAAATTTAACCTAAGTTTCATTTTGGTTAATCTAATTTTAACCTAGGTTTGGTTGAGGTTAATTTAGGTGTAGCCTTGATTAACTTATATTTAACCTAGGTTACGCCTTGGTTAAGCCTTGGTAAGCATGGGTTTAACTTTAGTTATTGGCCTCTGGTTAACCTATAAGGTTTAATCTATATTTAACTTTAGTTAACCAAGATTTAACCAAGCCAAGTTATTTATCTTAAGTTTAGCTTAATTTTAACCTTGATTAATTTAAGTTTATCCTTGGTTACTTTAGGTTTAACTTAAGTTTAACCTTGATTAACCTAAATTTAACCTTGGTTCACCTGGTTTAACTTAATTTCAACCTTAATTTATCTTAAGTTAACTTTGGTGTAACCTTGGTTTAATTTAAGTTAATTTGGTTTCAACCTTAGTTTAATTTAAATTAATTTAGGTTTAACCATAATTTAACCTTGGTTAACTTAAGTTTAGATTATATTAGCCTAGGTCAACATGATTTATCCAAAATAACTCCAATTTATATTAACTTGACCAATAATATCCTAGGTTTAGGTTTAACCTAGGCTTAATTTAGGTTTAACCTTGATTAGCCTATGTGTAGCCTTGGTTAATTTAGGTTTAACATTTATTTAACTTAAGATTTATTTTATTTTATTTTCATCAACCTACATTAAACTTAAGTTACTTTAAATTAACATAATTTAACTTATATTAGCCTAGGTTAGCTTAAGTTAGCTTTGGTCAGCCTAGGTTAACCTTAATCAACTTAAGTATTCTAGGTTGTTTTAAGTTAGGCCTATGTTAGTCTAAATGGACCTAGGTTATCCTATGACGTAGCCTAGATTAGTCTATTTTAACCTAGATATCCTACATAGCTTAAATTAGCCTATATATGTTTATGTTAAGTTAAGTAGGCTTAAGATAGCCTAGGTTGACGTAAGTAACATAGGTCTACTTAAAGTAGGCTAAGCTAGGCCTAGCTTAACTAAGGTATATATGCTTATAAAACTTAATTTGTATTAAATTATTGTTTATATTTTTATTATGGGTAGTTTTGTTACCCAAAAAAATTATGGTGCAATGGTTAAGAACTTGAACCTTCAAAGTGGTGGTGAAGGGTTCAAGTCCTCACATCAACAACCTAGGTAAATGGCATAATTGATTTAGGCTCCTTGTGTAAATAACCCACCTACGTTCCTAGTCTAGGTTAGGCTTCCTAGGCTAAGTTTCATAGCCTAGACTACTTACGTTAAACCTTGTAAGTCATGTCGTTTAACCTTATTTGATTAGGCTATTGTTGTCACATGGCATCACACAATTGGGCCAAAAAATTCATTTGTTAGCACTAGGTTGCCACATGGCAATTCATAAGTGGGCAATAAGTTCTCTAATATGGCCTAGGTTACCATGTAAGAATTCCATGTTCAAGTAAATGTTAGTGAAAAGGTGCACTAATTCTGAATGGAAAATTGCATTAACATTTTTTTGACATTTCCACTAATTCACATCATCTATTTTAGAACCTCAATTTCACCATTTAAAAGATAATAAACTTAATGAAACATGTCATTATCCAAAATGACTAAACACGGTAACATTAAAAAATATCTTAATCAACTAGTCTTTTCCATTGAAACTAACTAGGTTCAAAAGTAGTGGAAATGTTTGTTATAACTACTATATTATTAAATTTTGGTAGTGGAACAGGACGAGATTTCTTATTGTGTTTAAATTACATGGACTAGGTAAGCTAGGTGGTTTAGATAGGTAGATTGGACTAGGTAGCTAGTTAAGTTAAACTAGGTAGTGAGGCTTTTGGGGAGGTCATTTCCATTTTATTCCAAATAATGTGCAAAAATATATAAAGTGCAATTATTGGAAAATAGTAACTTATAATTTACTTCAATGATAAGGTGTTTATACTAATTCATTATGGGATATATTTATAATATATTCATAACATTATAAAACATAATTAATTAAAAAATTATAATTATAATAAAAATATGCCACTATTTGATAACAAACTGAAAAATACCTTTATATCTCAAGTGTTTCCTAAAATATACAAAGACTGACTTCCATGGGGTTAGGCTACATAGGTACCTAGGCCAGGTAGGTACTTAGGTTAGTTAAGTAGGTAGGCTAGGAAGGTGAGGAAGGTAAGTACGTTAGTTCACTAGTTAAATAACTAGGTTAAATAGCTAGGTGGCTAGTTATGCAAATAGGCTAGATTAGATCATTTTAGTTTAAGTAGGCAAGTAGGTAGGTTAGTTAATTAATTTAAGTACATTAGGCTATGAAAGTAGCTACATTATGTAGGCAATTAAATAAGTAGTCTAGATTAGGTAGCTCTAGGTGTAGGTAGGTAGGCGCTTGGTTTAGGTGGGTAACTAGGTTAGGTAGGTTGTTTAGCCTAGGCTACAATACTTACCTTTTTAACTTCTATAATAGGTATGCACACATGTCCAATTGTGCATTAAACACATGTCATCCTATGTATATGCACATGTTAATATGTTTGGTCATGAGTGAATTGCAAATGCAGTTGCAAATGTAATCACAAAACCCTAGTTTAATCACATGAAGGATGCAACTACACTTGAGACTAAGTGTCACATAATGTGCCATTTATTGTCTTTTGTGACTTGTCTAAGGTG
>Ga0209611_10004951_pt1 | contig 22573 bp, 18 predicted proteins | sample S1TSphgellanicum_3_FD_187693 | JGI IMG/M metagenome (GOLD analysis project Ga0209611, IMG submission 187693) | Host-associated microbial communities from peat moss isolated from Minnesota, USA - S1T2_Fc - Sphagnum magellanicum MG (SPAdes) (version 2) | ecosystem: Host-associated > Plants > Peat... | reverse complement strand
CGCACTTCCTCTTTACAGGAAATCTAGTTGGTTTCTCATTCCATTCATTTGTGCCCAAAAGAATTGAGTGGATAATATGGACACTCAATAAGCAATCAAATAATAAGTTCCTTGTCCAGAAGAAATAAATAAATTTAAAGGCTTTTTTTTTTCCTTCCCTTTCTCTTGCTTTCTTCAAGGGGATACTTTGCCTAGGGAAAATAGGGTTCTCTTTAGTTGCATGTCTTTGTGTCCAAGGTATGGAGTTGATGAGATTGAAACATCACTAAGCCATGAATTAAAGAGAGCTCCCAATTAAAACCCCTCTTTTGTCCTTGCTCTCTCTCTCACTCTCGTTCGTGAAGCGGGGCACTTCCATTATGCAACACTTGGTTGGTAGTAGTAGTAGTAGTACTTACCACTTTTTTTTATTAAACTTTTGTGATGAAGCAAAAGTGCTGATCAGCCATAGGAGGGATTTAGCCAAATATGGCTATAAACAAGATTTGAAAGTTAAAAATAAAATTAAGCATCCTTTCTAAAACAAATTTACTAACCTCTAAACCTGCTGGAATTGAATTTTTAAATATGTCTAATTTTTTTCATTAGGTACTTTTCTGAGTCCCGGCAACTGAGGACCCAAGAAAAAGATGAATTAGTGAATTAATTAATTTTCTAATTTTATTTTAAATTTTCTAATCTCACTTTTTTGGCGCCAGAAAAAAGAAAAGGCGACTTGGTACACTTTGCGTTGAAAAGATGGTCATGGCAATTGTTTGTCTTTTTTCCCTTTGGTTTGTTTGTTGCCAAGTGTGTTTTTCCTTATCTTGGCCTTTTGTCCTTTTCTTTTGGAAAGAGAAAAGACTTTCTTTCTATATACTTCTTGGGACCGTTTTCTATTTCCCCTGTTCCACTTCGGCTCCCCCCCCCCCACACCGGGGACCCTTCCCCACATAACACCGGCCCGAAAATTAAAAAACGCCTGCCCCGTACAGCCCGATGATATCCCCTGTCCGTGCGTGCGAATCGCTCCGGCTTCTACAAAGGATCCGAGAAACCCGGTTGAAACCCGGTTTGGTGTGAACCGGATTGGGGGGGTGGGCGGGAGGGGGCGAGAGGGCCGGAAAGAAATGGATAGAGTCTACTTACAGGATAAGTAAAAGATAAGATAAGACTGGTCCGATCTTTATCCAACGGTTTGTGTGTCTTATTGACGCCGGACTGAAAAACTATTTTTGAAAAGCCGTTGGATAAAAACAGTTGGAACCTACGCCATTGGGATTGGTCAGGCTTGTGAGACAGGTACGAATTTCCGCGTGGCAGCACCGTAATATTTACCGTCTGGATAAACTGCTGGCGGCCCGGCGGGAGGAAGTGGGTAAAAGTAAAATTTTTCCCCCCCCCCGCACTTTTACCACCGGCGGGCGTTAAATTCTTTTTTTTGCCCCTTTTCGGTGCAATTAAGTTAGTACCTAATCAGGACAATTGAGTTGACCATGGTTAATTTGGGGTTATTTCCTCCCCTCCGCCCCCACCAACCCGTGACCACCCCATCTCCTGAAACCCAGGGTCAATGGAACTGGCACCAAAAAGCAATTATGTTTTTAATTTATTTGCCTAAAATAGTCCTTATTTAGGGATAGGTATGGGCTTCTTTTTTTCTTTTTTTTTCTGATTTTCGCAATTAATAAACTGCTGTTGAATTAGGGAGCCCTTTCCTTGACTCCTTGTGATTGGTGGAAAGTCTATAATGTCCTTGTTCTATTCTGCACTATGGAATATGTTGAGTGGAAAGATGCTCTTTTGTTAGGAGGTACCCTAATTGGTTCTACTAGGGCCTGTTCCAAAACATAACTGACTTTAATGAGCATTGCAGCATTTTGATTGGTTATCAAGTCACGAGTTACAAGCCATAACCTTCAACCTTCCTAACTGGGTTCTACCAGGTCTTGTTCCAAAACATAACTGACTCTAATGTTAATCTTGGCATTTCGATTGGCTATCAAGTCACGAGTTACAAGCCATAACCTTCAGCCTTCCTAGCTGGTTCTACAAACATAACTGATTCTAATGTTAATCTTGACATTTTGATTGGCTATCAAGTCACAAATTACCAACCATAACTTTCAACCTTCCTTTCATTAGCAACCTACTAGTTTGCACAAGGTGTCACCCTTGGCTCTCTTTCGCCCAATGATTCAAAATGATTTTGCAACTCTTAGTTTCTTCCATGAAAATAGGATAGTGAGAGAGAGAGAGAGGGGCATAGGATAGTCCACTTTCTTCATGGATAAAGAGAAGGCATCTTGATTCTCATTAGGGTTGGTTGTGTCTAGTACCCAATGAAAGGGCATTGAATTGATTGTTGCAAATAATCTCAACACGTTCACACAACAACTTATCCCAATAACCAATACCCCTCTCACTAATTACCTAGTCCATAACCCACGGTCATCACTACTTATTCACATAATTACAACATTACTAACTCACATCACAAGTGAAAATAATGTCCAATAAGATGACCACGTGTCCCACCTAAGAAAAAATTAGTGTTGTGTAATTATTTGAATTTATAAACATTTATTAGAGATCCATTGAATTCAATTTTCTACAATATCAAAAGAAATGACTTTTTTGATTTTTGTTTCTTCAAGTGCTTCAAAAAATCAATGGTTTTTATGAAAAAATTCATGATTTTATAAGCACTTGTTGATTTTTTCAAAGAAATTAAAAATTGTAGTTAAATTTCATAATTGGATTTTTCTTTAAACCATGGTTATGAATTTTATGAATTGCCATGATAAACGTTGAAGGTCTATACTTATTTTTGATAAAAGTCAAACATTGGATTTTTTTTACATATTTAAATAACACGTTGAAACCAATCATGGGTGGAAAACACATTAAAAATGGGGGATAGGTAGACCCATGTTATTGTTGCCCCAACTTAAGTTGAATGCATGTGTAATTTTGGGGTCTACCCATATATTTGTGGATTAGGGACACAATTACTAAAAATTCATGCTTGTTTTTATTTATTAGTGATGGATATTAATGAATCTTGGAAACAACCAAACAAAACAAAAGAAATGCCTAGAAATGGATTTGGTGAAGACTCGATTGCCAAAAATATACTAATGAAATGCAATGTAAGGTGTTTGGAAAGGTGAATATCTTGATGATGTATTGTTGACAAATTGGTGGAATTTTAGGTCAAGTTGGGCAAATGTGTTGTGCAATGGAGCAAATAGGTCAAGGTTTTAAGCAATTAGCTAACGAATAAAAGAAAACAAATTACATCAAGTGCTTGGAAGCAATTTGTCATATTTGGTGTCTTCCTTGCCAATCATTGCAATCAAAACTCAAATTTGGATTGTCATTATTTTTCTTCATACATGTCAAGTTTCATTTGGAGCATGTAGTTAGTGTCTCCTTTTCATTTGGGTGAATGTAACTATTTGTAATTGATTCCTTGTTCACCAAAGGCATGATTTGTCAAGATTGAATTCAAGTTCGTGACAAGTTCAAATCATGGGACCAAAGAATTCATGATTTGTTAGGTTGGGTTTGGTTTTATTTTGAGTACTTTGATATTATAATTTAACCTTTTAAGAACATGCTTTTGCAATATGGGTTTGGGTCAATATAAAATTTTATGCATGTTTGAATTTTAAATCAGTAATAAGTTTTTTTTGTTTGGGGCATCACATTGCTAAATTATTGAATTTCAATAATGAATTATCATGACTTTGAACATATAACTTCAACTTGCAACTTGCTGAGGCCTTCTTGTTAGAAGGTGATTTTGTTACCTTTAGGGTTCAACATTGGAATCTAGTTTGGAGGTAATGGCCTCATTAAAATCAACCACAAATGAGGTTAACTTTTTAAAGCTTTATGCCAATTATTTGTTTTGTTAGATTCACATGTTAAAGTTGACTTTGTAATATATATTTCCTCACAACTTGGCCAAAGATCACAAATGTATTAGGTTAGTTATTCATTGTAGGTGTGAATTTTCATTATTATCATGAAAAATATGCAAATTATGTATAACATATTTCATAAATCACTTAATGGAATGTGATATTTAATGTTGGATACTAGTGGAATTATGAAGCTTGATTTAATTCTTATGCACCAAATTAGGTATTGGAAGTGAAATGATGTTCAAAGGCGTCAATGTTAATGCTTAGATTAGACACTAAAGGTGTTTAGTCAATTTCTCATCAAGCTAATTATTAAATGAAGAATTTTAGTAAAGGTATGGATAGCAATTACATTGAACTTGTCCTATTATTCTAGATGTCTTTTTATTGTGCTAGATATTTTAAACCATGCAATCAACCATTTGATTATAAAATTAATTTTCATCACATGGGTATGCCATAATGTTTAAAGTTGTAATAGTATGATCCCTACTTTTGTATAACTTAAATTGGATTCTTATTTATTTTTGTACATTTGTATTTCCTTTATATTTACATTAACTATCTATACATTGATTGAAGACATGATAAATTAACATATTGTTATGTAGCAATCTCCATTAACCTCCTATAGGATATTGCATTATCATGGTGTCATTATCTTTACATTTGAGGATACATGCTTAATTTATGATGGTGTAATGTTTTTAAAATGAAAGAACTTATATTTTAGACTAGATGTAAAGTGGATTGGCATAACATTGTAGTCATTTTTCCTTTACTTAAAATTGACTTATCATTCTTTTTTCAATTTTGTCGCAACTCTACTTAGAGGGAGTGTGAGGATGAAACTCACACTCCCAAATTTGGGACTTGGGAGTCCTCCGGGACTCCTGAAACTTCAGAGTTCAATTATAGGGGTCGAAACACCTTGCATTGGGTTGTTCTTTATATCACTAGAACGTTATTGAAGTGTAGATGTCGAAAATGGCCTCGCATGGGCCATTTGGACATCTACAGCACAAGTTATGGCAAAAAGAAGGGTCAGGAGTCAAATTGGCAATTTGACTCTCGACCATTAAAAGTCAGGAATCGACCCGACCTTGATGTGTGCAGGTGAAATGCGACACATCATTGGAAAGCTCTCAAGGAGAGCTACAAGTTTTCTTCAGACTTCATCCCAATCGGAGGTTTGAGCAAAGAGTTATGATCGCTCAAAGTCCTGGGAGTCTAAACCGGGACAATTTCGAGACTCCTCCTTGGGGGTCTCGGGACAAAAAGCCATTTGGATGTGGATGCCGCGGAGAGGCACAGAGTATACTATATGGGGGAAGGTGGTGGCTTCCCCCTAGTTTGGGCTGTGGTGAGTAAAGTGAATCCAGAGTCGCCCATGGCTTGTCCTAGCACCAAGGGTGCTCTAGAATGTGAATTAACCAACTTGTTGGTTGGTTTGATGCAAGTTTGAGTAAGTGAATAGCTTGTCACTCTTCCTAGTCCCATCCTGGAGCTTTAGCACGCCCCTCTACCCCTTCTAGTGCTGAAAGTTGGGAATGTGCCCCAAGTTTCTTACAATTCTGCTATGAGAGTAACTCAAACTGAACTTGAATCTAATTAGGGACTTGGGAGCACATCAAATTTTGTTACTTTTTATTCTACTTTGTCCAACATGTAACAATTTTAATTTATTTTTGTTTTCAAATTGATGACAATTGAATGCATATTCTCTCATTCTTGTGGGTGTCTATATCTATTGTGTTGATAATAACAATGATTTGGATTTGTGTTTTATCCCACATACACCTTCAAATTTGATGCACATAATTTTGTAAAGTAAATGTTTGTTCATTTTATGTACCTTTGTTAGATTATATTTCTTCTCGGTGGGAAATATCCAAGTCATCAAAGTCTTTATCATGGTTTTCCAAATTTGTTCTAATACCTTTTTGTGTAATTGGTTGAGATTGTTGATCTTGTAAAAATAAAGTGGAGTGTTAATTCTACAAAATTGATTTATAATGTTAAATTTGTGTCTCATCTCTTCTAATATCATTTTCATTTTTCCAAAGTTGTAATGATACCAAAGTTATGTTTCCATATTATACATGACATAATATTGATAAGCTTGCCAAGAACTTAAACATTCAAAAATAATGTTTCAAACAAAAGTCAAGCTTGAGATTTCAAGAGTATGTTTTCTTGATTAGCAAACATGATATTAATTTTTTCCAATGTTAGTTGAAGGCATGGGCATACTTTAATCTTTCAACAAGTTATTTTTGAGTTTCCCATGCATTGATAGAGGCATTTGTTTACGCGAATCAAACAAAATCCCAAAAGAGAAAATAATTTCTTACAACCAAAATCATCAAAAAAATTGTGTTGTGCTTTGGAAAATCAACTTCTATTTTGTGGTTTTATCATTTGATTTAAAATCATTTGAAATATGGATTTGTAATATATTGTTTAAAATGTTATGGAATTGTTGAATGCCTTTGGACCTCTGTTACATGAATAATATTTCATAAGAATCATTTGAAATTATTTTTATGTTGTTTTCCTCTTTATACATTGATCCATTTATAAATTATCTAACTATCTAGATCTTAATTGGTTAAATGATAAAACATTTTGTCTTCATCAATGTTCATCAATCCAATTTGAAAATTGAAATTTTTCCTATATTTGTATTAAACTTCTTACATGTAAATACAAGTTAACTACCATCTAGTGTTGTCAAATAGAATATCTATAAACCTTTTAATTCAAGTTTGGTTGTTCAAGGAATATGTATAATATGATGTGAACTATGCAATGAGTCAATGTTGTTATGGACCAATTACTATCATCTAATATAGAATTTTTTTAAAAATTGTAACAATGTAATTTGCTTTAATCATTATGGAGATTCCTCATTAGTGTGTAAGGTGTTTGATTTTTTTCTTGAAGTTATCTTGAAGAATGTGTTTGCATTCTAGATGGCATATTTGAATGTATGCAATTAGAAGATTGTTGTTATTCTACAAATATTCCCCACATCATTTACATATTAGATTGCACAAATTTTCATATATTTTCAGAATTATTTTGAATATATTCAATTTAAAGGATATTTCAACAAGAGGTTGTACACATTACATAATTGTTAACATCTTGATGGTTAACCATACAACATCTAAAGATGGTTCCAAATGTTTATTTGCACAACATACAAATAAAAAATTGAGCCAATTGCACATCAAGGCCTTTATGTTGTTTCACACATTAGACTACATAAGAGATTTGTCAAGATATTTTCATTTAAGGTTCAACTTTGTCATTTTGGGAAATATTTATATCTCTTGACAAACAAAAATATGGTTTTGTTTCAAGGTAAATAATCGATTCAAGTTTGTTGAATACCTTTTCTTTTCAAATGACAAGTTTCTTTATGAAGAAATATTGTTGAAAACTTGATGTATGGCATATTCCTTCTACTTAAAAAAATACCCAAAAAATCATTGGTTCAAGTTATACAAGACAAATTTCAATAAGTAAGACAACAAAAGCACAAGTTTATGTGTTTTATTGATTTAGATTGTTGAATCAAGTATAGTTAACCATGATATGGGACATAAAACTAGCAATGAGGATGAGAGGGCAAACATTATAGAATGTTTGTCAATTTTGATGAACTTTAAACTCTTTGATCAAAAGAATAAAAAATATTTTTATGTAGAGAATTTGATCAATTAAATAAAAAACAAATTAGAAAGATTAAGTGTATGACACAACTTGTTACAATTGACCAAGTTTGATATCACTTTAGAGGTAACCCTATTCCCCTCCCTCTTTCCACATCTTGAAAGGCAACATATAATCTAGAAAAATATCAATACATCATATGTACCTTAAATATTGAATGTAATGTTTTTTTTTACATTCGCATTATTCAAATTGCATTTATTATAATCATGTATGATGTTTGCCAAGTAGTTCAATTAATGAAATGTACATCCCAAACATGCTTTTAAAAAATCATCCTATTCAAACAAGAAAATTCATCAATATTAGATGAATATTCAATTCAATACACCTAAAAACTTACACATTTCCCCAAATAGTTGGCATTATTCCCAACTATGTGAGCTTATGGGCAAGGTTGACAACTTGGGGTAGCTTCATTTATTTCTAACTTTGATTTCATATGAGTATTATGAGCTCCAATAGAATGACATAAATGATTTTGAATATGAACCATCAATATTAATCGAACAAGGTGTTATTGAACAAATACATATTTTGCCAAAACAATATTCTTGAATACATGTTGAACACCATGTTTGTCAATGTGAGGTCTAGAGTATATAGAATATGCATTGTCATATAATCATACAAATTGCAAAAATGATGTTAATGTAGGGTAACAAATGAAATCATGGCATATGTGCTTGCTAAATACAATGAATCAAAATACAAGTTCATTTAACCTTTAGGCTTTCATCAAAACAAAATAATCAAACTTGTGTTGAAAAAACAACCACACGTGGATGAATAAAAAAGATGTTACAAAAAATACAAGCATTGTAAATACAAATTTTCTTACAACATAAATGTTGATAATAATGTTAAATTCAATAGATACATTAATAGATGAGAGTATTTTCTGCCAATAAGAGGAAAACCTTGCATTTACAACTACAATTTAAATTTGTCTTCAACTATAATTTGCAATTGGAAATGACAACACCAATCAAAAAATGTTTTTTGTAGTTGAAATATATTATTTACTATTGAAAACCATGATAATCAACAAATATAAGTTGAAAATGACATTTCAGTTGTAAACATCAATCACATGTCAACACCACACCACTTTAAGTCATTTTAGTTGCAAATTACATTTATTATTATAATTGAGGGTCATTTTCAGCTATAACCTTAAGGGTAGATGAATTTCATCCATTGACATTATATGACGCCATCAACTTTATAGTTGTAAGTTTAACTATGCTGCAATTAAGTCAAACATAAGGTCTAACCAGTAGTTTAATGACATGTGAGATCATTAGGCTAAGCCACATGGCACTTGAACATAGGCCACTTAATTATCCTAGGTTAAGCCATGTGGCACTTAAGTTTAAATTAGGCCACATGGCACCTATGTTATGCTTAAACCTATGCCACAAAGCAATTAGGCTAGGCCTAGGCCATGTGCCATCTAAGTTAGGCCTAGACCTAAGCTAGGCTTAGACTTAAACCACTTAACATTTAAAATAAGCTTAAACCTAAGCCACATGGCACCTAGCTAGGAAAATCTTATTTCATTTTGGGTTTAATCTTCAAGGTGAACCTTTTTTATTAGTTCACCCTAGATGACAATTCCAATATTTTCATGGTTATTATGTTTATCCAAATGTACATTTTAATGCACCTCCTTATATAGTTTAGAAATTTAAAATGGAAGACAAACAATATGGGATAAACATTTTTTTTATGACATGGTTACAACTTAGTTGCAACTTAGTCACAACTATTACCTACTACCTATGAACCTAACTTACTACCTATTAATTCACCTAACTTACTAATTAAGATTTATCTGACACCTATACATAGACCACCTAGGCCAAGGGCACCTATGGCACCACCTTGATCGTTTATAATCGTAATTGGTACATGGTTAATAAATGTTTCAATTTTTACGTGCACTGGGATGCCACACATGAAATTTCTTTAATTTAGGAAGGTGCTCAATGGCCTTCATTTCTTATTGCATTTATGGGGGGAAATTTAGGGTTGTTGGAAGTATTTAGACACTTATAACGTGATAATTATTTGATAAGTAAGGATGCATGAACAATTGTTATAGTTGATATTATGTGAAATGACGTTTAACCACATAAGGTGTTGCTTTAAGATGGAAGTGTGTCTTTTGAATAAATGATTGTTTTAAGTCTTGCATTGTGTCATGTAGTTTTGATGATTTCCACTATCATTGTGTATAACATGTAGGTATTAAAGGTTCTATAAAAGATTATCCAACCTTGATTCAATTTACTCCTTTTAGTCTTATAGTTCAACATGGTGAAATTTCATGATCATATATATATATATATATGATTTTGTGGCACAAGTCCCTAGTTTTGTAAGATCTAAAAAACCTAGAAGGAGGGAAATCTCTAAATTTTTTAATGTTCCAAATTGTGAGTTTGCACCTTCAATTACTTGAATTTAAGTTTAGCATGTACATTTGAAGCCATGTTAGGTCACACTTTGCTTTCAACTACAAATCAAAAAAATCAACAAGTATAAGTTGGAAATGAAATTATAGTTCAAAGTATCTACCATGTTTCAACACCACAACAATTGCTTATCAATTTGGTTACACATTGCATATCACTATAATCGAGAATTGTTTTCAATTGCTTTCAATTGGTGGATGAACCTCATCCACTAATTGGGCATGATGTTAGCCAAAAATATAGTAGCAATTTCAACTAGATTGCAATTATGTAATAGGGATTTAAAATGTTGTTAAAAAATATCTTCCAAACATTTTATATTGACATTTCCACCTTTGAAACTTATGTTTTTAATTTTTTTTGCATATTCATTATCTTTATTTCCCCAAACTTGAAATTTTGGAACTAAAAATGAAGTGTCATCCTCATCTACACATTTAACCACAATTTCTACATAATCGAAAGACCATGAACCAAACAAACAAACAAAAAAATGTTTATACTTTCAAGTGGGTCGTAAAATTTTGTAATCATTGTTCCCTAAAATCCAATTGGGCTTGCAACTTCAAATGAATCTTCAATGCATAATTTGGGCAATTTAGTACAAGGTATAATCACACACTTACTTCTCAAGCCTAAATTGAAAAGAAGCACACATGAAGCATTTCACATCTATCACTACACTTGACATATGTGGTTTATGTCAAATGCAACCTTGTTATTCCAAAATTCATCAAACCCAAGTTGTCCACTAGGGTTTAAGTATCTAATTTCACATTCATTCAAAGTAGTTATCACATTGTCCAATTTGGTTTATGATGCAATGGATTTATTAACTCAAATTAGGTTTATTTGACAATTATTTGCAATACAATTTATAGATAAATTGTTACCAACACCCTCTTGTTGGGAATGGATTGGGATAATTTGAATCCTTCTTGGTGAGAAAAGCCATAACACTAAAAAAAATGAATGGTGAACTTGTGCACTATGGCCACAAATGTAAAGTTGGAAACAATTACTAAAAAAAAATTGGAAACAATCTAGCGCAAATTTGGAAAATGAGAGGTCATTGAAATAACTTGAAATTTCAACCTTAAGTTTCGTTTGCAAATTTGGGTGAACCCTTAAAAATTAACCCAATCATAGGTTTGAAGTTCCACAAAATAAATTTTTGTCAAGAAATTAAAAGTTGCACTTCAAACACCTATCCATTAAATATGTCTAAAAATTTAGTCCAAAGCGATAAACATTGCATCCATAGGTGAAAATGGCCATTCAAAATTCCAATAACCTACTTGTCCTTAAAATTTCAAGAAAAAATGTGACCAAAAATGAATTCAAAATTGAACAAATGGGTCCAACCACTCTATTAGGAGTCACATGTGCCCCCTTAAACCACTGCTTTATTCTTTAGATCTTCTTGGAATTTTTAAATATTTTTTTCAATAAATATTAAATTAAAAAATAATTCTTAATACTATTATGTTAAGGTGTATATTAAAAAAATCCAAAAATATGTCTTTAAAATATATTTTCAAATTGTGCTTTTAATGTCAGAACTATTTTAAACTACTTTCATGCAACTTTTAAGTATCGGTTACAAAAGGTTAAAAGTCCTTATATGTATTTTTCACTCATTAAATTGATTCCAAATTTTTATGACATGTACATAATGTATTCACATTAAAATTTTATAAAACACTATTTTATTAATTTAGTTTTACCTTCCAAAATTCAAAAAATTAAATAGTGGTTATGACAGCTTTTGGTACATGTTAGTATGATTCCACCCAAATGTAATATATTTTAATTTACCATAATTTCAATTTTTTCCCTAAATAATGAATGCATCAAAAGAAAGTAAAACAAGAAACATGAAAATGACGCCTAGTAAAATGTCACATGATCTAAACCAATGAATAAGATTTATTAGATTTAATTATTGTTAATTTGAAAATAAGTAATTCAATGTAAATTTTTCCCACCAATACACCATCTCCAAAGTGTTTCACCAATTTTCAAACATTCCCAACTGCACGATTGGGCTATCCATTCCATTTAGGGATTTTATGTTGTTATGGTAATGTGTGTTAGAATGTTTTTCAGTTCTTATAAAGGTGCATGTCCAGTTATTTTCAATGTTTCATTTGGTATATTTGTAATATATATATATATATATTTGAAAAATAAATTTTAATAGGAATTTATATTAATTATGTGGTTGAATACCAAAACATAATTGGAATTTGATGATATAACAACCATTCTAAAATTTGGCAACTAAATCTTTGAAAAGATTGAGATTTTAGCCATTTTCTAAAACCATTATCATTTTAGATACACAAGGGAAAAAAAGAAAAGAAATATATTTTCCAAGTTAGTGAGTTGTGAGTACAATGTAGTGATAAATGAAAAGTAAACAAAGTGCGCAAGTCTTAAACTATGTTTAAAAAAATTTGTCAATAAAGTTACAACAATGACTATTTGTTGACTAAAGACAAACAAATAAAGAAACAATTTCAAGCCACCAAATCCAACAACCCCATGGATGTGGGAAAAAAAAATTCCAAGCATGTTGAACAATGGAAAAAATGGTCCATTTCTAACAATTCCATTGGTCCTTTTAAATTCACAAACCTATCAAGCCTTCTTACATCCAAATGATCATTGGCCATTAAATTTTTCCTACACACCTATAGCTTTGGGAGTTCAAAAAGGTAGCTAAGATTGTTTAGCCAAATGGCAAGTGCTCACAAAATTTTACTAACTTTTGGGGAAATTTTGACAAATCTACTTTATCACCAAACTGAAAAAAAATTGGAGAAGCATTTGGGCAAATTGCCATTACCTCATGGAGAAAAGTAGCCATATGGTAAACTGTCTATAGCTCCTCTTTTGTTTAAATGCTTGTTGATTATAACAACAACATGCTCACACTTGAGTTCAAGCTCAAGTTGATTCTTTTGGGTGCATAAGTTGTTGCATCATTTGGAAGCAAATGCAATCACTGGGAAATTGAGGTCCACAATATCATGGAGGCATGGCTTTTTCATTGACCATTGTTGCAAAATTCACAAAAGAAGAATTTGGAACTCCAACATTACCATGAGTTTCCCAATGTGTTTTCCTTTTGTCTTTAACAATAATGAAAGAGGAGGTGTTAATGGTTACTATAATGTGTGGTGTTGAGAATTTGGGATTTAGATTTTGCCATCACCATGTTGTTTAAATGGTTTTTTCACAAAACACATGGCAAGGTGGGTTGATGTTCTCCAATGCAATAAATGAGGCAATGTTAATTTTTTCAAATGTTACAAACGTGACATGAAAAAATTATGCACAAAGTTGTTATTGCCACAAGACTCTTCACCTACTTGCATTTTTTCAAAATTTGTAATTGTTCCAAGTTGCTTTTGCAACTACTTTAAGTTGTTTTGTTGTAAATGTGTCAAATGCAATTTTTTAATGTTTTTTTAACCCACCACTTCTTAATAAGGGAGTTGAACTTGTTGGAGAAGCTAACTACACAACATTCATTTCTTCTTTTTATCCACCCAAGCTACCATATGACATACCTTTTAAACATTTTATTTATTTTTTTGGATGTGGATTCTTTAGCCACAAAACACCCTTGGGTTTTTTCATTTTATGATGTTCTTCTTCATTAATTGGGAGCAAAACTTGATTCATAATCAAGCTACCTTAATTTTAATTTTCTCGAAGTCAACATTCTAGTTCCTAAAGTAGTTTGGAGCACATCCCCTTTTGAAAATTAAAAATCATACATATTCTTGAAGTTTGGTTATAATAAGAAGTAAAACATCAATTTGTGAGATTTATTTATTTGGTTATATATGTATGATACATGGTAAAACTAAGGGTACTCACTTTTTGTGTCCGATTGTATTTTTTGGGAACCAATGTTGGGTGCTTATTAAGAATCAGGTGAGAATCGCCTCAGTTTTCAGGTCGGTTCTCATTTAAAATCATGTCGTTTATCTTTTTTTTCACACATGGATTGAAAATTAAGTTTCTTGGTTTTCACTAAGTTGAGAATTGGGCATCATGAGAATTAATTAGGTTTTATTTGTTTAAAAAAAACTTGATACCTAGGTAAAATCCTGAATTTAAACCCAATCTTGGTTCTCAAGCTTGTTGTTTACAAGTTTAAGATGTAAAGTAGGGTAGATATGCTTATCATTGAACACTAGCCTATTCTTATTGAACATTTTGACAAATGTTTTTCAATTTTTTTCCATTTTGAATGATTTAAAATGTTATAAGAACGCCTTTTCAAGCTCTATAAGTCATCTTTGAAATGCAAAACCAAAGGAATAACCAAAAAAACACAATTGAAAAAAAATGTTTTTTTGAATTACAAAACACATTTTTTTTCATTTAATTTTTTTTTGACCCCTCCTATTTCATCGGTGCATAATTTTCTTCTTTTTCATTTAAATTGAATGATTTAAACTATTATGAAATTGCCATCTTAAGTTCTACAAATCATCTTGTAACTCTAAAAGCAAAAAATAATATTTAAGGATTTTTTGAGGGGTTCAAAAATAGGCAATTTTTTTTTTTTAAAAGATTTTTTGATGAGTTCGAAAATAGTCTATGAGCTATTTGATCAAGAATTTTTTGTAAAAACAACCCCCTTATTTTGGTGGGCCGTAACCTTCTCGCCTCTACTCCATTTTTGCCAATTTTTAGTGCAACAAATGTGCCAAGAGGAAGGCTCCATCTATTCTTTAGACACCATAAACAATGGGGCCCTATTCCAAAAATGATGAAGAAACCTTACTTTAATTGTTGGGACATCAACTTGCCTACCCTAGTTTATAACTTCTTGTTTATAACTAGCCACCTAGGTAGCACTTATGTTGAAAATTTAAATATGTCAAATTTCATTCATTTTCTCTCCAAAATGATGACTTTTTAGGTATTTTTTCAAAAAACTCCTTCATGGAAATCATAGAACTTTCTTTTGGCATTTTCATCAATTAAAAAAAAGGTTTAAAAATATCCTTTGATTTGGGATGAAAATTATAAAATAAAATAAAATAAAAAACTCAATATCCAATTTGTGAAAATCGAATGTGGAAACCAATTGTTATTACATTTGTGAAATGAACATGTTTTAGAATTGATTGATTCATAAATTAAAAAAATTGATGCCCAACCACATTCTTAGCATGTAAAAAATAAAAAATGAAAGAAGAACTGGACTAATTCTCACAAACCTATGTGAAAACTAGAATTAGTCGATTCTCACAAAACTGTGAGAACCACCAAACATTGGTTTGGACCCTTTGACAATGCTTGACATACTTCTATAACAAAGTAGTAAACCTCATTTATGTCATTTCTTGCATTTGCTCTTATTCCTCACAAACACCCTTGGTCATGCACAAAAATGTATGCATTTAGCTCTAGAGAAAAAATCCACCATTCATCATGTAACCTTTGTAAGTTCTTACATTCTTATTCTTGAACACCTTGTGCTCCACACCACAAGTTGTGAAGTTTAGCATCCTCATCTTCACAACTAAACACATCTTCTTCATGCACCTAACTTGAATTAACACTAGTTTCTTCCAAACTTGCTCAAATACAAACAACAAAAAACCAACAATGCAACAATTAAAAACCCTAATATCTTTTGAAATCTTTTTCCTTCAAAACTTGCCATGGCAATCAATGACAATTTTTGACATTTCGTTACAACCTTTCCTTTTGGTCAAATGCATCTAAAGCAAAAAAATTAAAACTTTAGTTGGGTTGTTTTTCATCACAACTTTTCAAAAACCCTATTTCCACATCACATCCATTTGTAAGGTAGCCTTTTTCCTACACCCAGAGCATTGCAAGGTTTTTTCTTTCCATTTGAAAACACCTTTCTACCCCAAAGATTTTTTGTTTTTCAAAAACACTTTCCACCATTTGCATGTAAACCTTATACCATTCAAGTAAAAGGAAATTATGGGAGACCAATGGTGACATAACTTTAAAATAAAAATTTCTTTCACCAAGTAATTAGGTAGCTACCGATTTGGTCATTCCCCTTGTTATTGCACAATTATTCTAACGTATCCTTGAAGACCTTTTACACTAGGGAATGGGCCATTTATGGTGGATTTGGTCAAGTGCACCATCATTAAACTTAGACTCCTAGGTTTTTCCAATGAAAGTTTACCTAACCAAGTTCACCATCACTTGAGCTTGCATTCCAAAGCTCTCTTAACAATGATTTATGTAATAGAATGCACCACAAATGGCTGGTTCTTTGGAACATTAAGAAATCTTTTGTGGTTCACATTGGGAAAGTATGTTCCCATTGGCCTCCCATAATTTCAAGCCTATAAACCCTAAAGGTTACTACCCTCAAAAAAATGACAATGTTCAATTGTGAAATTGAACCCCCACATTTTGCAAAAAAATGTTCATTCATCCATTACACATTAACAACCATTAGTCAAAATCTTAAAATTTTCACTATGCTTAAATCGTAAACCTTCATCCTAATGTTTGCAATTATATATATATATATATAAACCCTAAACCCTTGTTCATTGATTCATCCCTCACAAATGAACATCCACAGAGAATGTTTTAAACCCTATTTGTTTTGCTATGTCTAAACCATAAACTCTCATCTTAATATTTGCAAAAAATCATTCATTCATCAATTACATGTGAACAATGACATTCAATGGTGACAACCCTAATTTTTGTACTCTATCTAAACCCTAAACCCTCATCCTAATATTTGCAAAAAAATCGTTCATTCATCCATTACATTTGAACATCCATATTCAATGGCAAAACCCTAATGTTTCAACTCTCATTAAACCCTAAACCTTCATCCGAATATTTTGCAAAAAATCATTCATTCATCCACTACATTTGAACTTCCATATTCAATGGCAAAAACCTCAATGCTTCAGCTCTCTCTAAACCCTAAACACTCATGCAAATATCTTGCAAAAAATCATTCATCCATCCGTCCAACCATCCATAACACACGAACAGCCACATTCAATGGCAGAAACCCTAATTTGTCTGCTCTGGCTAAACCCTAAAGTCACGTCCTAATATTTGCAGAAAATCATTCATTCATTCATTCATTCATCCCTTACACATGAACAGCCACATTCGATGGCAGAAACCCTAAATTTTCTGCCCCTGTCTATGCCCTAAACCCTAAACTCTCGTCTCCTCTCCACTGGTTGTATTCCGCCGCACTGGACTCGGCGGCGGCTGCAAGGCCACTGGAGTTCTGCCCTGCAAGGAGTAAGATGGGATCTGCTTGCCGTAGCGGAACTTCTTTTAGTAGAACGCTTCTTGTGTTGCGAGACGAACAAGGTTTCTTGAGATCTATAATTGCACACAGCGATTCATCTCTCATCGACGGGGTTGTGCTCATGTGTGCAGCTTTAATAAGAAGTTCCCGCAACTTGTCCATACATCGGGAGAATGGTGTTCTTTGATAGTCCGCTGAGAAGCACCAGAGAAACAATGTTCTTGATGATTGTAGTGGTATGTATATGTGCAGTGAAGCGTTGTTGATGAGAGTTGAATTGCTTTGTGCGATTTTAGATCCCGGTGTGCGTAGAGTTTGTATAGAATACGAGAGCCGGGTAGCTTCTCAGGCAGCCTGCAGCACCCATTATGTGCGATCACGGCGTTCTGTTACCCGCATATCAGCATGTCTTGTGTTGCTTTTCGCCGACTTTCTCTATTTCCTTGACCTCAGTCGCGCAACTCAAGACCACAGCAGCAGCTGTAACTCAAAAAATAGGTACAGGTACATACTACAGAATGACGTCTTGCTCTTTTCTGACTCTCGATTCTGCATGAGAAGAGTCATGTAACTCAAGACTATAGCGTCGTGTCTTGTTTTTTTGCTGACTCTCGATTTTTCTATGAGACGAGTTACAGAATTCCAAGACTACAGAGTCGTAAGCCCTGGTGATCTTCCTAACCCTAGAATATCTTCTGCGTCTTTCTAAGTCGGCAAAACAGTTTCTGCACTGGCCCTAGCAAAACCAGTTATCAACTGCAGCAGACTACTGCTCTTGTTGCAAAAAATGTGCTGTGTTCCTGCAAAATAATCTTCAGCAAGTTGAGCCTTTTTGGGGGAGGGGGTGGGGGTGGGGAGCCCGGGTTCAGGATGAAGCCATAACTGGAAATGGCTAACACTAAACGATACATTTCTCTCACTGATTTGCACAACATTCTGAGAACCAGTTCGACCCATATAAAATCAAACTGTGAATGATTTGAAGAGTGCTATGTGACTAATATATATATCTGCAATTGTAGTTTGTGAAGAGGCCAACAAGTGTTCCTGATAGTTCAATTGATCTGCCATCTTCATGTCAAGTGTTCAAACTGAGCAAGCCCTTAAAGAGTTAGACACAGTAAGCTATAAAAACCCTTGAACTTGGAGTTTTTTTCAGCTTTCTATCCAGTCCGATAATATTTCAAGGGGAAGCATCAGTAGATAAAGAATGGTGATACTAACACAAGAAAAAAGCTTGAAGAAGAGGTGGAGAGTCATCTGGTGTATAGATGGGTTTTCTTGGTTAAAATTCTCTTTGAACAAAGATGCTGAAGATATCTTGTTTTTTCACTTGAGTATTGAGGTGCAATGTTGTGCTTAAGATCAACATTGCTGGGAACTGATGCATATTGCTGTTGAAGGTCTCTGAACATGTGGCTGACACTGGAGTTTGACCTGTGCAGCAATGTTGTGCAATGTGTTCTCTCTTCTCTAGGGTTGGCTTTTCTCTTCTTCATGCTTGCTAATTCGGTGATGTTATGTTGTCATATTGCTTTTGAAGGGTCTCTAAATATGTGGATGATGCTGGAGTTTGAACTGCCCTGCAAATCAGGGTTTAACTTACTGTGTGTCTAACCAATTTTTCTTCAAGAAAATGTTGAAGAAACTCTTCTTGAAAATATGAAGATATCATTTGCCTACAGTTGGAAGACAATAATATCTACCTTGATTCGCATGGAATTGTTCAAGATGATTTCCCCCAACTGAAGCTAAATTTTCCAACAGTGATGGTACTTCTTCCTTAAAGACTGACCCAGCATTTGAAATTCATAAATTTCTTGAAGTAGTTGTATCCATTGCTTGTTGTCTTTGTTTGAAATGAGGAAAAGGAGCCCCATGTAAATGGCATAAACCTGAGTTATGGGAAAGAAAAGAAGTTCACCATCTCCAGTTAATGTGTAGGGTACCGCATAAGGAGCAGAGCATAAGAAATAAGAACCTGCCTAGGGCAGGTCACTTATTTCTGGAACTCCCTGACTCCGGCGAGGGTGTTACTCAGCATAAAACCTCATGGAGTTGATGAGATTACTGCCCTTTGGGGTTGGACGAGTATTCATTACTTCGCCATGCATTAGAAGGATTAAAGATATAGACCCCCTTTAAATTCCAATGAGGCATCAATTCAAAGGAGATTTGATCATAAACTGGACTATCCCTCCTTTTTGGTCACACTGGTGCTCCATCTAAGTGAAGCTCTTCAAGCCTTGCTGCTGCACCATGTGAAAGAAATGTCCAAATCAGTTTGACTCTACATATGTGAAATGGAAAGGAAAGGCTCTAAAACACTTTGGAAAAATCCCCACTGGATTTTGTTTTTAAAAATTGTCTTGATAATTTCAAATCTTACCCCAAGCCTCATCCTCTTACCAATTTCTGTGAAGAAAGAAAATCACCATGTCCATCTTCAGCCCTCTATTTGTGATGGCATCTTGATGGACCCCAATTTCTTTAAATAGCCAACATAGTTTCTCCTAATCGTAAAGTATCTCACAACCTTAATTCCAGAATGGAAACACTCTTTGCCAGAACCCAACATTTTCAACAGACACACTTCTTTGGCGGAACTCCAAAGGTCATCATCATCCATCATCGTCACCAGCATCCAAGGCACCAGATATCCATATTTCATTCTATCTAAAGCATGAAAGAATTGTGAGGTACCTTGACAGTGTGGCAGCTGAAGGGAAAAAGGCCAGCTTTGAATTGAGAAAAGCATGAACCCATGACGAGTCACAGACAGACTTCATGCAAATGAACATGTATATAGAGGTCAGAGGTTTCCAGACCTGTTTCTACTCACCTGGACATTTGTTTCCGACTCTTCTAAACAATCAAACTGTATCTCTTTCATACACCAAAATTCCATTTCTAGCTGCAACAATTCAAAACATTGGGTTGGGAGAGACAGTGCCGGTTTGGTGTAGTATTAGTGTACTAATATACAGAGTGTATTGAATAGACTTGTGTGTGTGTACAGGTGCGCAGAAAAAAAGTGTTATGGGCAATGAAATTGCTGGATTTGGTGGTTTGAATTTGTTTTCTTAGTTATCTTGAGTGAACTTACGATTCAAGGTGTAATAGGGTTACGAAGGTTTTTGACAGAATTTTAGAGGACCAATGGAAATGGTGGAAAGGGACCATGATTTTCAATGTTCAGCAAAGTAGAGTTGTGTGTAGGCATGAAGATTTTTGTTTCAAGCTGATGGGATTGTTGGATTTGGCGGTCTAAAGTTTTTTTCTTAGTTATCTTGAGTGAACTTATGATTCAAGGTGTAATAGGGTTATGTAGGTTTTTGAGAGAATTTTAGAGGACCAATGCAAATGGTAAAAGGAGACCATGATTTTTAATGTTTAGCAAAGTAGAGTTGTGTGTAGGCATGAATATTTTTGTTTCAAGCTGATGGGATCGTTGGATTTGGTGGTCTAAATTTGTTTTCTTAGTTATCTTGAGTGAACTAATAGTTCAATGTGTAATAGCAAATTACATTCAAGGTTCTAGCACATTATTTGTGCACTTTGTTTTGTTTCATACAAGGTGGGTACTAATATTGGATATTTTTTTCAAAACTTTTATGACATGTTTGGTCTTTGTATTGAGTTTTAAAGCCTGGATGCAAGGTTGAATGGTTCATGTGGACTATAAAAATAGTTCATATGAAGTTTATGTTATAACTGTTAAATTTGTAATTAAATGTCATGTCATTAGTGGTGTGGGGATTTGTTTTGTTGTTGTTAATGAACCAATAAAATCCATATGAATGAGAGCTCAACTGAACATTTCAAAAACATGGGCCTCTAAAAGAAAAATATAAAAATAAAATTAGAATTCAAATGAACTTATGAAAATAAGGTCTAATTTGGACCATTTAAAAATTCATAACTAAACTTTTACTCAAATTTTCAGATGAAAGCTTTTGGATATATGAGTTTTAAAATCCATAACATAAAACATATTTAATCATTCCAAATTGTTTGGAGTGACGTTTAATATCAATGCTTTTATTTAATAAAAGTATAATTGGAGAATTAATCCATATGTTGGAACTTCAAAAGTCCATTGTAGAAAATGAGTGTACTTTTACTTAAAAGTAATCACAAATCTATTTTCATAATCAAGTTATTAATTTAGAACCAACTTCCAATTGGCAAATTTAAGACTAACTTCTTTGATGCACATGAAACATTTAAACAAGATGGGTACTGGAAAAGTGAAACTATGTCACAAAAAGTGAGTTGCTCAACCTTGCTTGCACCCAAGATTGATTTTTTGACTAGTACAAGATAGATACATACTTGATATTGAGATTGGTATAGTAAGATTGGCACAAGGTTTATCTGTCATCATTTGTAGAGTGCTTACCAAAAAGCCACTACACAATCTAACACTTCCTCTTGATTAGTCAAATATAATTGCTTGCTCTAGGCGGTTTGCTCTTAGATGGCTATGACCTTTTTTACAATCCTAGTTTCATGTTTTTGATTGATCAGATATTTTGAAATTTGAGTGGTCTACGTGGTGTGCTATTAAATAAGTTAACCTTTACAACCCACTCCATCTTTTTTGTTTCCTCGTTTGGGTGGTGGAGCATTTGTGAGCATCATCCCAAAAAGGATTTAGCATTGCTGACGACAAGTTATTGAAAAAAGCTCTCAATACAGTTTAAAAATATAGGAAAAAAATTTAACACTAGGAACCTGTCTTACATCTGATGTGACAAAATCTGGGGAAATTTTAAAGAATCTGTGAGAGAATATTCTGCTTTTAACGTTTTGGGGTGCAATGTTGTACCAGTTGGCATGAAAAAAAGGAAAAAGGCTGAGATTCACAATTTCATGTTTGTGGGTTAGGTGAGGCTTGGGAAGTAATCTTAGAAGTGAGAAATAGGTACTCTTGTGCAGGGCCAAATGCCAAGTATGGGTGGAGCTCCTTTTAGGGTATTATAGCTCCAATGCAATGTAAGAGATTTCAATATTGATGCATAGAAATCAAACAGTTTGGTAAATCAATAGCACTCCGAGCTCAGAGCCACCGCCATCCACGACAACCAACACAAAAAACCACAGAAAAGTAATGAAACCAAAAAAAAAAAAAA
>Ga0209611_10004948_pt1 | contig 22577 bp, 17 predicted proteins | sample S1TSphgellanicum_3_FD_187693 | JGI IMG/M metagenome (GOLD analysis project Ga0209611, IMG submission 187693) | Host-associated microbial communities from peat moss isolated from Minnesota, USA - S1T2_Fc - Sphagnum magellanicum MG (SPAdes) (version 2) | ecosystem: Host-associated > Plants > Peat... | reverse complement strand
CTTGATTTCTGCTATCACACCTACTGCATATCTATGGGATTGCAAAGAAAACTCAACAATAACACTTTGAAGGTGACTTTAAAGTCAGTTCCAGCAAGACCAAAAACAAACATGAGAAGAATGAGTGTGGTCATAACATTTTGTCACTCACAAAGTATCATATGATCACCTTCATCATGAATGGCACCGAGTAGCTGCCATTCACTCAATCAACATTTTTGAGCAGATTACTGCATACTCAACATCACATTTCCACAAGCAACAGAAAGCTTCAGGCATGATGTTGGGTAGCAGTCAAGAGACACAGTTAATAAAAAAATTTATAGTGTCTTCATCAAGTTGCAGCAAGCTTGTGAGGATAAGCTTCATTTCATTTTAGCTCGCCCATGTAGAAGAAAACATTGAAGTGTAAAGCTTAGATTATCACACCTAGTGCAGGTCATAATCATCCTTTTCAAAAAACTATCAAATATCCAGCAAAAAGCCTGGTGGATGTGTGTATTCTGACCATGAATTACATTTTATCATGAGGTGATCTCCTTGAATCACATTCTGGTGACCATGCTCGAGTAATCCTCACCCCAGCGGTTCTTCTTTCCAATGTTGAAGCCAGCCTGTAACAGGAGTTTGACCAGTTCTCTGGAACCCTTGGTTTGCAACCCACTAGCAATGTCCATTGATGTGTAGCCACCATTGCTTGTATAATTTGGATCTGCACCTTTTGTCAGCAGGAAAGAAACCATTTCCTTCTTTTTTCTTGGGTCCATGTGAGGTGATTGACATGCCCACTGCAGAGGTGACCAACCAGCAGAGCTGCCATCAGATGAATTTACTGAAAACCCTCTTTGAAGAAGAAAGTCTGCAACATTTATATGGCCATACTGAACAGCAGTAATGTGTGGATCCCATAGAACCTGTGGGTTGGGACTGAAGTTCAATCCACAATCTTCAAGAAACTGTAGAATCCCTAAATAACCCCTTTTGCAACATTCAACTGAAAGTTCACGAGGAAAATCAATGTTATACTGAATGCTTATCACTTCCTCAGGAGCTGATCCTGTTTCAAAGCCAGACAGGATTCTCTGTGCATATCCTTCTCCTTCACTTGCAGACTTTTCCTGATACAGTTGCTTTGACTGGGATCCTAACCCAGTGGCTTGGGATTCATTGCCACTGCTAACAACTTCTTGCTTCAGCTGCAGGTCAACCAAGTAGTCAAAAAGCTCCTTGTTATCACTCCACTGAGCAACATTTTCTAATGTCATGTAGTGACCATCAGATGCAATCAGGATATTCTTTAGCAGGGTGTCTCCATTGAACAATGTTTTGTCTAGTGCATTGTCATGAGAATCCTCATCAAGCAAGAGCTGCTTAACTTCATCCACTTTGAGTTTCATGGCAGCCTCTATGTTGAAGCCATGTCCAATAACTAGGTCTAGCATTTCTTTGCTACCACTCCTAGCAATATAGAATAGAAGCTTAGTAAAGGTATGTTTCAAAATCTGAACCCCACTGACAGGCAGGTTAACACCAGTGACTTTCACCAGCAGATAGAGGATAGCTTCTAGAACATCTTCATTCCCTCTCCCACATGCTGCTTGCAAAGGACTAATACTTGGAGTCAAATGTGCCACATTTTTTATGTGCTATTTGAGACACCTTGTGTGCACAAAACCTGGATTGCCAGAATGGAACACAGGATTGACGAATCCCCATCTTCTCTCATATAGCGCAACGGCAGCTTTTAGGTGTCCTCCTATGATTGCAAAAGCAAACAAAGTCCCCAACAATCTACCACGTCCATAGCCATAAATTGAAGAATGATACAACTTCACACTTTCCATCACAAGACCACCTCCTCTCTCTAGAAGAAAGTTCATGGTCTCTACATGGTCCCCTTGAACGGCATAGTATAGTGGGGTCTCATCAAATACTTCTGGCACAACTGTGTTGACATAATCAGGATCTATATCACAGTTATCAAGTATCAGTCTCACCATCTCAGTCTTGCCCCTAGCAGCCAGCTTATGAATTGGCTTCCGTTTGGTGCCTTCTCTTTTTGAATAAACCCCTCCCACAAGGGTGAACTCCTCCCAAGTATCAAAGTCCATCCCTACATCCAAGAGCAGAAGTTGAAAAACTTCTTCGTTGTTATACATACAAGCCCTGTGAAGGAGGAGGAGCTGCTTTTTCAGTGTCTGTGGCCAAGATGCAGCAAAATACTCTAGGGTCTTGAGACTCTCCTGTGTCACACAAAGAAGGGACAGGTATGGAAGGTCTGTGACGCTGAAATGGTGATGAAAGTTTTATTGGTGGATGAAAGAAGATGAACGGTGTAAACCGTAAAAGGCTGTGGATGTGAGACAAAAGATGACAAAGTACGAAGCCGTTATACATCATCAAGAATTGTGGATGCCTAAAGTTGATGTGTTTGTGTTTCTTTCTGGGTTTTGGGTGTGTTTTGTTTGTTTGCAGGTTTATTGCATTTGACTTTTGCTCTTCAATTGAGCTGCGTTGCTGAGTTGGTATTGGTGATGGAGTGGGTTTGTTGCTGATACTATTGGGTTCTTGAATGCAAATGCAGAACATGAAGATGAAGGTGGATTGGTGTTGCAGATTTGGTAAGATAGGAGATGATGGAGTTGGAGCTATAAGAAGGGGATGTTGGCCTTGACAAGGCCGGCGATGGATTGAGCTAAATTCTCTTTGTAATGATGAGTATGTTTAACTAGGAGCTTGTTGTGTGAACAGTGGGGGGAAAATGCCCCTATGTGTTGTTGAGTTCTTTTCCAAGTATATGTGTTTGCTGCGCTATGTACTTTAGGAAAGGAACAAAAGATCTTCTCGAGACTAGGGACCATTGTCAAAGGAAATGATGAATGAGTTTAGGATTTTATGAGCAGTTGTAATGGCATGTTCATTTTGTTGGGAGGGGTAGGAATCATGAGAGCAATTGTGGGAAATTATTTGTGGGAGAAAGTACCTTTGTTGTTGAGGGCGTTTTGGAGAGAAGGGTTTTAAGGACATTTTTGAGTCTTATGTAAAATCATTGTTGAAGTGTTATGTACCTATTCTTTTATGTCCAACTTCCAAGAAAAGGAGTGATTGGGAGAATGTAAGACATGTTGAAAATTGGGTGCTGTTGTTTAATAATGAACTATCATAATTATAACTCGTTGGCTCTTGAGAGGAAATCAAAAGAGATTGGATCCTTTGAAGTCTAGAATCTTATTTTATATTTCAAGAATGATATGAGTGTTGGATCAAGAGTTACAGATGTTGTAAGTTTTTCCATTGAAATTGTGTAATGTATCTAATGATTCTATTTAAGACATTTAATTTCCATTAGGAGGCACCAAACTTAGGTGCCCTCTTTTTTTTGGCGATAGGTCCCTCTTGAGTTCAAAGTCCCATGCACTCTTTTTCTAAAATGTACTTAACTCCCTCAGCACAATCCAATTTGTAAAAATAGTGCATTAATAAATTCTCCTTTCATCCATGACCATGTTCTTTGATGGATTGAACACACCATGTAATCATCCACATGAGGCTCATCCCAAAGTCTACCATCATAGGAACAAGGGACTTGTCAAGTAGAATGTTGGTGCCTTTCAAGTCCTCATGGTAAACTTGCTCTCTATGTCACACAATCAAACCAATTATGATCCCTATGAATAGTTTCAACTTTTCCATCCACCATGACACATCATTCCACCTCCAAAGCCTACACATGTTTTCACTTTTTTCGTCCAAGTGTTCAAAGGCAGTTGTTCCACATGAATGTAGAAATTGGTTAAGATTACAACCACAAAACAAGTCCATTACAAGACACAAACAACCCCAGTCATGACTTTGAGTTATTCCATAAATTGTGACAAAGTTTCTATTTCCCCACAATACTTTGAGGTTATTCACTTCTTTCATGAAACCATCCAGCTATTTAAGGCGATGATCACATCTATTCTCTTCATTTTGCCACCGTAATAGGCATGATCGTCTCTTTTTCCAAAGTAGTAATTAACACATTTTGCTTATTGCTTCGTGGGGCTCCCAATAGCACACCATGGTAAAGCCCTAAGTGTTGGAAGCTAGGTTCCCTGTTGAACAATGGCTTTGTACGTTTGCACATGGTCCCAATGAAGATGGAACCAAAACCCCCTTTTCCTAGTACCTTGAAACCCACAAATCCTAGTGACTTCGTAATGCAGCTGCCGTGGTCTTCGGTGCCTTCAACTTCAAGCTTCAGACTATCCAGATCATATGTGCTTCAATCATAATCAAACACCTAGCTTGACATTGGGGTGTACTATTTCAATCATAATCAAACACCCAGCTCGACATTTGTGTTTATTACCCCTTGGAAAATTAATTGGGAATGGTAAGATTAGGGATTTTCATTATTCGATCAATATTCCAATGTTGACCATATTGCATGTCATTTGTGAGGTTTGATATTTGGATTTCAAGAATGGAGTTCAACTCCTTTGTTACCAAGTCACCTCACTTCTTGTGTAAATAATTGAATGTTTATTTTATTTAGACCATATTTCATTTAAACATTACACAAATTTTTTTAATATAATACTTTAAATTTTATTAATAATTTATCTAAATGAAAAAAATTATTCATAAATTTCTTTCAACAATGTACATAATTATGTAATTTATTTGATATATATATAAATTTAGTTCAAAAGAAAATTATTTGAATTTTGTTATGGAGTAACATTTCAATGACCATATTTTGGAAAAAATAAAAATTCAAACATATGATTTGTAAATGAAAAAGCTTTCATGATTAATATATGAATAAATAAAATATATCTTTCATATCTTAAACCTTCATTTGGTTTAAAAATTTATATTATACAATTTTACTTCCAATATATCATAATTTTTTAATAGCTTTTACTTTAGATTTTATGAATCCATATAATTTATTGACATAAAATATTTATTAATGGATCATAAATCCACTATATTTATATATATTTAATTTTTAAAATATTAATCTTATTAAGTATGAAGTATAAATTTAATCTAAATATTCTAATTTAATTTGAATATTACTTTACTATAAACTAATATAATTGTGTAATAATATATTTTTACATGTGTTAAATAAATTTATGGATTTTTATACGTATATATACATCTATATATACATATTTATGATGAAACTTTAATGTACAAATAAATTATATATTTTTCACATCTTACACTTTTATTTTGTTTTCAAACTAAAATATAAAATTATTTACAATATATCATACTTTTACCACAAAATTTTATTTGAATGTATATTTTTTTAAAATGTAATATATATACTTTTATTACCTACATGTATAATACTAATCAAAATCAGTTTCTTACATGTTGTAATTTATTATGTTTCTTTGTATTCATGTTAAATTATTAATAGTCATTTTTTGAATCATTGTAAAATAATATCTATGAACACATTGTTTTTGTCATGACACATCATTTTGTCATCAATCATGGATGATATATGGATGAAAATTTGCAATGAAAAAACATGTCATCCTCTTAATACCACGTCATCATATACTAGTCAAATGCACCATTAATATATGACTAAATTTTTTTTACATGAGATTTGAAGTAATATCCTATGATTAGAGTCAATTATGTAGTCGTTTAGAACATCTAATCATTGATTTCTTGGTTGTAAAATATAGAATTTTTTTTAATGTTATGGTTTTGAGCATTTTTTATTATTTATTTGGCTTGCATGGAGGTGAGCACACTAGGGGGCAGGGCCAAAAATGTTGTCACATTATACTATTTTCCAAGGGTGTCCATGTTTGAATTTCAAGCATGGTAATATTGGAACATAATTTTCCAAAAAAATTGCATAATATGGTAGATTATAACACAAAGAATTCGATCGCAAAGAAAATTTATTTTAAAAATTTATATTGTGAGGTTCCAAAGTATATTTGTGGCACAAAATTGTATGTCACTATGTACTAAAAAATGCAAATATATTTTAAAATATGATTGAAATGATTTGTAATCTTTATGAAATTTGTGGTATCTATTAAACATTGTTATTCCATATGATTAGAATAAGTTTGTGAACCATGTGAAAAGTTTGATAATTATCATTTTACAAATGGGTGTTTTTGGAAGTTATGACCATAAATATGTGATAAATTGACATTTTGACAAATTATCATTTTCAAATGGAAGATGACAAAATATTTGAGGTGAGTAATTTTTTAAAATTTTATTTCACACATTTTTGGTTGACTAATTCAAACCCAAATTTAATGTAGTTCAAAAATAGAAACATGTTTTATTATACTATATATACCATAAATATACTCAATATTCCTTGAATTTAAACTTTCACAATTTATTTCTTGTTTTCAAATAATATTAGATATTATTAAATTTTTGAAAATAAAAATATTAAGCCCAAACACCAAAAATGAAACCCAAAATTAAATGCAATATGTTTTGCAAAAATACATTGTACATACATGTAATGAAAGTGCCCAAAATCCCCTTCGTAGTGTGCTTTCACCTATTGTTACTTTGGCCCACTTTGTTCTTGATTACTAGTTCTCAAAATCTTTTACGTGAACTTTAGGTGCATTCTAAACAAGTGGAAGTAATAAAGTAGTTGGAATTGATCCTTTATTCAATGTAGCATTATTGTGAACTTTAAATGTAGTTGGGCTTCTTTGGCAAGGTCTTGCCAATTGAAAATATGACAAAAGATAAATGGGGGTGTCATAGGGCTTGTCTTTTGAAACTAGTTACCATCAACAAGATGATTCACATGAAAAATTGGATTTAGTCTGTCTTCTTTCCCAAACGATTAGTGTTCATGATCATCATCGACAATTGCAATAGTTTAAATTCCTAACTTGTGGAAAGGAAATTGGACACACACATCATCATGATCATCCATTAGAACCCTAGAATGTGGTGATTAGAAAATTAGCCAAGTGTTCATAAATACATCAATAATTTCGTACACAATCTTGTACATCTTGGGCAAATTCAATGCATGTTTGTCTTGGGGAGGCATTTCCTAACAATCTTCGCATTGTTCAGTCCTTGAAAAATAATCTCAATTTTTTTTTAATCACCATAAATAGAAGACCATTTTTCTTTAAATGTTGGTCCATTTTGTATATGTGCATTGTAGCCAAAATTCATAATAGTTGTAAATATTATTTTTCCATTTCAACACAATAGTTTTAAAACAAATTTTAAAATCAATGATGTCCAATGAAGCTACATGTTCCTCTTGTTTAGCTTGGACCAAAGCTATAACTTCTTGATGTTCATATCATCACTGATTTCAGCAATGTTTATGTAAATGCACAATTTCAATTCAAACCATCAAGATTGTAAAAATAAATTGAATCTATACATGCATGAAACTAATGAATCAAAATGTGATTATTAAATTGTGAAACATACTTGTTGGAATTGTTTGCTTTCGTCACCATCGCATGCACCACAAAACATATCTATTAAACTTGCATCAAATGATAACAACAAAAATAATAATTGAAGAATGCTTGAGGATGTACCACAAAATGAAAAACACCCTTGAAAAAATGCTCAAATAATAACACAAAATGCAAAAAATAGCAAATAAAGAGTGCATGCAATCTTGATAACGTGTTGCGACATTGTAGTCACATGACAACAAGCATGGCACCTTGGATCATTGTCTACTTATCAGACCCTTTTTAAAGGTTAGCTAACACTGAACCTTTCATCATAAATCTCTCTTTTCTTTAGATTTTGTGTCACCTAACATATTCGCTAACGCTGAGTTACATTCCTATGACACATTGATCATCACAGGTAAATAGCATTTTAAGTGTAGACACCACAATTAATTTACCTTTCTTACCCATCAACTTAACACTCACTTACCTTCAAGTCTGGCCGTACCTTTCGAACTTCCGGGTTTGAACACTGGCCTGTCCACTACCTGGTAACTTTAGGGCAGATCTGAATGTATGGTATCATGGTGAGGCCTGCTCCACCAGGGCTGGAAAAAACCCGATTTTTTTCCATTAGAAAATCAGGTTTTTGGTTTTAATGAATAAAACCCGATTTTCGCTATATAAAACCTGGTTTTATTTTGGAGTTGGTCAAGCCCCGGGCCACCTGCACCCCACACCCATGCCACCGCCACTGCGACAAAGGCAAAATTGAATGCCAAAACCCTAGTTATTAATATAACCACAATAAATAAATCGATTAAAACCCGATTATGATGTTATCCTGGGACTGGGGTTTTATTTAAAAACCGAATAAAACCCGATTGAATAAAACCCGATACTGCCAGCCCTGCGCTCCACATAGGAACGCGGCGTTCCGAACCAATTTCCGCTAGGGGCTGGGCCGGTTGTTTCTTCGTTAGACGATTGACACACGAATTCGCCTAGGAGCTTGGGCGGGTGGTTCTTTCGTTAAACCATTGATACTCGATTTCGCCTAGGAGGGAGGTGTGTGGGTCGGTGGGTGGTTCTTTGGTTGGACGATTGACATGCGATTTTGGCTGGGGATATGCAGTTGGTTTTAGTTTTGTATCAATCGAGAGCTGAGTACTTCATAGCAGTAGAAAAGTTCGACGATGCCCAGTTGGGTGCGGCTGCTGATTATGGCTGGGCTACTTCTAGCTGTTTTCCTCATGTCGACTCGTGTGGCGGTGCCGGCACCTGAGCCCTCACCCTCCCCTTTGTGCTGCTGTTGCTCGCGGTCGCTGTTGACAATTTTGTGGGGTTTCGCTTTCGCGTTCGGTGGGTTGACGCTAGATGCTTGGCACACGGCGGATGCACATGACCAACGCGCTGCGTCGTTCCGAAAGAAGTTGTATTATGTGGTTTTCTTTGGCCCAGTCGCTCTATTTACGAATTTGCTGGCGTTGTTCTATGATCTGGGTGCACACAGACTTCTGAGCAAAAGCCTTAATAACATGAGTGATCTGCAAAGAGAACTCGCAAAGAAGGCGGCGAAGATCATAGCAAACTGTAAGGTCGTGTTAGGAACCAGTGAAGGAAAGCTACGACAAACACATGGAACAGCAATACCGGCTGATATTACTGATCAAGAACACGCTTTAGTCCTTGGCAGCAGGTTGCGAGAAAATTCCTACATGGTGCAACTAAATTACGAGGGGAAAGAGGCGCTCTTGCGAAGTGGAGTCCTCCCAGGCTACGAGAGGTTGCAATTGCTCCAAGAGAATACAAGTTTCGCCATGTTCCTCAATGGGATGCAAGCGTTTGGGTACGTGCTTGCTGCCGTAGTCCGGGTTCAAACGGGTTTGCTAGTGAGCCCCATAGAAACCATAGGATTGATGTTCAGCATCCTAGTCTTCATTCACTCTGTGAGTCACTTTGTGGCAGCGCCTTGTCATTCTCCTCTGATTGTTTACCTGAGCCCTGACCAGGAGCAAGACAAAGTATTTCAGATGTGCGGGTCTACACAATGGAGTCAAGATCAGTTTAATAAGGTCATATTGTTTGACAGTTTTTTAGGATCTTCTGCTGTGGGGATTCCTCTCCTTTTGCTGCCTTTTACGGGATCTGTAATGTTTTATCGTCCCGGAACACCCCCAGTGCACTGTATAACAGCTGACTTGTCGAGTCGGGAACTATTATGGATCTATTTAGGACCACTTCTCTTCACTTTCTCGGCTTTCTCGCACCTAGCTATATACTTGTGTACTGGATGTCTGATCTTGAGTCAAGATCAGAGGCGGAGGACGGAAGACAGGGCTCTCGAATTACCAATACGGCATGATATTTCGCTGAAGAATAATGTACACGATTTTATAGAGCACATCAGAGGTGTTAATGTAGTAAGAAGGGGCATACGGATTCTGATAATAGACTGGATTCATTCAGTAGGAACTGTGAGTGGCATGATTATAGCTCTTTTGACCACCATAGTGTACTGGGATAAGAACTTTGCTGAGCGTACTACTGGAATTGTGCACATATTGCCTTTCATAGGCTAATACACTGCGCAGAAGTCATGCTCCAGTAACTCGACCGTAGGAGTTCCATAGTGCCCTGACGAGACATCCATTTAAAGTTTCCTTGAGGAAACTAAAGAATTTGTTGATTCTCCATATAAGCAGCCTAGCCTATGGAATAATGTACTGTTCATTTGGTCCTACAATATATTGAGGAATGTTCACCCGCAAGTATGTTTAAACTGTTAAGCGTGAGTTCTTTTTTTGAGAACTACATGAAGCATTTCCTATTTTAGCTGTTGCTGATTTGAACTTGCCATAAGGGGGGTGCAGAGCTGCATTTGCACTTTGAGCTGCTTGTTTATTCAAGTGGCTGGCCTAGAATTATGTGTTGAAGGAACATGGTATGAGAGTAGCCCCAAGTTAATTTTTCTGCAACTATACATGGAAGCTAAAAATTTCTCAGATCAATGGACTACTCCAGCAGGCCTGGATAGTGGAGGGTGTCTGTGGGAGGATTTCAAGACCAGTAGATGTGTTCTCTGTTCTGGGACACTTACTAACTTTAGAAGTTTAGAGCAGAGGTCACCACTTTCATCTCCTTAATAGTCTTGCTAGTTATCAGGAAGTTATGGTCAGAAATTCCCCTTATCTTTTCCTTATATGCCAATTTTTTTTGTTTTCTTGGCAGTATGCAAGAGATGACACCAGATCTTGATGAAGTTGATAATACTTACAAAGGCAGAACTTGATATGAGACAGTTTGCCACCAAGAAGCATGAAGAGAGTTGTGACATACAGAGAAGAGTAAATTTTATGGCCTGCTTTTGATCACTATGCATCAAGATATGTGTTGAAAATTAAGTGTCAAAGCCTTATGCAGTACTGACCCACAGGCAAATTGAACTTCAGATTCATGTGCAAAAAACCACATAAAAAAAGATGGCATGATTTAAGTACCACCATATGCTTAGGAACTCGAAAGCACATTTTCATCAGCTTGACGATAACAATTCATTTCGCTCAACGTTCCTGAGTATGTTTCTTGAACATATAATTCTGTGTAGGGTTTCCTTCATGGCCTGAAATGCTGAGTGAAGCTGTGATTTTCAATTCCTCCCACAGTTTTTCAACAAAAGAGAAGGAGAAAAATGAAGAGACTGAGAACAAGTCTGAAAGAGGAGTGTACGAAAGGGAAGAAAAAGAAAATACTGGAATCAAGATTAGATCCTTCAAAGCAGGACTTCCCATAGAATGTATTGTTGTCACTTGATTTTTGTCTACACATTGAGTTCCACATATACTCTAAAGGAGACTAGAATGCCCAAAAACGGTACATGAATCTAGGGCATCTAATAAGAGTGCAATTTTTGCAATGCTAATGTAATTCATGAATCACTTCTGGATGGTCCATCATACTAGAATTGAATCCTGATCAGGAACATACATCAATTGTTTAAACCAAATCCAACATGAAGAATACGACAGAAAATGGCACAGTTTTGCTCAAAGTGATGAAGTCCAACATGACATCAAGTCTGCCAAAAGCAATGAGCACCCATGTGGTTTGTCATGGGTGCTGGAGAGGAGGCCAAGGACCATCAATTGATGAACTCGAATGTAAACTGGACGTGTCCTCCACCAAGTCTGTGGTATGCATTGCATGACAGAAAAAGGCTTGGACACTAACAAGTATGTCTTCCAAGTTCTGCCTCCATGACGACACAAAAGTTGCATTTAGATTGTGCCATGGTTTGAAATGTAAGAAAGAAAACTGGGCTAGGTCACAGCCCTGAACATGAAGGAACAAATTGTTTACCAGTAGAACTGCTGAGAATCATGATCATGAGTCAAACCAAGTCCCAGCCAAAAGAGAACCAGCATCCACCAGTTCAGTTGTGTTTTTTACTAACCTACCTACGTACACACAACCCAAGCTATGTACTAACAACCCGCTTGGATTGTTGGTAGGTAGGTAGTAAAAACTAAAAACTAGACATGCACTGCTAACAGACACCAATTGCATCTGGTCTTCATTTTCTTGGCCATCGAAGTAATCTCCACCAATAGTTATTCATATTTCCTACATATTAGAATTGCAAAACTCACTTTTGGCTCTTTGAAGTCTGGAACATTGTGGAAAGATCTCTCAAAAAACAAGGCACATCCATTACAATCTCCCCCCTCCCCCACATACCAAGCTCCAAAGGCAAGCTCTTAAACATGAAGACGATAATTTCAAAACCAGATTAATAATTTATTCCAATTGTTTGTAATAGTAAATTTATTTGCTAAAGTTCAAAAGGATTTTTGATGTGGATTGTCCAGCCTTTCCTTTGGTTCCTTCCTGTGGGGTTAATTGTTTATTCCCAAAGGCACCTTGACAGGGCAGAAAACTTACGTAGCAACCAGTTGGAGATATCTGAGAGACATTTTTGAACTGAGCTGGTCATCTGCAAAGCAGGGGAAGGTTTGAACCCCCCACCTTGTAGAACTGAACAAATATGCTGTAAAATGGACTTTGTACATACATATTAGTGGCAGATTGTTATGTGTAGGGTAAGAACCTTGAATAGGATCATTCTGGGAATGAATGTCCAATGTGAGAACTACTAAAATTTGAAATGGATTTGTAATTAATTTGAGAAGGAGAGGAGGCACAAGTAAGGTTCCTCATCATGTAAGGTGCCTTCATCTGTGGAGGCAGAAATATTAGTAAATATAAGATTCCCCCTAGATAGACTACAAAAATTCGACCATCATTTTATGTGCAGGATGATGCCTGAGGACCTTAGTGTTACCTAAGGAAGGGCCACCTCAGGGGACATAAAATCTGAATCTAGCTTTGATATCTCATCACCCCCTACTTGATTTTCTCAAAGATTTGTAAGTCTGAAAACTTCATATGACTGGTTCTTGAAATCCCATTAATGAATTAAGAGTAGATTGCACCAGACTTCTAACTATGGCTTCCAATAGAAGTAACATGAGAACAGAAAAGGACTTTGGGTCTTAGGAATTAATCACAAATTGTTTGAAGTTTCCACAACTTTCAATTTGTAGGCCATTTTGCCCATTATAGTGGATCCCCAAGTGCACAGGTAAGACCTGTTGACCAAGTGGGAAAAGATAATGAAAACCTGGCATAAAAGTCTGGGAAATGGAACCTTTGAAAAAATGAGAAATGGGACCCCAAGCAACTTCCTGTGCCTAGGTGTTGGTACCCAACATCTTATTTGAAATCTACAACACTTTCTCACTTCAACACTTGCAATGGGAGAGGAGTTGGGATGATGATTCTTTTCATGGGAAGATTGATTTGTGCATGTTCTAAGGAAGGTGTAAGTTTTAATCATAGTATTAGGAGTAGATTGTACCAGTTTTCAAACTATGGCGTCCAATAGAAGTAACATGAGAATAGAAAAGGACTTTGGGTCTTAGGAATTAATTACAAATTGTTTGAACTTTTCACAAAGTCTTTCAATTTGTCGGCCATTTTGCCCATTATAGTGCATGCCCAAGATCTGTTGACAAAGTGGGAAAAGATAACAAAAACGTGGCATAAAAGTCTGGCAAATGGAACCTTTGAAAAAATGAGAAATGGGGCCCCAAGCAACCTCCTGAGGCCTTGCAACATCTTATTTTAAAGCTACAATACTTCCTGACTTCAATACTTGCAATGGGAGAGGAGCTGGGATGATGGTTCTTTTGGTGGGAAGATTGATTTGTGCATGGGCTAAGGAAGGTGTAAGTTTTAATTATAGGTTACTTGAAAGATAGGTACTTCCACAAAAATACCCGGCTCTGTGTGCCTATTGAATTCCAAAAACGCCATGAAACTGGGGAGGGGAGGGGCATCAAGATTTTGGCTGGGGGATAGAAACTAGAATATTCTATGTCTTGAGATCTCAGGACATGGAATATTGACTTAGGCTTGGGGTTTGAATTAAAATATTCCATGTCTTGGGACCACAGGCAGTCTAGGATCCATTTTTACCCAGGCCCCAGGTAACATATGGTCGATTTTGTTCTAGGCCTTGGTTGCCCATGGTCATTTTGTCGTGGTGGCCTAGGCCTTAAGCCACCATGTATCAGACCTTGCGTCACCTTGTCTCAGCCCTCAAGTAGCCTAAGGTCAAATTGCCCAAAACTGATTTTTAAAATGTTTTTCATGAATGCATAAGATTCATTCCTTCCATGCCCAAACATTCATCCTTCTTTCGTTTTTCCTTTGGGGTTGAGGGTTTGTGGGAATTTTTTTTGGGGGGGTTTCACTACATACTAACTTACCTAGTGTACATATTTACCTACCTATGTTGGTTGCCTACCCACCTACATATTTGCTTATCAAAGTTACTTCTTAATTTATTAAGGTTATCAATTTACCCACCCAGATAGGTGATACTCAAACATCTTTCTCCTTATTGACCTTATTTACTTATTTCTATTATAGGTCGGTAAAAAGATAATGGTAGGTAGATACACTAAGATAGGTGAATAGGTATGTAAGTAGGCCACTTATCTGGGTGGGTAGGTTTCTAGGTTGTTAACCTAAAAAGGTGGGGAAGTAGCTTATGGGTAGGTAGCCCATGTAAGTAGGTAAATAGGCACCTTGGAGTACATTACTAGGTAATCAAAACCTCCCAACCCACTTCCCGTGCAAACCCCATTTCCCACCACAGTTCATATCAATGCATTTTTCCCACCAAAAACTTGACAATATCAAGGCAATGCCAAATTCTCACAAACATTACTAGAAATCATGTGGTTAGATTATTACACCCAACCACCCAATTTGATTGTGCGTGGTCTATCATAATGGCAAACCATTAATTGTTAACATGAGTGGGTATAATCCACTATAAGCCCACTGTGGTGGTTTTGTAGTGGTGACAACAATGGTTCCTTCATTTTGTTTTTTTTTCCAAATTTGGCTGCCTGATTTTGTCTTTAGGCATGGTTAAACCATTCCCTTCCCACCTAACCTCACTGAAACGGTTTGCACTAGTGACAAGATCTATGTATATTTTAATTTGTTGGGGCATGCAACACTAGTTAAGACCATTGTTTAATTAATGTGGGGCATTATCATGGGTTTTGACCATGGACAAAATTAATACACATTTAATTTGAATTTTTTTATGTTTATTGCATGGTCATGTGTGGCACAATGAAACATGATATTCCATGCAAAATTTAAGCAAATGTATATCAAAATAATAGTCATTTTCTTCTTCCTTAAACTGATCATATTGGTCTTCAAGCTTACCCAACCTTGCTTCCATTCTTTCAACATCCATGGCAAGGACATCCTCCCCTTGAAGTGATCTTGATGCAACTTATGCCACATTTATTGATGTATGCAATTGTTCAATGGTTTCCATGTGATTCTCTCCAAGTGTGCCCACTAGCATTGGATCAACTACTTCACCCACAATCCACTTGGAATGTGGGTTTTTTTGGAGGACAACCTTCCAATCAGAACCATTCACAATATCTAGCACCAAAAATACATGCATCATCACATTGTAATACATACATTGTAATACATTTTGACAAAAATGTTGTACAATGTAAGGTGCATTTGTAATATTGGTGCATTGCAACTATGGAAAAAATAGTTAGGGCTATCAATGTCTCTGTGTCACCAAAAAAAACATGATTTAAACACTAGAGTGGTCATGGTCTCTATGGACACACTAGAAAGAACATGACCTGATCACTAGAGCGGTCAAGGTCTCTATAGACAAACCAGAAAGAGTTCATGACCTAAACACAAGAGCAGGAAGTGAAGGGGAACACAACCTATCGTTCAAAAACAACATATGAAAAATAAATGAAAACCTTGAGACTTGAGTACAAACCTTTTTTTTATGAGCTTATTCCTTCGTGACCCAAGATGAACATGTGGCACGTTTGATGTCATTAGGTCTTATGTCCACTTATAAAAAATGTCCGAATATTTTAGTATCAAAGCAGGGCAACAGTCCCCCTTATGTTTATTTACAATATCAACTATTGTAAAACAAAAATATCTTTTATTTTCATGTTAAAATGGACTTTACAAGTTAGGTGTATTTTGGGTCCTTCTAAAGTCCACACCTTATTTTGAAATGATGTGGACAAATCCATTTATGGTTCATCACTATGTAAATGATGTTGGCCCATAGGTTTAAGCCTTGTTCATTGAGGAATTTAGATGTGGTGAATCCATATGCATAATTTTTATGTATTGTTTCATTGGCAGTGTTTGAATAAAAAGTCCCCCAAATGATGTATTTAATAATTTTGACACATTTTTTTGTTTTCCCCATAAATAAACATATCTATACACGTTACATAGATATGAGTATGCGTCCCTTTTTAAAAAATATTTGTTCAAGTTTATTAGCTAGGTTTTTAATCTTGAAAGGGTGCAAAAAAAACCTACCTTATTACAGTTTTTTATGCACACTCTAGTTTGCAAATACCCCATGTTAGTAGTCTAAAACATGCTTTGACATTGCGGCGAAACACTACGAAGCTTAAATTTAAGCGCACTTGAGATGTCACAACCCATAACCAAGAGCCCAAACTTCATGTTGCCCCACCAAAATTGTTGCCTTGCAATATTCAAGTATAATTAACTGACCTATACTTTGTCATTTTTAGAAAAATGTTCATGCTTGTGGTTTTAATTTGTGGTTGTGGTGGTATGGAACCAATTCTGGTGGGAGAACAAAATGCCCTCCGAATTGGAACTACAATATGGATATTGCACCCTGGGCACAACAATGAGGTGCTGCCTGACAGCATAGCCAGGCCCCATAACGGATCACGGGGTTCTGCAGTAGCACATTTGGTAAGTCTATGTTGCACTGGCCAACAAATGGTCATGGTGACTAAAGTCATCCGAGAGGACATAATGGTACTTTTTGACGATAAGGTCGAAAGGCCCGTTAAAATAACCACATTAGATGTGTCCCACCAACAACAAATAAGACTTATATTTTGTGTAGCACATTGTTATTGGTGGAAAAACGGTCATGACATTGGAAATGGTGTGAATAAACAATGGTCTTTAGTTTGTAAAGTTTTGTTCAATTCAATTTTCAACTTTATGTCTCATGATTTCATAATTTGTAAATGGATTATAAAATCATAAAGCTTCCAAATCTCCTCTATAAAATCATCTGAAACGATATAAATATAAAAGTAAGAGTAAGAAAAAATTACAAAAGTTTATAACACATGTTCAAAATTGCATTGGTGAAAAAGAGTCTGAAATTATTTTATTTATTAATTAATGAAAACCTTAAAAAAAAGCTTCATGTGCTTTCTTTGAAACTTGTAACTTAATATGCCAATTTGAAATGCCATAGTTCAATTCACAAAATGTAAAAAATTTGCATTAAATGCATGTATTGTTGGTGTAATTAAACACAACTTAGTATAAAAAACACTGGTTACCTCAGATTTAAAGTGTTTTATGGAACCTTTAACTAATCAAAAAATTCTCATTTGTATGCCATTGATGCATAGCAATATTATAAATCTTGCTATGCTAAGGGTTCGTAGTTTGTGTATTTACATTACAAATTGATTGTAATCAAACTTCATATTCAATAGTGGTTACAAAAAAATTAGTTCCTCATATAGTTAGATTCAAAAATAGTTTATTTTTGGTGAATAAGCAAAGAACTTCTATTGCTCTTGTGTTATATATTTCATATTGGGAGAAAATTAGACCTTTTCACAAATTCAATAAACCAAAATTAGACAAATAAAAAAAAGAATGTAGAATTAAAAGGAATAAAAAACACCTTTAATAATGACCAAAACATGAACTTCCTTGAAAACTCTCTTTTGGTAATGGGTGATCTATGGATTTGTAGTTGTATATAATTGTTAGATCTATAGAACTTATACATGGTTATTTGATTTTTGAATGATTATATTGGTTACATTATATTGGTTACCTTCACTAGTCATAATTTTTTGAGTTTTGTTTTTGTATATAAGGATAGACAACCATGTAATTTCTAATGAAGTTTGTAAAAAAATATTTTTTAGTTTTTTTTTCATTTGGAGATACAAAATATGTTTTTGCTTACATAAATTGAAATACTTTGGATAAATTATTACAAATCAAAGAGGAGAAATCAAGTAGAAAAATGATTTTAATTGACGAATTTGAAAAGAACTATAAATATACAAATTCAACATTTCTATCTTCCAAACCAAAAAATTCACAACTAATAATTCATTTCAATGCATTGATCATTGCATTGCAATTAAAGCCTTCATCTTTGACATAATTTTTTTCTTTAAATCATATTTGTTCAACAAATTTGTCAAATTTGAATGAAAACATATTTTATCGCAACCCTAACCTTGGGTTCACCACCAAGGTGCGGGCTTACCAAGGTGCGGGTCAAAAGTGAAGCCCACGAGTCACATTTCATGTTCTTGAAAGTGTATGAGAGTGTGAGAGAATGAACCCTCACACTCCCAAGTTGGAGTTTCGATGGATTCTTAAATTTTTAAAAGGTGATTTCAAGGATCAAAACCTATTGGATTGAAAAGTTCATTATATCATTAGAAAGCTCTTGGAACATAGATGTCTAAAATGGGCTCGCATAATCCATTTGTATACTTAAAACATAAGTCATGGCCAAAAGAAGGGTTGGGAGTCAAATTAATAATTTGACTCTCGACCATTAAAAGTCGGGAATCGCCTTGATTTACTTGTGCGCAGGTGACGTGCCACATATTGTTGGAAAGCTTTCGACAAGGGTTATAACTTTGTTTGAAACTTTATCTCGATCGGAGGTTTTTGGAAAACGTTACGGGCTTCCAAAATCACGAAAGTCCCAATTTCAAGAATTTCGAGAGTCCCAAATTGGGAGTCTTGGGACAAAATGACATTTGAATGTTGGCCTTGTGGCTAAGCATAAAGAATATTATAAAGGGGAAGGTGCTGGCTTCCTTAAGCCACACATCATAACTTGATTTTTAGTGTATTTACAAAATATGCCAATTTTTGATGGATTGTAAATTTGTGTACATGTTTAAGGACACATTCTTTGATAACTAAACAAATTGAAACCATTCATAACCAAAATATATATAAGGTATTGTTGTGTGATATTAGTGGAAATTTGAATTACTTATGTGATATACAAGTTAGTTCATGGTTCAAACTTGTGAAACATGTTCAAAGTTATTTGTAATAGGAAATCAACTGTCAGGCTTGGTATTTGAAAAGTTGTGCGTGTAATCAACACAACATTCATGAACAAGATCAAATGGCCAAAAGGAGTAAACATGCAAAACATGATGTTGGATTTAAAGGATTGGTGTGGTTTGCCATCTATGCAAGGTGCAATAGATGGAATGCGTATATTTATTCCCAAACCCAATAGTCCTTTTGCAAAAGATTATTATTTCCATAGAATAGGATGGTATGTTGGGTTCTTAGGTAGTATGAATGATTTTAAAATTTTACATAAATCAAGTGTTTATCTACAAGTTCATTAGCATGGATAGAATTAGTTAAGGATGTTTTAGTTGATATCTTTAGGGAGATAAAGGATTCCTTTTACTTTCATGGATAATGGTTCCACATAAAGAAGGTCATCACCTTTTTGTTCTTAAACAATTAACCCACAAAAGCACAAACATGGCCATTCTATAATTGAAAATTCATTTGGAATATTGAAAAAAACATTTAGAGAGATTTTTGGTAAAATAAAATAGAATTCATTTTTGTATTAAACATTGTCACATGTTGTGATGTGCTTCACAATTTCATTTTCAGATGTGAAAAAACAAGCATTCAAGGATTCATGTATGTTCTAAAACTTGAAACAACACAAGACAATGAAGCAAGGCAAATGGAATTCCAATTATGAATGTTGTAGAAGTACATGTGGAAATTAAAATTCAAAGGTTAAGAATGTTCAAGTGAAAAACATTGACATCATTTGGCAATGTGACGTATCTTGGAGTGCAATGTAATGTAGTTTAGTATATATGTGCATCACTAAAATTGAGGTATCATCAATTGTTATCCTTTCAAAATTTGGATTGCATTTTTGCAAGACATGTCTATTTGTAATTATATTGAATGGGATACATCTTTTTGATCTAATTCATCTTCTTTTGTATCTACTTCATGATGATGATGTGAAAGGCCAAGTGGATTGGGTACCCCAATGGCATTTCTTCCAAATGCTTGGCCCATCACTTGTACCAACCCTAATATTGTTTTCACCATGCTTCTTTGTGTTTTGTTAATCTCCCTATCTCAAACATTTAAGTATTCAAGTTGTTTTTACAATAATGTTTTGTTGACATTCCTTTTTTTTTTTTAAATTTCCAAATTCACCACATTGTGGATTCAATGAATTGATTCCACAAAGGCTTTAAAATCTTTTTTTGTAGTCTCCAGTAGTCTGTTGAGTGACAGAATCCTTTCTATGAATTCTTGTATTACCAACTTGGCATCCATGTTTTGATCTTGTAATTGAGCCTTGCATTGAATCGTTAGATGTTGTTGGGGCTTATGGTTTTGAACATATTTTTTTATTCTTTTGGCTTGCATTGTTATTTTGGCCTACGTTTTTGTTAACTATTGGTTCTTGAAATCTTTTACCATGAACTCTAGATGCACTCTAAACATGCAAAAGTAAGAAAATAGTTGGAATTGATCCTTTATCCAATGTAGCATTGTTGAGGACTTTAGGTGTAGTTGGGCTCCTTTGGGAAGGTCTTGACGATTGAAAATATGACAAAAGAGAAATGGGGGTGTCATAGGGGTTGTTTCTTGAAACTAACTACCATCGACAAGATGATTCACATTAAAAATTGGATCTGGTCTATATTCCTTCCCAAGTGAATAATGTTTATGATCATCAATGGCAATTGCAAAAGTTCAAATTCTTGACTCATAGAAAGGAAGTTAGACACACACATCATCATGATCATTCATTGAATGCCTAAAATGTGATGGTTAGAAGATTGGCCAAATATTCATAAATGCATCAATCATTTCATAGACAAATCCTACTATACATCTTGGGCAGATTTACTGTAGCCTTGTTTTGGGAGACACTTCCCAACAATCCTCATTGTGTTCAGTCCCTGAAAGATAGCCTCAAAAGGTTTTGTAGTCACCATGAACAAAAGACCATTTCTCTTTACACGTTGGTCCATATTATATATGTGCATTGTACCCAAAATCCATAACAATTGTAATTTTTTTTTCCCATTTCAAAACAACACTTTCAGAACAATCTCTTAAATCAATGACGTCCAATGAAGCTAGATGCTCCTCTCACTTTACCTGGATCAAAGCTACAACTTCTTGATGTTCCCAATTTGGTTATCGAGGTTCCTTGATAGCTTTCACAACTTGATCATTCTTGTTCATTTTCTTTTCCCCTTGCCTCCAACATTTGACATTTTTGGTTGACAAATTGTGTCTTCATCACGAATTTCAACAATGTCTATGTAAATGCACAATTTCAACTCAAACCATCAAGATTGTGGAAACAAATTGAATCTATACATGCTTTAAATTGATGAATCAAAATGAGATTATTAAATTGTGAAACATGTTGAAATTGTTTGCTTCCGTTGCCATCACATGCACCACAAAACATATCTATTAAACTTGCATCAAATCACAAGAACAAAAAAGAATTGAAGACTGCTCAAGGATGTACCACAAAATGCAAAACATGATTGAAAAAATGCTCAGAAAAGTAACACAGAATGCAAAAAATGAGCAAATAAAGAGTGCATGCAACCTTAATGTTTTGCAGCATTGTAGTCACAGGCATGGCACCTTCGCCCATTGTCTACTTATCAGACCCTTTTTAAAGAAGTTGGCTAACACTGAACCTTTCATCATAAATCTCTCTTTTCTTTAACTTTTGTGTCACCTAATCTGTTCGCTAACGCTGAGTTACCTTCCTATGACACATAGATCACCATAGGTAAATAACATTTTAAGTGTGGACACCACCACAATTAATCTACCTTTCTTCCCATCAACTTAACACTCACTTACCTTCAAATGTGGCCATACCTTTAGAACTTCCGTGCTCCAACACCGGCCTGTCCACTACCTAGTAAATTTAGGGCAGATCTAAAGGTACGGTACCATGGCGAGGCCCGCTCCACATAGGAACGCGGCATTACGAACCAATTTCGGCTAGGAGCCGTGCGGGTGGTTTCTTCGTTAGACGATTGGTACACGATTTCGCCTAGCAGCTGGGCGGGTGGTTCTTTCGTTAGACTATTGATACTCGATTTCGCCTAGGAGGGAAGGTGGGTGGGTGGGTTGATACGCGATTTCGGCTGGGGATATGCAGTTGGTTTTAGTTTTGTATCGATCGAGAGCTGAGTACTTCATAGCAGTAGGAAAGTTCGATGACGATGCCCTGGTGGGTGTGGCCGCTGATTATGCAGGCTGGATTACTTTTAGCTGGTTTCCTCATGTCGCCTGTGATGCCGCCGCTAGCACCTGACTTCTCACCCTCCCCTTTGTGCTGCTGTTGTTCGCGGTCGCTGTTCACGACTTTGTGGGGTTTCGCCTTCGCGTTCGGTGGGTTGACGC
>Ga0209611_10004947_pt1 | contig 22581 bp, 13 predicted proteins | sample S1TSphgellanicum_3_FD_187693 | JGI IMG/M metagenome (GOLD analysis project Ga0209611, IMG submission 187693) | Host-associated microbial communities from peat moss isolated from Minnesota, USA - S1T2_Fc - Sphagnum magellanicum MG (SPAdes) (version 2) | ecosystem: Host-associated > Plants > Peat... | reverse complement strand
ACAAATGGAGATTTCTCTGTCAGAATCATTGTGACAAAGATTCTGACAAAGATTTCTTTTTTTATGACATGTACAGAAATCATCAGCAGGGCAGGTTATCATAACCTGCCAGTGCATTCAGGTTGCTCACGCTTGAAAAGCAAAAGTTGAGCACCAGTCATTCAAATTCTGCATTTCCCTTTGCCCCCAGCTCATAATTAGGTCCAAAATGGGTTTTCTTCCTGCTTGGAATTCCAATGTCAGAGTTACAATGCTTCCTGTTTTAAGGCTGTTTGCATCCAGGGACCAGTAGTCGATGCAGCTTTTAGTCGATGTACTGACTATAGTCTCCAACTATCTACGTAGATAGTCGACTAGACTACTGAGCAACGTAGATAGTCGACTAGACTACCGAGCAACAGTCATAATAGACTAGACTACAGAGCAACGGTCATAATCGACTAGACTACCGAGCAACGGTCATAATTGACTATTACTCAGTTGTAATTGGGTCAATAAAAACTCAAAATAAACGTAACTTGCTACTTGTGACATCCAACAACAACACGATGCGAATGGATCTGCCATCGCTCAGAAGAAGGCTCGCAATGAGAAAACGACAATAGTCTACAGTTGACTAATTCAAGGCCAGAGTAGTCGACTATGTAGTCAACTATAGTCGACTATCTATCTATGGGCTAGAGGATAGATAGTTACAACTACGACTATATGTAAATAAGGACCAACTACGGGTCCCTGTTTGCATCATTTCCTTCATCTCAGTCTGAAAGGGTTGGTAGCTTGTAAGCTGCTTGTAATTGGTCTTTGTTTGTTATCAGCATCTCTCCTTCAACCACAATTGCATTCTTACTGCAAAGAATTCTATCTAAAACATGGCTATTGGTGCCAAAGAGTTACCAGTTTACTCCACCTGCCCCTTGAGTAAAAGCAGTGCCCATTTCTGGGATGTCCTTCATTTGCTCTGAGCTTCCAACCTCCACAAGCAGTGTCCAGTGAAATGGGCACCATCACCACTGGTTGTGAAAGATCCACATACCACAGAAACCTTGTGATGCAAAGCCAGTACCATTTGAAACTATGGTGTGTATTTTAATTAAACTTTATAAGATTTAATAATACCAACTACCCTTTTTCATAGATAGACTAGTGTGGCCTGTGCCGTTGGCCCAAGTGTCACCACGTCTTCAACTAATTTTTCGTTCCAAAACTTGGTTATTTGGAGTTTATTTGAATTTTCAATGGCAAAAATCATTTAAAAATCGATATTTCCCACATTCTTACCAAATAAATTCCATTAAATCTACTCATCAAGATCTTTCCAACAATACCAAAACAAAATTTCTAGTTCCTTTGAAATTTTCACCTACAATCTAATTTAATATTTAGTGAAAAAATCATTCAATATTCAAGAACCTTTACACGGCAAGTCCAAACACCATGGAACCAAGCCCGTGCGCCCCTTTTCCTTGAGAACTTTCCAAAGATACCAAAAACACAATCCAAAGCATCTTGATTCGATGGATCTCATGGGTAAAAAACAAAACAAAACAAACACATACCTTGCTTCATAGATAAATTTCATGATCTAATATGATGTTGTCAGATGAGTAGTGAAATATTCAAATTGTAACCTGCAATAGTTATGATGGTTTTGAACACCTCAACTTCATATTTTCACAAAAAATGTTTCAATATTTTAAACATTATTTAATGATGAAACTCACCTTACATTATTTATTTAAAATTTTAATTTAGATAAATAAACTTATGATGTTGCTAAAATGGTGATCATCCATAAGAAATTGTAGCCAAATTTGAATTTTTTCAGAATATGAAAGTAAAAAAGTTTTAGGCACCCATTCATATTATAGTCAGTTGTGGTGAATTTTGACTTTTTAATTAGAAAATTGGTAATTTTAATTTTTTAAAAACAATGAATTTGTGACATACTTTTTTTCCCTTAAAATGGGAAAATATCTCCACCCAAAAAAAATTGCCCTACCTTATAATAAGATAGTTAACATTAAAAACCAGAATAAAACCAAGTTGGGTACCTTATATTAGACACCTTGGATCATTTCTATCCAACAAATTTTAGGCCACAGTGAACCAGCACTGACCAGCACACCATGAAGGATGGATGGTAACTGGTTAAGAAACAACTTTCTGTTAGGTTGCAACTACCCTAATTAAGTGTGGTGGTTAGCTCAATTGCTTTCTTTACTACTGACCTACTAACAACTCACAAGCAAGTTGTTAATAGGTAGGTAGGTAATAAAAACAACCCTTATCTATGTATAAATCATTTACTTACCTAGTAATTACTTATTTTCCTACCTATTTGCCTATATATGAGACCTATTCCCTATAGAATTGGCTACCAAGGTGAAACAAAATATTAACTTAGTTAAGGTTCATCCACAACTAAATAATAACGACCATTTAGTGGATGGTGTGCTCGTGGGTGCTAGTTCATTATGGTTGTGTAGGAACACTTTTAACAACTAACGGCTGTGAAAACTAATTTGGAAAGCACACATAAGTTTGGACTTAATCTAGTGGGGACACACATGACAATCTTTGCTTTATTTCACAATTGAGATTGTGTGATTTTAAACGGTCTTTAGGGTTTCAATGGGCTTTTAAGATTAATTCAATTTATTGCAAATTAGATCAATTTGAAAATGGCCTTTACCTTTCATCTTCATTTGTAGATGTACAAATGGGATAGTTTACAATATTTTTGAAATATTGATGGTTGCAATATCGATCATAAAAAGTTATTATATAGTATACCTACCTCCATCTACTTCTATTTTCAAGCATTAATTGACCTAATCATCTTCATTTATAAATTCTAGTCAAGGAATGAATAGGTTCCTGGGAAATTGATCTCCTAAGAACCCTAATGGGTGTAATCACAAAGGAGGTATTGAATGTGCAATTTTCATATGCATTGTCCAAATTGAAAACTAATCAAATATAACATTTAAATGAAATAAATGTATTTTTTTGACATTGTGTTCACTTACTCATGAAATTTTAATCATGTGCATTTGGAACCATTTCATTGTGTTGTGAAAGTCCTAAATTACAACAAAACACTTGTTCAACAATGCTTAAAAGTAGACATAAAATAATGACGTGGTATTTGTTACTTAAACCTCCACCAATTGTTTTCAAATTTCTTGTGAGTTCTAATATACTTTACAAAAAGGGGCCACATATAAATTTTTTATTGTGAGATTTGTTCCATGACCAATTGTGACAAAATATTGTTATTAATGTTTGCCACATTTGCAACATTGAAAAACTAAAAAACAAAATTGGTCACATATGTTGAACTATCCAAAAATGTTTTTATAATGCAACTTGGTTTAAATGTTTTTTGAACATCATGAATGAATAGGATAGTTCATAACTTATGATCATACTTAAAAACAAACTTGTAGATTTGATTATAATTTAAGGGTTGATATAGAAATTTCAAATGTTTATAATATTATGGGTCAAATTCAGTCTCAAAATCAATATCCAATTTGAAAATTTGTATGGAAAAATGCAAATTTGGTATTATAAATCAATACAAGAAGGCCACATGTCCAAAGCAAGGGTTTTTCCTTGATTGTGATTGTATTCTAATGCCAACAGCTTAAGTTTCTCTCCCCACTTCCATCACAACCTAATCATGCAAAATGCTTTTAAGTTTAATCATGACATACAAAATATGCCATGGTGTTTGTTGTGTTTTTCTTGTGTCATGGCATAGAAAAAACACAATACACACCATGGCATACTTTTGTGCCATGACATGGTGTCTTTTGTGTTCTTTTTATGGCATGGATCCATGACATGGATTCATGCCATTGATTATTGGATAACAATTTTTGTAAAGGATTTTTGTTTATGTGAATTCAACTTAAAATGTTCATTGAAGATTGTATATTGATAAAAACATTGATCACACGTCTATTGGCTAGTGGAACAAAAAAACCAATGTATGTATTGGATGAAACAAATATTAAAATTCAAATATTCATAATCACCAATTAAAGGTGTCTAAGAAAGTCAAAATCACAAACATCACACATTGACCTTTTTCTTCATTTTCAAATCCTCTTTTTAAAGTTAAAATAACTATCAAAATTGTTTTTCACATTTGTAATATATTTTCATATTTTTTATAGGCGATTTGTAAACATCTCAAGTTCATATTTGAGGTTGCATTGAACCACATATACAATCACAATAATGTGCTAAACTATATGTCAAATGTTATGCTAACAATAATGTTATAACATAATGTCATTGAATAATATTTTTAAAGATAAAAAAAATGTCAACAAATTCAATTAATGTGAAAGAACTAGTTGCAAAATGTTATCAAAATATATATTTTTCAATCATGCCATAAATGGAGTTTGAATGAGAAAATTTGTGATTGAACATCATTGAATTTTTCAATGATTATTATTTTCAGAAATATTTTCTTACAAATCATTTGAACATTCGTAAAAATATATTTAGTCTATTGAATAGGTCGTTGAATAAACTTCAAGATCATGTTTTATTTGTTGTTTTTAACAAAATATGAAGAATCACAATTGACATGATTATTATTGATAGATTGTGTAGACTGATCACAATGGCATTAACATGCCTCCATCAGGTCTTGGGGTTCAAACTTGGGCAAATCACATGTACAATTTTTTTTATATGGTGATATAAATGACATATATGTACATTGTATACATATGGTCATAAGTAGATAAGTTGGCTATGATCAATAAATCATAAGGTAGGTAGGTACCTACCTATTTATGACTTACATGCTACTTATTATTTATCTACCTATCTATCACAAATGAATTATTGAGAAGATTATTTTGAAAATAATTACAATAAATCTTTTATGGAGCATTAGTTTTTTTTAATAAAACATTTGTTGAAAAAATTGTTGGGCTTGAAATTGAAAAATGGAAATATTGATTAGTCAATATGTTGGCTAACAAAATTGGTGAAAATGGCCATGTCAAAATTGACAAGTGTTTAGAATGGCACTTTGGTCATGTTGGGTGACAACCAAGATGGATATTTTTTGACTATTTTTCCTAATCAAAACAACCATGATTTATTGTAGTGAAAATGATAAGCAAGGTCAAATGGAAATGTTTGAATAAAAAATCAATATTTCACCTATAGCTCCAAATTTGGAAGATAAAAATGTCCAATTCCATTAGAAAAAATAATCATTAAGTATCGATGAAATGCATAATTTGTAGCATAAATATCATAAATGACCATGCAAATCCAAACTATAAGAACAATAAAAAAATGTTCATGAGAACACAAGGAAAATTCAAAATTTTCAATGTTGTATGATAATTGAATTTCTAAAGAACCACTAGTTTAGTTTTTTAAAATATTTTAAATTTAGAAAATCGTCAATTCTTATTCTTTGAAAAAAAAATCAAAACCAAAAAATTGTTGGTTCCAATTATTTCAAAAACCTAAATAAATCCTACAATATTTATGAAATTTTGATAAAGATTAATCAATGGTTTTATAGCTAAGTTTTTTTTTTTTCAAAAAATTGAGCATTGTGGAATATATTGAAATTGGTTATTTGATTTTTGTGAGAATTGCATTATGAATTCAAAAAATTACCTTGATAACCATTGGGGGTTTCATTCATATTTGTACTAACTACCCAACATTGTAGCTTAACTACAACAAATTCAAACATTTGAAATAATGAAAAATAAACAAGAGATGGATGCAAATGCCCATCTTTGTAGACATGTGCATTTAAACAGCAAAATAGTAAGCAAAAGAGGGCAATAAACCAAAAAAATTGATTGCGCGCAAAGTCAACGACTAAATAATAAATCACAACTTAAAGGACAAAGATGCAATGAGCTTAGAAGACATGGATTCAACACAACATTACATTAAAGGAAATTGCAAATGGGTCAATTCATAGTAACATACAACACAAAAATGTAATCGATGTTTAGTTTTTTCATGTTTTAATGTAAAAAAATGATATTAACATTACAAGTTTTTTATGTTTTAAATGACAATGTTTTTAATATATTATTGGAACATGTGCAATAATCTAGAATGAATTTAATAAATGTAAATTATTCAAAACCATATTTCGAAAACTATAAGTAATGTTTTTGTTATTTTTTCACTTTTGAATGAAACAAATTGCTTTAAAAATGACATAGTAATGGACGAAAAAATTCACACCTTCACATAATAGTATAGTTTGATTTATTGTCATTATAAAAATCATGAGGTTTTAATCCATCCCCTTCTATAATCAATCCCAATTTGTTATATCATCTTGACGAGCCAACTCATTACATTTTAAAACAATCACTAAACATCACTTTAAGTAGTAGGTGTGATTCTTGTTAATGTGTTTGCACCCAAATTAGAGAAGAAACAAACATTACAAGTTGGAAGTTGAATGTGAGCAAAAAAAAAAAAAAAAAAAAAAAAAAAAAAAAATTATCTTAAAAAAAAAAAAAAAAAAACAAAAACAAAAAAAAAATTCTCTTGACAAACAAATTTACAAAATTGTAGAGCAAAGCAAGTTAGTTAGAAAGACATAGTGATAACACAAAACAAGACAAATGAACAACGTTTGGAAAATAGGGATGCAATGTAAAGCATTCCACTAAAACAACTTGTAAATTGTTGAAGAAGATTAAATAAAGATGGGATCTCCTAGGCCTCAATTGTGCTATCTATGACTTTTAGGAGCAAAGCAACTAACCATGCAATAGCTTGGAAAAATAATCAAAATAGAAGAAGAGACAAAAACACTAAGTACACATTCTTATGAAAAATCAAGAGAATAATGGATGAGACAAGTTTGTGGTATTAGATGTTGAAGGGGCTCTTTTATTGGAATCATAATCCATTTTGTAGGTCATTTTGGATCTTCAATTGATTGCTTTCTTGAAGTTTTAATGCATTTGTGTTTGTTGAAAATCAAGTTTGTTGTTTTGAAGCTTTAATGAAAATATTTGTAGTTAATGGAAATCAAGTTGGTTGTCTTGTTGAAGCTTTCATGCATTTTGTAGGTGCTATAAATTGATTTGCCTTATTTGTTGGAGCTCTAATCAATTTTGTAATTGCTTGAATTGATTAAGCTAATTTTGTTGGAACTCTAATGCATTTTATAATTGCTATAAATGTAGGTGGTTGGAGCTCTAATACATTTCATAGTTGCTAAGAATGGAGTTGGTTAATTTGATGGAATTTTATTGCATTTGGAAATTGAATTTAGCTTCACTTGAATTGTTCCCCTTCCTATGTTTTTTAATTCAATGGAATGTTGCTCTTTCAATATCATGTTGAAATGATTAGACCTCTATCACTTGATGGTGTTATGTGATTGTGTAAAAACAAATTAGTACAATGATCTCAATATCACTTCATGTAATTTGATAACTTTTTGTAACATGCACAGAATGACCATGTTGTTAGAATTTTGGAGTTTTAAACTTATCTCTTTTAATATGCCATTCATGAGTTATTTTGTACTCCATTGTCTCTTGAAATTTGATTTTGTAACATTATTACACCATGTAAGACTCAAAACCAAACTATGTGTTTAACCTTAACCTTGTCAAATTGAGACAGAAATACATTTTAATAATTCAACACCAAACCATGCACTTAACTTTAACCTTATCAAGTAGAACAAAACTATAACCTAATAATTATTTGTAATGTAAGGACAAAATAACCATCCCATTGGAACTTTTGATTATCAAATTATTTCCTTTAGCATATTGTGACTTACTACTTCATAGATTTTTATATTTTATGTTTATAAGGTGATTACACCCTAAAAGTAATATGATGAACAAGCCATGTTAGTATTGTGAAGAAAGGTTATAATTCCATAATTTTGTGTAACAAGTTCAAGTACAATTTGTATGAAACACTATGAGAAAAAACGTGTTTTACATTGGCTTTGCACTTCAATTTTTGAGTTGCAAAGGACACTTGCAACTCACTGTATTTATATGTCGTGAATTCTAATAAACAAGTTGTATGAGTTGCAAAGTTGGAACTCACCATATATACAATGCAACTCAATTGCAACTCAGTCAAAACAACTAATTTTCAACTACTATTCAACTCCATTATAATTACACCCATGATGTCTTTGCTCACATCATTAATTGTCATTCATCTATTAAAATATGACACATGGCATTATGAAAAAATTTGGACATAAAAAAATTCAAAATATTGATCTCCATCATCCATTATGATTGTTAATGACGGTCTGAAATTGTGACATGTGGCATAATAAAAAAATTGCCACATGGCATATTAATTGTATTTTGGAAAAAAAAATTTAATAGTTAAGAGGTCATACATAACCATAGGTAGGTAGGTTGGTAGGTCTTAAGACTTATATAACTACATATTTACCTAACATTATTAGAATTCTTAATTTTTTATATTAAAATTTTTGGTAAAAAAAAGACCCATTTTGGATAGGCATTAAAAAAACCTATTTGAACAAGTAGCTTTGAACATGTCCATTGTGATTAGGCCATGTAATTTTTTACCAAGCCTAAATTGGCATTTTTTATTAGTGATTTTGACTAGTACTTTTGACTAGTTAATATAACAGTTAAATGATTTTTTGATTGGTCAAACACCTTTTTGACTAGGCAAATGCCATGTGGCATTTGAACATTGGCCATCTAGGGTATGCCACATGGCATTTAAACATTGGCCATTAAGTTATGCCACGTGGCATTTAAACATTGACCATTTAGGCTATGCCACCTACCTAGAACCTAAGCAACCTAGGTTAAACTTAAAATTAAATACTTATTCTTAAGGTCCCTATGTTTAAAAACTTACAACTTAAACTCCTAAGGTTAGGTCTAGGAGCCTATGACTAGCAACTAAGTATAAAAGTTATAGCATTTACTAAGCTTAAATGTACACTACCTATATTAAGCATACACCTAAATGACCTAGGTAGGAAGATTTTAGTTCATTTTGAATTTAGCTTTTAAGGTTAAACCTTTTCATTTGGCTCATCCTAAGTGGCGTTTTTTTAAAAAATATTTCTTATGTCTTGGATACTTATGGTGCATCTATTCATATTGCTCATATTTTGAAAAAGATGACAAACAATATGAAACAAATTTTCACTACTACAAAAATGGGGTGTAGTTCACTAACTTAAATGACTATGGGACCTTAAAAATGAAATAAGTTCATTGCATTTTATTGATTTCATTCGGATGAAAGTTATTTCATTATGATATCATTATGTAAACATCATGTTTCATTATTAATTAATATAATTCAATATTATGATTTATTATAATACATAGGTTTATTTTTATGTTTTTGTAATATTTTATATATGTTATTTTATGATATACCATATATTATTTTAAGTTCTTTTAGTTATTCTAATTTATACATTCTTATAAGTTATTATAGGCTATTATAAATTATTGTACCCTAAATTACTAAACATTATTTTCCTTTAAGGTATCTTAATTAATTTATTATAAGATTTTAAATTATCCTAAATTAAATTATTCAATTAACTTTAGGCTATACCTTAGGTTATTTTATTTTAAATTAATATATGTTATTTTAAGTTATATTTTAACTTATTCAATGTCATTCTACTTTGTGTTATTATAAATTATTTTATCATAATTATAATAACTTAAAATAATCTAAATTAAAATATAATGACTTAAAGTAAAGTAATTTAAAATATAAAATAATAACTTATGAAAAATATTTTAAAATATCTTATAATATAATAACTACCAATAACTTGTGATATTATAACATAGAATATGCAACAATAATTATAATACAATAATCACTAATAGTCATAATATAACATATAATAACCAACAATAACCATGAATAAAATAGCCACCAATAGAATAGCCATCAATAGCCATCAATACCTATCAATAAAATAACCACCAATGGCTTACAATGGAATAACCACCAATAGCCATTAATAAAATAGCCATCAATAACCACTAATATATTAACATTAATAACCATCAATATCCACCAATCAAATATCCATCAATAATCATTAATATAATAACCACCAACAGCCATTAATATAGTAACCATTAATAACCATCAATATCCATTAAAAAAATCCACTAATAACCATTAATATAATAACCATAAATAATCACCAATGTCCATCACTAGAATAACCACCAATAGCCATTAATATAGTAACCATTAATAACCATCAATATCCATTAAAAAAATCCACTAATAACCATTAATATAATAACCATAAATAATCACCAATGTCCATCACTAGAATAACCACCAATAGCCATTAATAAGTAACCATTAATTATCACTAATATCCACCAATAGAATAGCCATTAATAGCCACTAATATCATAACCATTAATAATCACCAATATCCACCAATAAAATATCCATTAATATCAATAACCATTAATAAAATAACATCCAATAGTCATTAATAAAATACCCACTAATAGCCATTAATAAAATAACAACCAATGGCCATTAATAGAATAACAATTAATCACTATTAATAAAATAATCATCAATAGTCACCAATATAATAGTTATTAATAGCCATTAATAGCCACCAATAAAATAACCAATAATAACCATCAATAGAATAGGTACCAATAGTCATTAATAACCACCAATAACTTTAATAATAAAAAAAACTAATAGCCATAAATTAGAATTAATTGGGATTGCCAAAAATAATCTAAGGTGAAATAATCTATAATAAACAAAAGTAATTTGAAGTGAAATAACTTATAATAACTTAGAATTGCCAGTAATAACATAAGGTGAAATACCCTTCAATAGCCAAAAGTAACTAATAATAGCCTCACATAATAAAAAAAAATCTAAGATGAAATAATTTATAATAGCAAAATTTTTTATAATAGTTACAAGCAGCCTAAAGTGAAATAATTTATAATAGCAAAAAATAGTAAAAAATAATTGAAAATAGTCATAAATAATGTAGGGTGAAATAATTTAAATTAATGAAAAATAACCATATAATAATTGAAAATAACTTACCATAGGTAATATTATTATATTATCAAAAATCTTATCCATTTATTAAACCTTTTTTTTCAAAAAAATGGTCATTGAAATGTTATTGAATAATGATATTCAAAAAAAAATTTGTTCAAATGATTTTACTCTTTCATAAGAAAATAAATGTAATTATGTACATTATTGAAAATTTTAAAAAAGTAAACTCAAATCATTTCATTTGAACAAAATTTCAATAATATATGAATTTTCAAAGTTTATGTTTTTGTAATGTTTAAAATGAAGTATTTGATAAATAAAATGTAATGTAACATATTATCAAAACAAGTGAAGTGGCTTAATGGTAAGGGTGTTTGCTTCCAACTTAAAAGTCAGGGGATCAAAATTCATGAGTGGTGTTCTATGTGGTCAATGGTAAGTTAACCAAATATTTTCCTATTTAATCCTTTTGAAGATGTATTTAAGTTGATTATGTGACCTACTTACATAGGTTAGGTTTTTAACTTAACTTAGGTAATGACAGGTGTCAATAAATCATAAGTTGGAAAATCATGAAATTATCAATAACATTACATATTAAATAATTTAATTTTAATTGATTTTCCATGTTCGCTAATTAATTAATTAGCAAGTGCATGGCTTGGTAAATTTGTACTTCACTTTAGAGTAACATTGTTTCATTAGGTACTAATGAAACAAATCATTGTTTATAGCAACTGGTCCCTGTTCATTAAGGGGTTAACCAATTTCACCAGGTAAAATGTCCAAATTCACTCAAAATCTAATGAAACCCGAAATGAACTAAGATGCATTTTGGTGTAGTGTTTTAGGAAAAAGAAAAATATTTTCATGTCCACACAACACTAAAACCTTTAAGTTCACACAATGTTATTCCTAAAGAACTATGGAAGACACATAAATTAAATAAATAAACAAACAAATATGTAGGTTAATATGTATGTTAATTAAATTAAAATAAAAATTAGTAATAGTTAATGTCTAGTTATTTAATTATAATTAATAATCACAACCATATTATAAATCTTTGAATTATATAAAATATTAAGATAATTATAATGTATTATATTGTTGATTAATATTACAACCAAATTATATTTAGTCCTTACAAAATTGACCTAATTCATTATATATTATGAATAATGTATTTGTAATAATTAATATTTAACTATTTAATTACATATTCATTATTGTATTTTAAGTAAATAACTAGTTTACCAACTAATAATTTATCATAGGTATATTAATGGTCTACCCTAGCTTATATAATTAGGTTACCTATAAGCTAAAATATAGGTAAATAGGTGGAGTAAAGGTAGGGTATGTATAAATAAATACACCTACACATAAGTTAATTGTATTTATGTTATTTAGGCACATACTTACATAACATTAGTTTAATAGGTTATTAATTTAACCTAGGAAAAATTAATTATGGCCAAACTAATGATTGGTAAAATAATAATGTCTAAACCAAACACAACTAAAGTAATTATGGCAAAAATAATGATTATTAAATTAATAATGGCTAAACCAGCCCAAAAAAAAATTATGAAAAAATACGTATGATTAAATTAATTATGGTTCAATTAATCATATCTAAATAAATAATAGTTCAATGTATAATGACTAAGCTAATTTTGGGTAAAATAATTATGGCACAACCAACCATGGCTAAATAAAAAATGATTAAACTTACTAATGAATAAATATTTTATGGTTAAACCAATGAATAAAAGTGGGTAAACTAAAAATCGTTGAACTAACCATGAATAAAATTAACATGGCTAAACTAACCAATGAATAAATATTTTATGACTAAACCAACTATGCATAAATTAATTATGGCTAAAATAAAGATGAATGAAGTAATTATACGGCTAAAATCAAAATAGTTAAAATGTTTATGGCAAAATTAATCATGGTTAACCTATAAATGGGTAAACTACTCATGATAAAATAAATATCATTAAATTAACCACAAATAAATTTTATATGGCTAAACTAGAAATGGTTAAACTAACCATGAGTAATAAATTTGGCTAAACTAACCATTAATAAAATTAATATGGTTAAACTAACTAATGAATAAATATTTTATTAAAAATTAATCATGAAAATTTTAATTGTGGCTAAAATAAACATGAATGAAGTAAATATGGCTGAAATCAAAATGGTTAAAATATTTAGTGCAAAATTAACCATGGCTAAACTAGAAATGGTTAAATTAATGATGAATAAATAAATTTGTCTAAATTAGCCATTAATAAAATAATATGGATAAATTAGTTAATGAAAAAATATTTGATGGTAAAATCAATTATGCAAAAATCAATTATGGTTAAAATAAACATGAATGAAATAATTATTACTTAAATCAAAATGATTAAAATAATTATGGGTAAACTAAATGTGGTTAAACTAGAAATGGTTAAAATAACCATGAGTAAATAAATTTGGTTAATTTAACCAATAATAAATTTAATATGGTTACACTAAGTAATGAATAAATATTTTATGGCAAAACCAACCATGGCTAAATTAAAAATAGTTTTTAAATTAATTATGGGTTTCTAAATTATGGTTAAATTTATTAGGGTAAAATAATAATATGTTAAAAATAAATATAGTTAATTTAGTTATGCCTATAGTGTAACCATGGTTAAATAAGTTATGGTTAGTTCGAATTCTAATTAATTTTTCATAGGTAATTGAACCAAAATTAATTTCAATATAATCAATTTAACCATAGTTAGATAAACCATATATATATATATAGTTTAACCATAATTAATTTGGTCACGATTCATATAGTTATGATTAGTTAACTTTTACATTTCCAATTTTTTTTTGATTAATCAAACATAGTCAAAATGTTCAATGTAGTCCCAAGATACCCAACTAGTATTGAAATTTATAGTTGGCCATTTCAGCTAAGCCTACTTAATTAACCCTATTGATTGAGTGTAATAGGTGGCCTTGTTGAGTAGGGCACTTGCCAATTTGACTAGATGTTTAATTTGATTAATTGTCAAATTGGTCGCTCTAGTTGAATTGATTAGTTAAAAGATACCCATTATCATTCAAGCCCTTATCCTCTAGTCAAAAATACATTTTCTTTAATAAAAAAAACCTATTTAGTCAACTTGGGTTAATTTTTTAAAATAAGAATTTTAGTAGTGTAGGCATTACCTACCTACCTACCTACTTAGGTAGGTAGAAAAGTAAGACCTATTTACTTACTTGGGTAAATAAGTAAGCATGAAAGCATAAGACTAAATGCACTAAAAAATAGCCATGAAATTTTATTTTATATTTTCTGCTTTGTTTTTAAGTTAAACTTTTTTCAACTCATCCCAAAATGGCACATGTATTTTAATGTGAAAACATAAGATAACAAACCTTTTTTATATAGTTTTTAACATGGGATTCAAAAACAAAGCATATGGGTTAAATATTTTAATTGTTCATTAGTTGCAATTGAGTTACAATTAGAATACTTAAACATTCAAAGTCAGCCAAATCCAAAGGGAGGGCTCTATTATTTTTGGCATCTTAAACAAAACTTGAACCCCTCCTATTGGCGTATTTAATGCACTAAAATTGTCAAAAATGGAATAAAATTGAAAAAGTTATGGCCCTTCAAAAAAAAGGGGTTAATAACTCAAAAAACAAATCACTAAATACTAGAAAGGCCAGTTCCTAAACGCCCACAAAATTCCTTGTATGTTGGTTTGTTGTTGTTAAAGTTCAAAAGTAAGTTTTAAAACTTCCAGTGGTGTTCTTATAGCTCTTTAAATCGTTTAAAATGAATAAGAAATAAAAAAGTTATGAGGTTTGAAAATAGGAAGGGTCCAAACAAAAAAAAAGAAAAAAACTTATTTTGTAAGTTGGAAAGCTTATTTCTCTTCTTTTTATTTTTTCATTATTCATTTTCATTTGCACTTCAAAGATGATTTCTAAAACTTGAAGTAGCTCTCCCATGGCATTTTAAATCACTCAAATTGAAACACATATGATGAAAGTATAAATAACTAATGAATATGTATCTTAGTTGTAAGGTAATGTGGTTTTGGCAAACGCGATTTCTCATAATGAAATATGAATAGACCTTATTAACAAGTAGGTGGCATTTCTTTTTTCAAATATAATAAGAGGATGCCACAAATGGTAAAGATAAAAAATGAGTGAAATGGTTATGTTATTTAGATGGTGGAACTATGGAAACTATAAAGCACTGCCAAATTTTTTACAATATATTTTGAGGTTATATTATAAAGCAAAATGTGATAGCAATGCATTTCGAAAAAATAAATCACAAATATCAAGGGTCAAAAGATAAAATAAAATAAAATCTAGCAATGTTTTACATAAGACAACACCCACATAGTGTGGGCATTACTAAAATAAGAACCCTTTTAGCTCCCACCTCAGGAATTCTTATTTTAGTAATGCCTTACTCCTAGGGTGTTACCCTACACTTTGCATGGATCAACATAGGATGAAAATCATTACTTATGATAGGACATGTTCAATAGCCACCTTTAAGTTATCATAACATAATGTGTAATATTAAAAAAATGTAATTATAATACATTGGAGTGATGAATCTTAATGAGACATCACATAACATGAAGGGGATGGGTGTAATCACAATAAAATGTGCCAAAGGAGTTGTTGGATCCAATGAAAACCTATACCACTACTCCTTTGAAAAACCACCATTAATTGTATTTAATAAATTATTTGTTCATCTTTTAAAATTATGTTTATTTATCCATGAAGTTGGAATCCTATGAATTTGGAGTCCTTTAATTATGTTGGGATAATCCTTTTACATACACAAAACACTTGTTGAAAAATGTTTTAAAATTGTATATGATTTTTAAAATTCAAACCTCTACAAAATATTTTCACATTTATATATTCCATAAAAAGGTTCACATGCATTGAACCATTCAAAAGTCCTTTTAGGTTCGGTTGAATTATATTATGATTTTTTAATGTCCATAATGATTAAAATAATTCAAAATTTGAAATCATGGTCAAAAGAAAAGTTATCCATTGATTGTAATGTAATTTTAATGAGAAAATTTCAAAAGTTTATCATAGTATGGGTCACATTTGGTTTCAATATTAACATCCAGTCCAACAAACTATATGAATGATTGCCAAAATTGGCATCATAAACCAATACATGAAGGCCCCATGTCAAATGCATGCACTCTCAAAAGGATTATGTCCCTTGACAAGTTAGCTTCTTTTCATTATGATTGGACCCAAATCCTCAAAAATCTAACAAGATAACTTATAGGCAACATGTACCAATATTATTATGTACAATTTATGAACTAGGACTATATATCAAGTTTGAATATATGTTGCAACTTGTGGCACAAATATAATGTAATTAGTTAATGCAATGTACAATCCCACATTTTAAATGTGGAACATTCAAACGTAACATGTGCATGCACAATATAATCATGTTCAACTTGTAACATGTAAATAATGGCATGTGGCAAGGAGCATATCACATTTAAAACGTGAAACAAAGTTACACATGATTTGATTTTGTACAACATTGATTATGGCATTAAAAGTTGTAATAGTCTACCTAAATAAGCTCTATTTTAAAGTGTTTTCAATGATGAAAAATGAATTGGAACATTGTTTTGTTATGGATGTTAGTATAATGATTAAAACTTGTAACATGTCTTAAGATCTATTGTTATGGAACAAGAAAAGACATGCGTTCAATTTTTACATAAGCACATGTCTCATGAAATTATTAATGTATCCACTCACATGACCACTCAATACGTTCATATTGTGATTTTCAAATTTCATGAATTTGGCTTGTTGTGTTCACAACTTGCCCAACACAACCCATAAGGTACAAAATATATTGCACATGTGCATTACATAAATTGCTCATAAATTTTATTATGTTAAAATTTTTGTTGATGTTCATTCATGTTTAAAGATGTTTTAGTGGGATTACATGTTACAACAATCTTACATTATTAGTTTCATTATACATTGCATGTCATATATAGTAGTTATAAAAGAAGTAAGGCCTTGATCCAATTCATTATCAATTTACCCACTCACAAGGCTATGTGGTGAAATCATCTAGCCATCCTTGGATTTCAAGAATTTAACACATTGCGATTGCATAATACATTTTAAAGGTTTTCCCATCATGTTTAATGATGTTTTATTGTGACCCCAATATATTGTAACATTCATTTATTTCATGTCATGTTATAGTAACTTGAAGGTGGTTGTCAAACACATCCCTTCATTATTTCAATTGTTGCCTTATGTTGATCCACGTAAAGGTTCCCCATAATCCACCATCTTACTAGCATAACAATTTTGCTCATTTTATCTTCACCATTTGCAATATCCTATTCTTATCCTTGAAAAAAATGTCATGTACTTATTAATATATTCTACTCATACTTCATATAACTTGTACATGAAATTTTGAAATTACAACATTTCCTCACAATAAAAACATGGCTTGCTCATAATACTCCTTGTGTATGGAGTCGTCACCTTATAAAAACAATATATAAAAGACTATGAAATAATAAGTCATGGTATGCTTGAAGAAATAATTTGAAAGTAAAAAAACTCCAACTAATTAGCCAATTTGATTTATAGCAACTACAAAATGCCATAAAGTTTCATCAAATTAGTAACTCCATTTCCAACAACTACAAAATGCATTAGAGCTCCAACTAGTTCGTCAATTCCATTCCAACAATAATAAATGCATTAGACTTCCGACAAAATTAATTAAATCAATTCTAGCAACTACAAATTTTTTGTTAAAGCTCCAATAAAAAAGACAATTTGATTTACAACACTTGTATTTAGTACATAAAAGCTCCAACAAAATAACCAACTTGATTTCCACCCACTACAAAAATTTGCATTAAAAATTCAACAAAATCATAACCCATTTGATTTCTACCAACTATAGTATGCATTCAACAAAAAAATCACAACAAGTAATCTTGTCCTTTTGAACACCTTCCCCATGCAATTGGATGTTTGATTTTACCACAATTTGACCAATCTCTGGTTTCCATCAACAATAATATTATTTTCCACTAGTTGTTAGAACAAGTGAACAATGTTGCAATGTTCACTAGGATGGAAGTTGTAATCCCAAATTACCTTTTTCAGTAATTCAAGAAATCAACACAAAATTTCATTCTTAAAGCATAAAAACATTAAGTGACTTTTTCCATATCTTGTCCACTATCAACATCACTACATATGTGTATTGATTCACGCATAACAAATCATTCTTGTTACCAAACCATAAAATTATTTAATGGCTTTCTTTGTGTCTTGTCAACTATCAACATCATTACATATATGTATATCCATTCACGCATAACAAGTTGTTTTTGTTATCAATGTGAGACATTTTGAAGTGGGAATGTTTTTTGCTTGATTGTGACAAAACCTTAAACGTCACAATTTTAAGTTGTGTCATGATGTTAGTTTTAGATGTGATGTGAGTTGTTTTTTCACCATGACAAGAACTTGAATGTCATAATTTTAACTTATGTCATAATGCAAGCTTCACATGTTACATGAAGTATTTTAAAATTTGAAATAAATATGCATTTATCAATATTGATTAATATTTCAATTTGAAATGAGATCCAATACTGCCCTACTAATTATGGATTTAAGGCATGCCAAGGGTTTAAGAACACACATTACACATAAAGGTAAAATGCAAGATAAGTCAATACATAAAATGACCAACATATTTTTCATGTATATTATGAATTAATATATTAAAATATTATATTAGCCTAGGTTTAGCTTAGGTTTAATGTTCGTTAATTTAGATTTAACCTATGTTGGGCCGAAGTTATCTTAAGTTTTTAGCCTTGGTGAACTTAAATTTAGCTTAATTAACCCTTAGTTAACCTAAGTTTAAACTTCATGAACCTAGGTTTAAATTAGGTAAAACTTTAATTAACTTAGGTTTAACCTTGGTTTAACTTAAATTTAACTTTAGTTAACTTAAGCTAAGCCCAAGTTAATTTACATTAGCCTACTTTAGTTTATGTAGCCTCAAGTTAATTAAATTAACTTGTGATAGCTTACGGAGGCTTAGGGCCATCCTAGGTCAATTTAGGTTAGTTTAGGGTTGACCTAGATTAACCTAGGTTAGTTTAAACTAAACTTGGTCTGCTTGAGTGCTTTAGGTTATCTAAGGTTAAGCCTATATTAGCCTAAGTGGGTCTAGGTAATCCTAGGGAGCTTATATTAACTATCTTAACCTACATTATCCCATGTAGCCTATGTTAACTTATGTATGCTTAAGTTAACCTAGGTAGGCCTAAGATAACCTAAATCAATTTAGGTCTATTTAGGGTAGGGTAAAATAGGTTTAGTTTAGCTATGATACATAGGTTTTTTAATAAAGGTTATATTAAACTATTGTTTATACTTTTGGGGTGAATATTTTTGTTACCAAAAAAAATTGTCATGCAATGGCTAAGAATTTGAACCTCAAAAGTGATGGTGAAAAGTTCAAATATTCACATTTGCAACATAAGCAAATGGCCTACATTACTTAGGTTTCTTGCCTGGTGAGTCCACATAGGCTCTTAATTTGGGTTTATGTTTTGCCTAGGTTGCCTAGGTTAGGTTTTCTAGGCTAGGCCACCTAAGCTAAATTTATTAAATTAGGCATATTAAATTAGGTTTTTAAAACTTGGTCACTGAGCCTTATATGATTAAGTATTGGTTGCCACATGACATCACATTGTTGGGTCAAAAAAACTTTATTTTTCAGCTCTAGGCTACCACATGGCAACTCATAAGTGGGCAATAAAATTTTCAATTTGGCCTAGGCTAGACAATGTGAAAATTTCCTATTCATTAAGTGTTAATGAAAAATTACATTAGCGATAAGTGAAAAACCACATCAACATTTTGATGACATTTTCCACTAGTCCATGTCATCTTTTTTGGGGCTTCAAAATTTTCATTTTAGGAATATTGATCAATTAGTGAAATATGTGATTATCCAAAATGACCAAACATGGTTCCACTAAAAATGTCTTAACAACTAATCTTTTTGCATTGAAACTAACTAGGTCCAAAAATAATGAAAATGTTTATTTCGTCCCTATATCATTAAATTTTATTGTGAAAAATGACAAGATTACTTGTTGTGAATCAACTCAAGATCCAACATGAATTACAAATGGATTAATTATAATTCCAACAAAATAATCATATTTGATTAGAGGTTTTCCCCCATTCAAATATATTTTCTTCAAATGATAAGTTCATATTTTGTTCTCTATAAATTGTGAGGGTAAGAACACCCATTACCAAACGCCCACCCATTTCTAAACACCAACTTTGTTCAATTGGTCCCTTATGATCAATGTGGGTTAGCCCCTTTGGTAGTTAAAGTCACCTCTATCACCAAAATGCTCATTGATAGAAATCGACCCCATTTTTATTGGGATAATTTTGTTTGGAAATGGGGGTGGGCTATACCCACCACAAGAAAAAATTGTCCTTTATAAAAGGTGGACCCACCAATATTGGAGTAGGCACACATGTTTGGAAAGGTGTATGGCTATACTTACCTAGAGAAAAAAATTGCCCTTTTAAAAACAATTGGACCCACTAGTATGGAAAGGTTGTGTTTGGAAATGGGGGTGCATTATATTCACCTTAATTAGGGGGAAAACTCCCTTCTTATTAAAATCATGGCCCCACTTGTATGGGATAATTGTGTTTGGAAATGGGGCTAAATATACCCAACACTAAAAAAAAAAATTGTCTATCAAAATCTAGCCCCACTAATAATGGAATTTTAGTGTTCGAAAATGGGGGTGAACTATATTCACCTTGGGAAATTCCTATCTTTTTATTAAAAAATGGCCTAATTAGTATTCAAATAGTTGTGTATGGAAATGGGGGTGGCTATACCCATGACTAAAAAAAATAAAAATCCTTTTATAAAAAATTGGCCCCACTAGTATTGGAATGGTTGTGTTTCTAAAATGGGGTGGGTTATACCCATGTTTTAAAATGTTTGGTTACAAGAATGATTTGGGGTGGAATTGCAAATTTGGGTTTTAGTAGGTGTAACTTATATTCAAATTTGCTCTCTGCCTACTAAGAAAAAATACAAATTGTACACACAATAACACTTAAATCACATACAATTTGTTGTTCTAAACCATTCAAGTTAATTTGTAGAATGTATTCATACACTCATTTCAATATTGTTTAATGTTCCATTATTTTGCAGATTCTGGATTATTCTTGATAATCAAAATCTATGATCAAATTTTAATTAGTACAATTAAAAAACACAACGGATTTGAAGTATACTCACTATTTCCTCATCAATATGTTATTGTTTTTAAAACTTAGAATTGAACATATCAAACATTTGTAGTATAAAAGTGTAAAAATCAAAAATGAAAAATAGAAAAATCTGTGGTTCATAACCCAACATAATTTTAAAACTACATATTGTGTCTCTATTATATTCTTTAGCAATTTTCTAAGTTTGTCCATGTGTGTGCATTAAAAAAATAACTCCAAAAAACCTTCCAACCTTCATCACAATTAAGAACTACATTTTAAATCCTTTCCCTTCAAAATTTGAAAATCGAAACTAAGCAAATGTTTTAATCATGTCTTGTTAAATCTCTACCATTCACTTGGTAATAGGTTCCATTATGGGATTGAATCTGTTTAGTGGTAAAATGATTTATGAAACTTGCGAAAATTAAAGATTAAAATCAAAATACAAGTATGCACTTAGGATACCCAACCTACAAGACAAGTTGAAATTTATCTTTGTTTCTTACATTTTCCCCCCAGAATACATTAAAATTTCAATTCCAAAGTACCTCATTCCATTCAAGTTTTGTAAGTTTTGGTTTCTTGTCAAATATGTTTAAGCTTTAGATTATGTTGAAAAGAACCTCCAAAGTTTCATGTGGTTTTTATTAGCTAGTTTAGGAGTGATAATTTAAAAATAAAATAAAATAACAAGGTGAAGAGAATGGATGAAGTTAGACCTAGTGCATAACTGTGTATATCAAAAATAGAAGAGGGCATAGAAGACTAATCTATTGCAATAATGAAAAGACCAAAATTAGAAGAAACCAAGCTAATAAAACAAGAAAACCAAGTTTATGAGTGCATTGTTATCATAGACAAAATGTACAATGAGACACACAACAAGTATATGCAAGTTCATATACTATTGTTGGATAGCTAAACACATAACTACTCCACAAGTAGTCACGAGTGGTAAAAGAGAGAGGTTTTGCAAGTTTTGTCAAGACTAGTGGGTACCCATGACGGTCGGACACAATCCGCCCGTGCCTGGCTTTTTTTTTTTCTTCACTTGGATGGTCTTAAGACTCCCATATATACTCAAAC
>Ga0209611_10004945_pt1 | contig 22583 bp, 11 predicted proteins | sample S1TSphgellanicum_3_FD_187693 | JGI IMG/M metagenome (GOLD analysis project Ga0209611, IMG submission 187693) | Host-associated microbial communities from peat moss isolated from Minnesota, USA - S1T2_Fc - Sphagnum magellanicum MG (SPAdes) (version 2) | ecosystem: Host-associated > Plants > Peat... | reverse complement strand
TACCCCAATGGAAAGCCCAAGAAGAAGTCCATCATCCACTTGTCATGTGAATTCAATGGAAGATTTGATAGAACACTTTGCAAACAATTTCATCTTTCATACCTTAAAGAACAACAAAAGCAAAAATTATATTATAAGCAAAGAAAAATAAATGTTAGAAGAGGGTGTTGAAACTCTTATTATAAATGATGATGAAGAAGAGGAGACCAATGACCTAGAGACACCAATCGTGATAGAAGTTGACATCCAAGAATTCAAAGCTAAAATGACAATGTATTGAAGTTAACATATGTGAGAAGTAATTATGTGTAAAAAATTGTTTGAAAGGTTTTTTTTAAGTTACCTTCTTCCATGGAAGCTAGTAAGTGTGTGTTTATAAAAAACACATTATAACCTACTTGTAAAAATAATTCAAGATGTAATTGGACAATCCTAATCCTTCATGTTAAACTTTGCATTTCTCTCTTTGTGGAGGACGTTCCCTTGTGTATTTAGTGCATACTAGCATATGTTCTTATTGATTTAGAAGGTTTACATTTTAAAACCCATAAAACATACCCAATATGTTTTTTAATAAAAGTTAGTAACATGATTGGTCCAACCCTATGGATTGGCCCTACTAAATAATATGTGAAGCAATATAGTCATGGAAGCAAACTTTTTCAGTTTCTCAAATTTCTTGTGCCTATATGGATGTTGACAACAAATCAACACACACACACACACACACAAAAGATTTGTTTAGTGGCCAAATTGTATAATGTTTTGCCTAATTTATAGAATCCTTAGGGACTTTGAGTAATTCATAGATGGTAGGTAAATATTAAACCAAATATATTTTCATGTTGACAAACATGAAGGTGTATGCCTTATAGTCAACACCAATTTGTGGTGGAAATGATTTATTATTTCCTGATTAAGTGAACTAAAGGATTTTACTACCTTTTCCAAAGTCTTATTTATCAATTTTTTTTACAAAACACACATTTACTTATTTACAAGTGTAGTATGAAAAGGGCTTAATATTCAAGGAATGTTTATTACAAGCCACCCACATGATATTTGTTAAGGTTGCAAAATGGATATATACTCTTAATAAATTGTAAACTACAACTATCATATGTCCTCAACCAAAATTTCATGATTCAATAAACTTATCTACATTCATGATTTTCCATTTTAAACTTCTCAATATTAAATTATTAAATTTCCCACCAAGAATCTTAGAGGAGGTTGTTGAAGTTTATTGCTTTGGGGAAGGAGAAGGTAAAGGAATGGTTGCAAATGACATCATCCAGGAAACATAAAAGATGTAGAAAAAGACTCAAAATCATATCCAACCATTAGTCTCCCTAGTTTGGAGGTAGAGAAGGAAGGGTGCGTAAGATTCCTTGTAAGGACATTTATAAAGACAAATAAAAAAAATTCGAAGAAGTTGGAAAAAAGATTCTTTTGTCTATTTTCTATTTTGTGTGGTTAGCTGTTCAGCTATAAGAAAATTTCAAAATCCCAATGAAATGCAACAAGGTGGTGGGGAATTATACAAATGAACATAGAAGCAATGGTAGATGAGTTTTACACATATCAAAAAATGCATCTTGAATGAAGAAACGATCAAAATGTTGGTAACATGAATCATTCCCATTAATTTTTAATGTTTTGGGAATGAAATCATTATAATAAATTGTCAAGTGATTATTTTGAAAATAATTATTGGCACTTCCTATATTGAAAATTTAATAGAATTCACAACACAATTACATGGAATCCACCATCCCATGAATTCGTAAATTTTTTTTTGTTGAGAATGAATTGATCATTGCAAGCATGGTAGTGGCATGCTCCAATAGTAATTTTTTGGAAAAAAGGATGACAAAGTTAATGAAGTTGTCAACATTTTGATTCTAAACAGGGATCCAAGATGTCGAGTCAAAGACATAAGGCATTGACATATTGCTTGGGATATTCATAATCACAAGATCAACTTTCATATTTGGGGAGATCTATAGTGAAAGAAAACCAAAATTCAATTGAAGTTGAACAAACAGAAGTTGGAACTTAAGAACAAGAAAACTAAGAAACAAGTGTAATGGGAGTAAGAGGTCAATTAATGAGAATATTGTTCATTTCAAGACAAGGAGATCAATAAATCAAAATTCAATACCAAATTTTGATGATAGTGAATGCTTTGGGATGGCATCCTCACAAAAATTTCACACTGAATTTTGGTGGATGGATCATTTCCACCAAAATTTGGTACCAAATTTTTGTGAAAATGACCATGAATTTGGTTGCATTTACCAAAGTTCAGTGTTGAACTTTGGTGAATGGAGCCACTCCTAGTCATCATCAATGGTGTAAACCTTCTATGGTTTTCATTTCTAAGCATTTGGACAAACCATTTCTTTTCTAGCTAAATATCGCCAACTTTTTACAAAGAAAGAGGTCATGCTCCAAGTACAAGGGAAAAGTTTAGTTGAAACCTTTAGTTGAAACGCTAAAAAGAAAAACCTATGTTGCTAGCTATAATTAGTTTAGTTGATGGCTTGATGCAAGTTTTGCAACATGCCATGGGTTGTTGGTGCAAGTGTAGTTAAACTTTGAAAATGAAAAAAAATGACTAATCTAGACACAAAAATTGGGGGAAGGAAAATTTTATCTTATAGTAGTAATGAAATTATTAATCTATCGAAATTCTTCAAGTCAATGCCCAAACTGTAGCCTAGTCACCATAATGGAAGTCCATGAAAGGTTAAGGATTTTTACCTTATTCTACCAATTTTTTGAAGAACGTAACTAAATAGGAGGTAGAAGAACACACTTGCAAGATTTTGAAGATGTATCAGCTAAGGAAATCACTTCTAGCCTTCAATTTGGTTTTTGTTGAGAAGGGGTTTCTTGGAAACCTTTAGATCCAAGGCAAACTTATCCTTGGGCAGTACCATTAGGAATGTCACAACCCAAATTTCTTTGACCCATTCAGTTTCAGGACAACATAGGATTCACATAGAGAAAGCTTTTCATTCCAAATTATTTTTCAAAGGCTACCCAAGTCATGTAGAATTCAGAAATCTAATTAAATTTACAAAAAAATGTGTTTTAATGTTGAAAATGAATTCATAAGGGGATCCAAGCATGATAAAGTATGCCCAAAAAAATAGTCCTAAGAAATTTTGATTTAAAAAATAGTCTCTTTTCAGGATTAACATTCAAAAAAATATTAAAAACTATTTAAGTTGCATTTCGAAATCATAAAACACTTCATTGAGATTATTGTAAGTTGAACATAAAGTTTAAAGAATTTATATATAAGAAAAGTGGATGAAAAGTTGAAATTATATCCATACACACTAGGCCTTCATCAACTTGAAAATATGATAATTATAAATGATGTTTCATTTTCATGTACATGTAACTTAATTTTGTAGAATTGTGACAAGTAATTTCTAGTACTTGCGTCTCAAAAAATGTATTTAAATGCATATCAAAACATGTTTTTTCTTCAATATTATGCAATGAAGTTAAAGAACTTCTAATTGTTAATCATTGACTTAAATAATATTCATGAATTTAATATATTAAGATATATTCTATGGATACTTTCCATAAAAGTAGTAAGTGTCTCTGGTTGGCATACTTTACCATGCTTATGCCCAAGGAAAAAGTTTTAGGAATGTCGCACAAAAGATTTTTTTTATCAAGAACACAAAAGGAATCTATTTTTGGTGAATTTTTCTTGGATGTTAATTTTGATAATACTTCAAATGCCAACCTACTTGATGTCTTTTTATAGATAATTGATTACATCAATTTTGATTTAGTTATGAATTTTTGAAATCAAGATTTTAAAACCCCAAAGGCCCATTTAAGTTAATAACACAAATGATAACTATATTTTCACCTTTTTTTTGTTTTAATGACTAGTTTGGATCATTCCCTTGTGCATGTATTAAATAAACAAGAAAAATATCTATTATGTAACTAGAAGGACACTTAATAGAAAAAAGTCAAGAATTGGGTTAGGAATGGGTTGGGAATGGATCAGGAATCAAAATGTTAATGCATATTATATGTTTTTGGTTGTTCATTATTTTTCATGAGTGTGTGCATAGGTGGGGAACACATAGCCCACCTAGTCTAATCAAATAAATTAATTTGCAAGTAGCTAAAATTTTATTTCTTAAATTGGGTCCAACTTTCTTATGATTTTGGTAAGGTGGTTCCTAGTGGTACCACCCAAGGAAAAGTTTGCCGTCCAGCCTCCCCATGAGGAAAAACTTCAATTGTCTCACATGCACATCAATAAGGGACTCAAAAGGCATGATGTCCTTTTTTTGGCCTCTTTTGTTGGTATTCAGGGATGTTGGAATCTTCTATTTCCAAATTGGAATCATTTATTTTTCCCTTCCCTTTTTCCTTGTTTCCATCATGTTGCTTCCTTTTGCTGTTGGTTTTTACCTCCAGTTCTGAGGATGCAAAACATTATACAAAAGCAAGATCATGCTTATCTCAAAGCTCTTTTTTAGAAGAGGTGTGCATGTGTTGTCCTTAGGGCAATCTAACTCTAATTTCAAAATAACTCTTTCATGTACATTGTGCTATTTGATTTGGGATCCTTCCAAATTTTCAACAACCTAGGAATTTCAAGAATAACATCACTTTGAAGTAGAACAAAATTGAAATAACTGAAAGAAACGGAAAGAGATGTTAGACGTAGATGATCCAAGCAACTATGATAGGAATTGGGGAACAATTCAAGAAGACATGCACTTGAAAAAGATTATTTTCAGAGCTTTGATTGTACCAACTTGCTATTCCCAAGCCTTCCTCCTTCGAATTCAATCCTTTGATTTGAACTCCTGGAAAAATGCAATCTCCCAAATGGTAAGCCTCCATTCCTTGATGTAGTGTATAAAGGACAACAATTCACTTGTATCCCCCATAGATAAGCCAAGATCCTTCACCATCGAAACATACAACTTCTTCCCCTTTACTTCAAGTTGCATATAAATCAATAAACAACTCTTGTGAGTCTTAGAAATTTGAAAAGAAATTTGAAATTGTGCGAATGTAAGAATTATGTAAAGAGCTACCTAGGACTAGAAGGTGGCCTTATGCAACCATTGGAAAAATATTTTGTTAGAAAAGCCTTGCTTTGGAATTTTATTGGTTTCTTTCAAGACATTTGACTCATTCCATTGGATGAACCAAGCCAATTTGTGCTTGTTGGAGATTGCAATTGAGGCAAGCATTTGTAGCTTATTGATGAACATTTTAGGGTTAGAGTTCATATCATAATGAATTTGAATTTGAATCATGAACTTAGGACTAAGGGCTAGATCATAAATGGGCAGATGTTTGGTGAAAGTTATCAAGTGGTCTTTCCGAACCTGTTCCATAGCTTTTTCCATGAAGGTTTGCATCTTGGTTGTTGATCTCCAACTAGGATTCGACATTTTTTCATAGTAAAATTTCACAACAACATCAATTGTTGTGAAAAGTTTTCTCTAAATCCAAAAATAAACATGCAAACAAGTTCAAAATACCAAAATGCTAAATTGAAATAACATACCAAAATTGAAATAATATTGAATTGGAGTCAAAGGAGGGTTTATTGTTACCTTGTACATGTAATGAAAAAAAAAACCTTTACATTCAATGAGTACCATGTTTTACGTGATTTGGTTTCGCATTTCTTATACAAGTTTGGAGTTACAACATTTATCAATGGTTGCAAGGGTATTTTTTCGATGTTTTAAATTCTAAAAAACTTGTGGATGAAGCTAGGCTTAACATGGTCTAATTCAACAAATTTGCACATTCAATTCAAAGTGAATGAATTAAACATGAAATTAAAAAGTACATAAATTTTAGGGTGAATGAAATGGGTATTGCATTGAATTCAGGTTGAGAGAAATAGACATATCATGGAAGAGATAATTTGTCTATTACTTATTGACGTCAATCATGGCAATCAGTAACCCCACTAGTCTTTTTGGTATGTTCAATAATATTGAATTAACACAAATGTGCTAAGAAGCATCTTCGGGGTGTACCCCAATGATGAATGACATCCATGCTTGGAAATGGTGATTATTTTCGTCCCATACATAAAACATATGCCTAGAAAACCTTAAAAGATCTACATTCATTCTAAGAAACATCTCAAAGTTTTTATTCACCTCCTTCCAATGCGGATCCCACCCTTCATAAGAGTCAATATAAGGGTTTCCTCCCCTTGCCAATTTATAGTAGAAACTTAAAAAAACCTTGTCACCTTTTCAGTACCCCATTTGGAACACATGTTCCATATTCAATACATCAATCTTCAATGCAAGTCTAACCATTGGCATGGAGATTATCTTGCAAAGGGGAATGTTCATGTGAACTTTCTCCTTGGGTGTATTTTGTGTTTGTCCAAGATTTCCACTGTTTTGAACTTGTGGTTGGTTTGCATTTTGTGGATTGTTTGATCTAATGATTTAGGCTTTGTGTGTTGAGCCTAGGATGCTTCACCCTAGATCTGTTGCAAATGAGAAAAAATAGACTCTTATTTTGAAATCACATAATAGGCTACAAATGTTGAAGAAGTTGAAATAATATGCAAGTATGGAAGAAATTTAAAAATAGGTTGGAAGTATTGAAGAAATTGAAACATGTTTATATTTTGTGTATTTGGGATCAACTTGTGTAATGTTCACCATTTGGCTTATGGATTGAGACATTCTTTCTTGTAAGATAAACGCATTTGTTTTAGTTCCCTTTGTGTGAATATAATGCATTTCCATAGAAACAAGAAATTGAAATTTTCAATGTTGATATTGATTACCTCTTTTTCAAGGTTGTCAAGGCCTTTTTCCTTTTCAATGAACTTAAAGATCTAATGGGAACTAGAATAAACAACAAAACAAAGGTCAAAGTATATGCAAAGGACAACATGAAAAATCAAAATGATTAATATTAACAACCAACATAGCTCTTACTCCTAGCTTTCAATAAGATTTGCCTCCATAAGCTCCTACAAAAAACACAAGAGCCCATCAATGAATTCCTCATTCTAGAAAACATATATTAGCAAAGTACTAAAAGGAAACTAAAGACAATCAATAGTTTCAATTTTTTAAGACCAAGACAAATATGGAGCTCCAAGCATGGAGCTCCACAAAAAGTCCTTGGCCTAGCCATTGGACTTCCATGAGTGAAAAAAAGGCCAAGAGCCAAGATAGTTGCTTTTGGCCAATCTTGGATGAATTTTGCATTGGAATTCTAAACTTGGAGCTCCATGAGTGAAAAAGAATAAGTTGAAGGAAGGAAATTTGCTTTTGAGCAAGCTTGGATGTGGATTCCATTGGAGCTCCAAGAGTCCATAAAACTTTCCAAGGGCAAAGAAACATGCTTTTGGATTCCAAAAATCCATGAAAATTTTTGGAGGCGAAAAGCAAGCCTTTTGTTCTAGGGCCTCCAACATCCCCTCAAGATAGAAAATGTCGAGAACTTCCATGCTTTCAGTATGGAGGAGTCAAGAGCATGAAAGCTCTTAGTGTTCCAATGATCAATATTGAACTTTAGAGGGTTGAATGCAAAAATGTTCTTGATCTTCCATAATTTAGTGCTAAACTTTGGACAATCAAAAGTAAGAAAGTTCTTGGTTGCCAAAAGCTTGGCACCAAACTATGGAACGTTAAAAGCAAAAAGGTCCTTCGTAGTTTAGCGTCGAACTATGGAGGACCAAGAGCAAACACTACTAGAGAACTTGGTACTTTTTTACTAGGAAATCTAGTTAAAAATACCCAATTTGAACAAGCATAAAAAAGACCACTTACTCATTTTCGATAAGTTGATTTCGACATGTCTGATGTGACTGGGGTGGTTTTTTTTATTGGCAAAGTATGGACCATTCAATTGGTCATTTTGACTAGTCAAATTTGTGGCAGGTAGGTAGGTAGGTCATAAAAAGACAAGTAAGTAGATGGTAGTCTACCTTATCCTACTTGACTTAACTTAACTTAATATATCATACCCTACCTACCTTAGCCCTTTAAACATGTACATAGGTTATAATGTTAGGAATTGAACCCTTGACCTTTTCTAATGATTAACCAAGTCCTTAACCAATGGACCACACCATCAGAAGGTGATCAACTTTTGTTAATTTTTTAATTTCACATGTTTATTTTGATATCTCATTACAAGACTATAAGGTATGAAGGTAGGTAGGTAGGTAGGTAAGTAGGTAGCTAATATGTACGTAGGTTATAGGTGGGTGGATAGGGTAGGTAGGTAGGTAATACATCTAAGTAGGTAGGTAGGTATGTAGGTTGTAAGATTGTAAATGGGAGGTAGGAGGTAGGTATGTAATAGGCATAAGATGTCCCATTTAACTAAAGAACATTGGTCATTTTGACCAATGATGTCAATTTCTTATGTTCAATTTGACTAGATGTCCCATTTGACCAAAACCCATTGGCCATTTTGAGTAAGGTTATTTAACTTGACTAGATGTATTCGTTAAAAAAATCATTTTAGTCAAGTTGATTGGTCAAAAAATACTTGTTTCAAGCCTCTAGTCAAAATGGACTTCCATTAATAAAAAATGATTAGTTAGTCGACTTGAATTGTTTGAAAAGTTTTGTAGTAATGAGAAAAACTCTTAGCATAGATCCAAGTTTTTGGAGCTTGATCTATGGCTAAGATTTCCAAACAATGTTCTCACCTTCCATGGTTGAGACATTTATTTGATCTCTTGCAAAAGCAAGGAACAAAAGTTCTTTGCATTTACAAGAGCAAGATTTGGAAATCAAGAAACAAAAAAGAAATGAAAAGAAAGAAGGAACAATTTAGAAGCTTACCACTAAGTTTTCTTGAGCTTCCTTGCTTTCTCCCCCTCCTAAATGAAACATGACACAAGATATATATTGTGTAAGTAGAAATTAAGATTTTCTACTAGGATTCATCTTTTCTTAAAAAAACTTTTGAAAATATCATGTTTTTACAACACATGGACATTTAGTTCCACAAAACATCTACAAACTTCCGTAAATGAATTATGCATTTTCCATACTTTTGTAAGATGTTTGGCTATGTTTAAAACATTTATGGCTTGTTTTGCAAACTCACATCTTTTGGTTCAAGGGAAATTCCATTTGTGATGGGTGGTTGGAAAACAACTTCTGTCACATGTCTTTGGTCACATGGATTTTCTTTTATAGTGGCATATTTCTAATTTTTTTTTCTTTGGATTTGTCCAATAAAAGTTTGTTTCTCTTTTGCAACACCTCAGACTTCTTGCATTTTCTTAAAGTCTCATGGCTCTTACATTTAAACAAAAATGAACATTCAACCTTTTTTACGGAAATCCTCTTTGCGGATTCTTCTTTATGCATAGTTGAATTATGTGAGCCCATTTAACAACTATTTATCTAAATTATCATTATACACACCATGTTGAGGCACCTAATGAAATTTCCATCGAATTGAAAATCCTTTGATTTTTTTATTTTCCTTATATTTTTAGGTTTAAATTGGATGCCATTTCCTTTAAAACCAATAAATTTGATGACTTTTTAATTTCCAAATATTAGGCATACTTTGCAATATAATATTTGTACCCAATATTGTTCTACTCCCAATATGTCTTTTGACAAAATTGTTTTGTTCCCAATATGCCTTTTTACAAAATCTATAATAATACACCCTTTTGTGTAAATATGTGTGCAATTTGCACATGTATTACATCGTGCACAAGTAGGAGAATTCGATTTCAACATCGATTCATTTAAGTACCCATGATCATCCAATGGTAGAAGGTCACTTCAAAGAAGTCATGGAACAAGTTATGGTCAAGGAGGAGGAGTCTTCCACATTAGCAACTACCACATTGACCATTGTGTTGGTTGCAAGTAAAAATTTTCTTTCCAAACACTTAAGGTTTAAGGTAGGGGCCCAGGTTCTTGCAAATGGAAGGCGAACTTACCCCCATGATCGTAAGGGGATTCACATAGGCATGACTATGTGAATTTTTTTTCATCCATGTGTAAACCATGCAATTGCTAAATCAAATGTGCAAATTGAATAACTTGGGGCCGATCAAATTCATGGAGGTGTTGAGGTCCTTGAGGTTCCATGTGGAGATGGAGTTTGGCATCTACAATGATGCCCCCCTATGTCACATGTTAAATGTTCCATGTTACAAAAAACCACCAAGCATTTTTGTACTACAAGGATAATTACCAAGCCAACTTTTATTAATGCCCCTACCCCAATTTACTTAAGGTTGTGGTCTTAGTTCCTTAGTGCACCCATCAAGTTACACAAGTTTTGGTTCAGTGCAGATGACATGAATAAATGCATTGGTAGTACATAGTGAAAATATGCATTCAATAGATGAACTATTTAAAAAAAATTCCCCTTTCAAGTCAAAACCAATTATAGGCAAGATGAAATCAAGTCTTTTGAGGAAGCAAAATTTGTTCTAAATAAATGGCAGCCTATCCATCCTTGAAGTCTATTTAGTGGGGAAAGCTCCATTCTTATAAATAGGCCAGTGGATGAAATATCGTGGCCATCAACCCATAATGGTAAGGATGTTTGTTGGACAACGCCATTCAAGATGTCAAATCTACATTACAATCTGTGGGAGGCCTGCCAACTTTTTGAAATGACTATTAACCCACCATTGGAAGTTCCCCCCCTTGGATATGGACGAATTTATAAGATTTTATTTGGCCAAAATCCAAACAAGAAGCAATATGAAGTTACAATTGGGAACTTCCTAGCCTACACTTGTTTGAATTTTGTAACAATGACTTCTAGTTCGTTAGGTCATTGAAGGAAGTGGGTGCCCTATAAACACATGCACTATGTTTTTATAACATGTCATGTTTTGTGGGGAGTTTGAAAATTTCATCCATTTCCCAACTTGGAGTTGTGATGAAGTTCGTCGCTTATTAGTTCGTGATGTAATTTTTATGGAGTTAGGAGTACACATGTTAAAGTTGTCATAAAAAATGCAAGTGCAATGAACATTTTCAATTGTAGCATTCATGATGACACTATTTGTTTCAATTATAGGCACCCATAACAAAAGTTATGTAGGATATTTTTGTCACAAATATTTTTTTTGTCTATGAAGATGAATATTTTGTATCACAAAAATAAAATTCTTTTCATGTAAGCATAATTTTTTCTCCATGCGTATCGAATATTTTAATCTATTTGGAAAAAATATTTGATTTGCATGGTAAGTATTTTCTTCAAAGATTTTGTGTGGTCCACAAAAGTTCTATTCACATGTTCGTTGTTCACCACCATTCATGCTCATGCAGTAGCGACATTGGAAAAGGAACAACTAAAAAAAATCAACTTGGGCACTGAGAAAAATTTACATGTGAAAATGAATTTCAACCTTGAACTAGTTAGAAGTGGTCAATTGGCTTAATTGTTAAAGGAATTCAAGGATATTTTTGCTTGGACCACTACAAAAATTGAAAGGGATACCACCCAAAATAGTTCAACATCGAATCAAACTAAATACATTGATACCACCTACTCATCAAGCAAGGTAAAATCCTAACTACATAGCCATTGTTAAATAAGACATTGATAAACTATTTGTTGCAAGTTTCATTAAACTTGTTGAAGAGGTTATTTGGTTATCACCAATAGCTATAGTGCCAAAAAAAATGCCAAATGAAATATTTGTGTGGACATTAAATTTTATAAAGCTAAAGGTTGTCACTAAGAAAGATCCATATCCTTTCCCTTTTTACTAATGAGGTTATGAACATTATAATTAAACATGAAGTTTATACCTTTTTAAATGGTTTTTTAGGATGCCATCAAATTTCCATAACACTTGAAGATTAGTACAAAATTGTTTTTGTTAATGATTAGTGGGCTTTTGTATGGGTTATGATGCTTTTTGGGGTAAAAAATGAACCATCTACCTATTAAAAGGTAATTTCGAAAGCCTTTCATGAAGATCTTTTTAAAATGATTTTACTATTTTCAATTATTTATCTACCCATATGTAGTGTCATTACCCTAACATTGAATTTGTGACTAAGTGTAGAGTGCAAAGGCCCATGAGGTCAAGAGAGTGTGTTTGGGTGTGAAAATGCAAAAGATGAAGCCCAATGAATCTCAAGTGCATTTTCACTTTGGGAGTTGCATTTGTGCGGGAGTTTCAAATGTTAGAGCCTTTGTTGAAAAGGAAAACAAGCACCAAATTGGGCCCTTAAGATACCATCAGAAAGGTCTTGAAATGTAAATGCTTAAAGTGGCCTTGCATTGTTCATTTACACCTAAAATGCATGAATTATGATCAAGAAAATGGTTGGGAGTCAAGTTGGGAATTTGATTCCGGCCTGTCTAAACATATAAGAATGGGTGTTTGATTGGCATTATATGATGAGGTCGACTGCCAGAAAATCAAGAGTTGACATTGCCATGTTTTTCATGGTAGGAAAGCCCAACAGAAACTTCTCATCTATCTTGGGTTTAAAGTGCATAGCGTAGTAGGTTGGGCTTAGTTGCTTTGTAGAGGCCGCCATATAGTGCCATGGAAAATTTGTGCTAGAAGATGTAAATTAGAAAAAATTCTATTTTTTTCTTTGAATTATGTTTCACTCCCTAGTCTTCTATCGATTAATGACCCAAATCTCACCATCCACACCCAATATTCTAGCATTAAAAAAATTACCCATCTTATTGCTAAAGTCTATGCACTAAGACTAATTATTAGTTTACCTTGGAAATTGTAAACCTAGAAAAGCCTACTCCCATACCACCACCAATATTTGACAAAAGGTAAATTTTGTTTGTTGGTTCCCTAACCACAAATTCCCTTAGAGTAGGGGCCAAATGATCTTTGATTGGGTTGTGCAATATGTCATTGGAAAGATCTTTTTGAAGGTTATAAGATATTGCCCCTATATGCTCAAAATCGACTTGATTTGAGGAAGATATTAGTGTTTAAAGTTTTGGGACAACAAGCATCCCAATTTTGGAACTCCCATTTGGGAATCGTAGGAAAAAAATGCCATTTGGATGTAGCCTTCATGGAGAGGCAAAAAACATATTACAAGGAGGGGAGTGGTGCCTCCTTCCAAAGGTTGTGATCTGTGTAAAACTTGTGTTTGAGGTTGTCTTTCCTAAATCTATCGCACCACTTGCATTCAACTTGCATTAACCACCCTCTTTCCTTAGTTGTGTAGGTTAATGTCATCTTGAACTCTTGCTTGTGAGTTTTTCTTAGTCCCATCCCGGAGCTCTAGTACACCTTCCCACCTTCGAAGTGTTGTGAATTAGGGAATGTGCCCCGATTTTTATTTATTTATTTGTTTCATTCTAAGACCCACATTTGGGTTTCTAAAAGAATTTGGGGTGCATTGTATAGAAATTCAAAAAGTGTTTCCTCAAGTGTATAGAATTGTCATTAGTTTCAACCTAGAAAATTATGCATTCATGGTTTGTTTTAGAATTATTTTGGGATCTATAGTTTCTATAAAAAAGAAAATAAAGGGTAAAGTCAAGATGCCAATACCCACAACACCCTAAGAAATCCAAGTGTTTAACGGAATGGCCTAGGTCTATTGGTCTTTAATTAATTGTTTTCCTTTATTATGGTTATTATCACAAAATTATTCAAGAAGATCGAGGTCTTTGAGTGGATAGTTGAATGTCAAATTGCTTGGGAAAATATTAAAATTGGTACATTTAAGCTCCCATTTTGATCAATCCCAATTAAGAACTAGAATTTTATGTTCATATTGACACATCTTAGTTAGTAGTAAGGGCAATACTTACCCATAATCCAACTGGTATGTTTGATCAACTAATTATGTAATTTTCTAAACTATTAATTTTGTTGAGAAAAATTATACCAACATTGAGAAAGAAGGTTTAGCTATGGTCTATGTTCTATTCAAGTTTATACATTATCTATTAGGTAACAAGTTTGTATTTTATGTTGTTCATATGGCATTAATGTATTTAGTTAATAAACCACATGTTTCTAACATGTTAGCTAGATGGCTATTGTTGTTTTAAAAATACAATTTCAAGATTATATACAAGCTTGGTAGATCTCACCTAATGGCAAATGCCTTGAGCCGATTATCCAATAATTCTGAACCTATTGGAGTACTTGATCAAACCATTGATGCTCATATGTTCACATTACAACATGAATGGTTACAAAATGTTTATGAATACCTATTACAAGAAATGATGCGAAAAAAATTATATGAGAAAATAAAGTGGGAGGAACCATGAGCGTTCCACATCAATAATACTGTAATGATTTTAAAGTTTTTGTATGAACACATTTTCCCCCAGTTTGGATGTCCATTGCACCATTATCACTGACCAAGGTATACATTTCATCAATGATGCCATTAAATATTTTACTAACCATTTTATCTTTAAACATATTAATTACACCTTTTACTATTTGAACTTGTCAATATTTTTTTCATACCAACATTATAAGAAATCACAATTTTTTTGACTGGGAATTTTAATTAAAAAACCCCTCATATGGTTTTTTTGCCCCATGTCCAACTTGATCAAAGTGCCATTTTGGACAAGTCAATTTGGACGTGGCCATTTTGACTATGTTTTTTTGGTTGGTTTTTTTTATTGGGCTTTTTAACTAGGTTTTTCTTACTAAACCATCATGACAAAAATATAATTTGGGCAATGACCAAAAACATATATATTTAAAATTAACATAAAAATATTAATTAATTACCCTACCTACCTACGTTATTACTTATCCTACTACCTAATTAATAAGCCCAATAATTAATGCCCAAAAATTATTTATTTATTTACCTACCAACCCTATGTCCTAAACCTAGATTAAGCCACTTAAGCTAGGCCAAGCACCCTAGGTTAGGCCTTTAGGTTAGGCCAAGTAACTTAAGCTAGGTGGTCTAATAGTTTTTGCAACCTAGGCTATCTAATTAGGCCATCTAAGTAGCCAAGGTAGCTTAGGTTAGAAAGTGGGGATTTGAACTTTTCCCCTTCACATTGAGGAGTCAAATCTTTAACCATTGCATCACCACCCCATAAGGTGATTTTTTTGGACAACATATTTGTAATGAACATGATTTTGGACTAACATATTGTAATTAACTTCCATGAACTTTTTTTTCAACATTCATATTGTATTAAATGAACTTGAATTTTTTATATTACTTACATAAATAGGTAATTTATAGGTAGGGTAACCTAAGCAGGTAGGAAGTACCTATTAATAAATGCATGTACCTAAGTAACATGTAGGTTAGAATCTACTAGGTCTATGTTTATACCTACCTAATAGGCTATCTATGCCTATGATATTTAGTAGTTTATGTAAATACCTATTGGCCTATTAATAGACTTAACTTAAGCATACTAGGAAGGTAACCTAGGCTATTAAATAGGTACATGCTTAAGTTACCTACATAATAGGTGAAACTACTTACCTAGTAGACCTAAGTGGCATAGCCTAGGTTAGTTACATACCTAGTAGGCCTAGGTGGCCTAGGCAACTAACCTAATGTAGTAGGATAGGCTATTTATAGGTAATTAATAAAAATAATTTAAAAATATTATTTAATTACTATAAATTGTAAATAAATAAATAGTAATCAATGATTAATAATTGATTTCTTCCTTCAAATTACTAAATATTAAATATTAAATTATTAATAATTATTAATAATTATTCAATATAAATGGTCAATTATTGAATATTTCCTATGAATTATTAAATATTAAAATTTAAGTGATAATAATTTATTATTAATTACTGATTCTTGGTTATTTAATATTAATTACTCATTATTGATTATTTACTATGAATTAATAATTATCAGTAATTATTTACTATTATTATATATTGACTAGTATTAATTATTATAAATTACTATCACATATTAGCCAAATTTACATAAAATTGATAATTTGATAATAATAATTAATCAATTAACAAGTTGATGGATAAATTAATTATTGGTTATTAATTGACATTTATTTGGTGACTAATTAATTATATACAATATTAACCATAAATTATTGAATATTAACTTTCAATTATTAAATATTAACTAATTAATGTATTAAGTTTAAGTACCTACATGTACTTAAAGGTAGCATGTAAGTAGCCTATTAAACTTTATAAATAACTATTAAGTGTAATATGTTTAACCTAAAGCTTACTAGCTATGAACTTAGGTTTGGTATATAACCTATGCAAAGTAAATTTGTAGGTTAAAGAACCAAATTAGTATGGTTGATTTGACCGAGTGTCAAATAAAATGGCCAATTTGACTAATTGTAATTCACAATGGCCATTAAATATGGTCAATTAGATTAAGCCTTGGTCATCTTGATGGACTTCTGACCTTTTTGACCAAATGTTTGGTTTGTCACATGGTAAAAAAATGTCACTTTAGCTAAATGTCTTAGTCAAAAGTAACTCGTGTTTTTCCTACCCCAAGCTTTTAGTCAAAATGATCATCCCCCTTGGTTAATGTGGACAATTTAATCAAGTTGGACCTTATGAAAAGTCATGTTTTCTTATAGTGTAAACTACATACAAAGTTGGAGTTGATCACACATCCTTTCAATTTGTTTATGGATTACATCCATTATTACCAATGGAATATTTATTACCACCTAGACTTGGAGAAAAAATAAACCCAACACCTATTTGAGTATTAATTAGCCATCTTTGAAAAATTATAAGTGGATTAGTTGATTGCACAAGACCTAATTGTTGCCAACCATTGGAACATGTCATTATGGTCACATAATCAATACGTTGAAACCAAGTTCCAATTTGGGGACTATGTGTTATGGTTTTTAAGGGCTATTGCAACACATTCCCTTAAATTTCAAAGAAGGTAGTTTAAACCTTTTAATTGGTGAAAGCACAATATGATGGTACATTTCGAGTAAGAAAAATGTTTTTTTTTTGGGGTACATTTTGTATTATTTCGGGGGCAGTTTTTTTTTCATTTCATCTAGTGTTTTGATAAACACATAAAGTGGATTTTTTACACAAACCCTCCAACACAATTATTGTTACCTTTCAAATGACAGTTTTTTCAACACATTTTTATGTATTCACACATTTATGTTTGTTTTAATGAAAAACTTCATTTAGATGTTTTTTGTGAAATCACATGAATGGAATTCTCCTTTTAAATTTAAATGGGACAATGAACTCATATGTAATATATGATTGAGTACTTCACCAAGTTTGGTAATCATTTGAATGGTTTTTGAATTATATTTGCACTTTGCAATATATCATGATGATTATAACTTTCTCACCAATATATTTTTAATCATTTAATATCAATTTCAAAGTGAATTTTTTTTCACAATCTTATTATTTGGGTTTTTAACTACCTTATTCCAAGTACCATTTGCAAAAAACCTTTTTAATATTAGGTTGGTAGAAGTTTAAAAACATGTAGTTTCAAATTAATATTTGTGACAACAATCTTTGACCATTGTTATATGGTTTTGCTTATCACTATTGATAAATTTGATCCTAACCTAGTTCTAGTTAACATTAACAAATTGAAAACTTACTAGTTCATTAATGATAGCACATTACAACCTATACTTACAACCCTAGTGACCTAGCTACTAAAGAACCGATTGAAAATGAGGTTTTTGAGTTGGTACTTATTGAACTTGTAACCAATCATCAAAATGACACACTTGTTGGTAAGAATGTAGGTTTTTGCTTAGTAGAGGTTTATAACCCTAAAGGACATGTCTATTCACAACCACTACACCTTTATCAATTGTCAAAGTAGAATAAAAAACCATCACGCCTCTTAGCATTTTATTTATTTATTTTTCATTAGAGTGATATTTGAGGCAATGAATGAGAGTGATTCTAATAGATTGAGAAAAGAAACGGAAGGGAGAGAAAAAGAAATTGCCAAAGGTAGGAAAAACTAAATTGAGAAAAAAAAGTAAAACAAACTCAAGATCACAAGAATCATTTACATTTAACCACTAGATTCATGAGCACCGATAGAAGAGGAAGAAAGGACCTTCGAACAATAAGAGCAAAAGCAAAAGCTAAACAAATAATTTGAAGGGGTTTTGTAATTCTTTTGATGATTTGTGAGAATGAATATTCTAACATTGATCATAGCGATTTCCAACTTAAAAAAGGAGTAAGAGACCCTTGCCTACCAACTTGTTGCTAATGAGTAGCCACAAGGAGCAAATGAAGAAGAAATCAAAGAAGAAATGGAGTTGTATTAATCATTTACAAGTCAATTTGTTGTAAAAGCTTCCTTTGAAGACCTTTTCCAAGAACAACTGGTCAAATTTATTGTACCTTCGTGTCCTAAATCTCGTGTGCAACATCATGAAAAAGGGGAAAATTGTTGTTGAAGAACTAGTTGTGTCTACAAACCTATTATAATGTTGAAATGTCATATAATGAATGATTAGATTTTGATTGGTAGACATTGGACCATTTGATGATTCAAATTTATACCAAGATGAAAATTATTATTATTATTATTTTATTATAATAATATTTTTAAATATGTAGGTAGGTAGGTAATAGGTTGAGGTAGGTTGAAAAAGGCAAGTAAGTAGGCAGTAGTTTAACCTACCTACCTAATTGCTTTAGTCTAGCCTACTTACCTTAACCTTTTAAAAATGCAAATAGGTTGTAAGTATTAAAAATTGAACCCTTCACCTTCACAATGATAAACCAAATGTTTACTAATGGACTACAACATCAAAAGGTGTCCAAGTTTTGTCAAGTTTTTTATTTGACATGTTCATTTCATATCATTACAAGATTATGAAGTAGGTAGTAGGCAAGTTATATGATGATAGGTAAGAGATAGGTAAGTAGGTGGGTTGGTGGGTACATAGGTAAATAGGTAGGTATGTAGGTAGGTGGGGGGGGGGGGGGGGTAAGGGTTGTCTATTTTCATATCAAATGACTTCTAATAATTTTTTAATCATTATAATAACAATTGGATGTCCACATCATTTTGTCATTAGTCATGCATGCCATATAGAGAAAATAAAAATGATGAAAATTGACACCTTCTAGTTTGTTAGCACCTCATCATCTATTATCGCATGCCCCATTAATACATGAGTATGACTTCTTACACATGATTCAAAGTAATAGTTTATGATTAAAGTCATACATATAATCATTTAAGATTTGTAGTTATAGATTTCTTGGTTGCAAAGGACAAAATTCCTTCTAGTGGATGTATATAGTGCATAATTTATGTTGAAAAAGAAACTTCCATGAACATTTTTTGGCTATCGACATTTGAAAACATTTGATGTTTGAGATGTTAAAGTGGTCTACAACATATTTAAATAATATATGTTAACATAGTTCAATATTTGTTCTTTTATATAAGGTTGACATTAGCATAACTTGTGAAGATTACATGTAACTAATTTACACTTTTCTTTTGTGGCAATATTTGGAATTTGAGAGTAATTTTGACAACACATATGTGTAAACATTGCATTTATCTTTCAATCATTAATGTATAGTGTTTGAACTTTCACATGGATTATAGAGATGGATAGCATGATTTAAGGTGCAGTTATTAAATCTATCAACACCAAATACAAAAGAAATGGAATTAAGAAGATGTTTGTTCATTTTTTTTTTGTCCTCTCAACCTTGCCTTGATGTGCATCATACATACAGGACATTCAATATATGCTACTTCAAGAGTTAAAAACATTGGCTCGACCTACTCAAATTCTAGATCTACTTCTATACACAAACATGGAAAGAGTTGTTTGGACTAAATGGAAATAGACAATGTTGTAGAACTCTAATTAGAGCGTGGAATATTTGCATCGAGTAACTGAACTAATTCCATTTCATGAATGCCAACAAGTCCAAACTCACTTGACATGTTTCTTTTGCTTTCGCTCCATTGACGATCACCTTTGATTTGATGTAAAACCTCTGTCACTTGCTTCATGGAAGGTCGATCATCTCCTTTGAATGCCAAACAATGCATTGCCATAATGGCCACTTTGTTGATTTCTTGTAGAGTTGCTTCCATTTCTTCAAGGTTTGATGATAACAACTTGGGATCTACAATTGCCTCTACATTACCGTCCTTAATTTGGGGAATGCACATGGCTACCAAGCTCATTTCCTTTTCATCACGAGTGAAGTCCATGGGAGGTTGAGAGGTTATCAACTCCAACAAAATGATTCCAAAGCTATAGACATCACTTTTGTCGGTTAATTGGTATGATATAAAGTATTCAGGGTCCCAGTAGCCTGGTGTCCCTTGTGCTACTTTCGAAACATGGGTTGCATCTAGTGGGATCAACTTTGAAATTCCAAAATCTGATACTTTAACACCATACTTATTATCTAACAAAATGTTGGCTGATTTCACATCCCTATGATATATGGGTGGATTTGCTTCTGAATGGAGATAAGTAATGGCTTCTGCAGTTTCAATCGCAATTTGCATGCGTTTGGGCCAAGTCAAGTGTCCGAGCTCACTAGTTTTCTCCCCTCGTAAATGTTCACTAAGGTTTCCATTTGGGACATATTCATACACGAGCATTGGTACTTCAGTCTCTAAGCAACATCCATGAAGACGAACAAGGTTTCGATGATTGACTTGCGACAACACAACCACTTCATTTAGAAATTGTTGAGGGTCAATTGTGTTCACTTTATTTGTCCTTTTCACTGCCACTGTCAATCCACTTTCCATTGTCCCTTTATAAACTGTCCCGAATCCACCAACACCAAGCTTTTGGTCATTTGCGAATCCATTTGTAGCTTTTACTAGCTCCTTCAAAGAAAATAGAGTGGCAATACTTGAGTCACCATTAGTAAGTGATGTGAAAACATCCTTCAACTTCCCCAAGGCTTCGAAATTTCTTCAAGCAAATTGCTTATGTTTCTTTGTTTTTTTAATACAACACAACAATGCTAGTAGAGCACCTCCAAGCCCCACAAGTGCAATTGGTATTGTCGAGAGTCCTGTTAGAAAAATGCATTTCAAGGTGTCCTTAGTTGCAACCCATTACAACAATTACATAACAACAACAAATTTGTTGGTTATTGACCTCTATTAACATTGTACAAGATCATGATTCACAATGACACCTCAAAGTTGACTACTATAAGGATTGATTATAAAATTGGTTCTAGTTGAACTTTGAAGCAAAGATCTATTATTCACGTTTCATACTTGATCAACAAAGTTAACAATTATCAACAATCATGTTTGGGTACTTTGATCCATCATGGTAGGATTATAATTGTCTCATTTGGATGAAATTAGGTCTTAGTCAAACTGTCAAAGTTGACATTTGTCTTTCAATGTTTGCACTCTTGCATCCAAAGATTGTATATATACTCCTTAGTCATCAGATAACAATAAACCTTGAAAACCTTCAAGGGTATTGCATAATAGAAATTATACAATTGTTTAGATAGTAGGTAGCATTGTGAAATACCTGCAACCAGTAAAAGTTTATGTTTCATAATAGATTTACATCCTGTCCCATCATGGGAGCCATCACCAAAGAACCCGTTGGTGCAACTACAATAGTAATTTCCAGTTGTGTTGGTACAAACTGCATTTGGAGAACAATTATTCAATGTGGAGTTCAAGCATTTGTTGACATCTGCAGCTGCAAGAAATAAATTTTTGTTTGTCAATAGATCATTTTATATGAACTTATATGTTGACCACATCTTTCAGGCAAAGTTTACTGTATGGGATGCCCCAACCTTGTCAGAGTTAAGATGACACCAGCATGATAACTTGTTCAACATTAGAAACTTACCAATACATGAAGATCCATTTGTGTAGCCATCACCCAAGAAGCCTGTGGTGCAATTACAATAGTAACTTCCAATGGTGTTTGTACACTTTGCATTTCTTGAACAATTGTTCAATGTCGAGTTCAAGCACTCATTGATATCTGCAGACCAAAGTTTTAAAACACTTTCAGTCAAACAAAGGACATGTATGCCAAATTGACATCAAAGAGCCATCACTGGAAAATCCTTTGTTGCAATTACAATAGTAACCTCTAGTTGTGTTGGTACAAACTGCATTTGGAGAACAATTATTCAATATGGAGTTCCAGCATTTGTTGATATCTACAGCTACAAGAAATGAATTCTGTTTTTCAATAGATCATGTTATGAACTTATATGTTGACCACATCTTTCAGGTGAAGTTCACTATATGGGATGCCTAAGTTTGACTCCTAATGACACCAACATCACTTATTCAACATTAGGAACTTACCAGTACAGGAAGATCCATTTGTGTAGCCATCACCCAAGAAGCCTGTGGTGCAATTACAATAGTAACTTCCAATTGTGTTTGTACACTTTGCATTTCTTGAACAATTGTTCAATGTCGAGTTCAAGCACTCATTGATATCTGCAATCACAGCACTAAAAACATTTTCAATCAAAGGACATGCATGCTGCCTTGACAACGCTGATTAGCTATCTGCCTAGTTCTCAGACTTGCACACAATTACTATTTCATACGAGCAAGACCGAGCTAAAAATT
>Ga0209611_10004942_pt1 | contig 22592 bp, 15 predicted proteins | sample S1TSphgellanicum_3_FD_187693 | JGI IMG/M metagenome (GOLD analysis project Ga0209611, IMG submission 187693) | Host-associated microbial communities from peat moss isolated from Minnesota, USA - S1T2_Fc - Sphagnum magellanicum MG (SPAdes) (version 2) | ecosystem: Host-associated > Plants > Peat... | reverse complement strand
TCAATACAAAAAAAAAAAAAAAACAAAAGATTCTAGGCTGTCCAAGGCCTAAATATTTCTTTTCTGATTTATCAAATCTTTTGCCTCAAAAAATCAGACTGCCCCTGATTTCTTTTATCTCTGGAGTTAGTTACATCTGGAGAAGTTACATTGGGGAAGCTCCATAGGGAACGGGCAATGATTGGAAGAATCTTCCAAGCACTGCCCACACAGACAGACACCACCACTGTTGCTTTTCCAGGCGTAACTAAAAATGACCTGCTATGGGCGGGTGTCTGCCTTGGCCGCCCTGCCCTGCCCCTGCCCTGTTTGTCACCACAGACAGATAGACACCATGTTTGCTTTTATATGTAGAATGGCAAGGCCACGGTGTGACACACCCCTTGTTTTTGTCATGTTGAGATCTCCCACACCATGCGGTCCCTGGCAGTGATCTTGGTACTATTGGAAAGCCCCCCCATGAGCCAGGGGTTTTAAGCCATCCACCCTAGCCTATTTTAAGCTATTCTCACTTAACTCATCCTCGATTATTTCAAACTATTGTACCCTTGGTGCATCAAGATGATTTTTGCCACGTTTAAACTTGGCAGCTCAATATGCAATATAACTGGGGCACAGATGTCCAATCAGGAAGAGACACATCAGTGAGTTAGTCAGTAAGGCTTGTTACTATACAAAATATCTCTGCAGTGTATGTTAACTGGTATGAATATTCCCAGGGATATTGAAATCCTTTTTATTAGAGTTACCCATAAAGTCAATAAATTAGGGGAGTTCCATTTCCCCCCCCCCAAAAAGTTTTGGCCAAACCATGGACGGGAACCCCCTAATTTGTGTCCAAGTACGGTTTGGACACAAGTTTCAGATGGAGGTCTTTGAAAGCATGTAAAATTTTGATCTGGGCCTGGAAAGAATCCTGAAAATTGATGTCCTACTTTAGGATAAAACACATGGTGAGATCAAATAATTGGGATAAGTTAATTGGTTGTCTATAAAAGTTGTGATTAAAACAAAAAAAAGCCTAGATGGCAATCTATCATGATATGCGAGCTATTGTTATGGCCATTAGGTATTTGGTGCAAAATATTTATTATTATTATTGTCATTTGTTGGTATAACCCAAAACAGAAGTTTAGTTTTGTTGTTTATCCGGAAAGAGTGGTTTTACAGTTTGATCATTTTCGGTTTGAGATTCCACAGCACACTGAGGAACAAGTAGCTAAAGACATGGTCGGTCGCTCATCATAGTGATTAAGGATCTTAATGTACCAAACTCCAATAATTTCCCAACTTGATTGTGCAACCAAGCAATCAATTTAATGAGAGAACCATACTTGAATTTTAGATGTATATCCATAAATACTCATATTCATTCTCATACAAAGAGATATAATAATATTTACTACAATAGAGGTATCAATAAAGTCACCCTCTCTTTCACCCCCTATCCCCTCTTTGAGTGGTATCCACAAACTAATGAAATTTGATTACATCTGAGTATAAAATGCTGAAACTCCGCATTTTAATGCACAAGGTTCGAAAAAAATTATAATGTCCGTCCAGGTAGGAGCAGTGAAAATATATGTAGCAGCAGTGGAGGCGCTCAGGAAAAAAGGAAAGACAGGATGAAACTCAATTTTCCACCAAAATTGGTGGAAAAACTAGTTTGGGTCCCAGTTATTTTGTTTTGTAAAATTTTCATTCCCAGTTACGCGTTTGATGCCCTATTATGCCGAAACTGCCCGTTCTCGCCCCTAATCGCCTGACTTTACGGCTAACTTTAATATAATAAATTATTAAGAAATTATGAAGTAAGTATTTAAATTAATTTATTCCTCATCTTTCCATACAGGCATATTTAACTTTTTAGCAAAAAAAATTGAGACAAACAAGTCGCTTTAATTTTGTCTCAGATATCATCTCCATACAACAGTAAAATGCACTCCAAATGATCTCAATGTATAATAAGAGTTGGCAACTGACATTATTAGAGACTTTCTCTCTAAGATTTACTCCTACAAATTTGATCTCTTTATTTATTTTGAAGGAGTTTTTAGCAAATTATCCTTTGGATTGAAGGATTCATTGTATTATTGCTCTTCAAGTTGGAAGGACCTTGAAATTGTTTTGGTCATCAGATTATACCCGTGTGTACAGCAGATATCACTTTTCTCATCAGACCCCCACTGGATATCTGGGTGGTTCCTTGTTTCTTCCAAGGTATCCATCAAAGGTAACCATGGTAAAGTATCCGCTAGCTGAACAAGCAGTTCCTGGAAAGAACAGGTAACCTGGTGTATCCGGGTCCTGCCTGAGAACTCACAGGTCTTTGACCAGGGTTTAGGTTAAGGTTATATTATGCAACCAATTAATAATTAAATAATTTTAAACGTATATAAATTTCCATTTTCATTTATTTAAAGATGGTAACCATGATCAAAGAACTGGTTCCACATGTCCAACTATTGTGATATACAAAGGAACTAGCTAACAAATATTCAATGACCAAGTTTTCTTACAACCTTTTTGGTCAATTTCATTGCATAGTTATTTTGTCAATTTCCAAAGGATATGGCTAGTCAACATCAAATGTTGTAGTGCGTCCTCCAAGTGGGTGAAAACATAGCTAGCTTTCCATCACAAAATTAGGAAACTTTTGTGTGGCATTCTTTGTTCCATATCTTGCAAAACTAAGAACGAGGAAAACTTGTAATATTTTGGTATTAAAGTGTTTAGGTATTGTTGAATCCAATAGGGTAATGATTGTGACAACCAGGCCTATAGCAAAGTTAGAGTTTGGCCTTGGCATAATGCCCTAATAAATAACTCCTTGGAAAGTTTTATATATTTTTTCTTTTGTTACATTTAATATTGTGTGATTGATTTTGTAGGTTTAAAATTGCTTAATGGTAGGCAATCTTTAGAAAGTGGGGCCCATGTTCATAATAGACCTCCTACCTCATGGGCACCAAATGTCCCATGTCCCCCCAACTTATCATGTTTCATCGAACCTCATAGTTCCCATCGCCTATTTGCCTTATCATGTGCCACTACATATCTATTTTACACCTCATCCCCCACACAAACCACAAACCACCCACTAGTTACCCCTCCCATTTTAACAAATCACACATCACCTACTAGTTCTCCCTACTAACCCCCAACCTTTCATGTGAATGTGAGGTCCCAATTTTACATTTTCCCAAATTCGATCATGCACACATTTTCCCTCTCCCACTTTATTAGTCCTTACAGTTGGCCATGATTGTACCCCACCAACCTACCCCCATTTGTTCAACACACTTTCAACCTCCACTTAAAATCTTGTGCCCCACCTATGGGCGCCAATTTATTAGTCGAAGGTTAACTTGTCATTAGTGTTCATGTTAAACATCCAATTCATCCAATCCAAACCCTTGTGATCATCCCAGTTCAATACCTTCCATTATTCCTACCCTGCTTACATTAACTTAGACATGGGTTTCATCATTAGATGTCCTTGGGTCCTTTCATTTAGGCTTTTGTCATGCTCAATTATACAATCACACCCCCACCACTTTACAACATGATGTACAAATGGCATTTCCTTTTCCATTGGATAAGTTAATGCAAAACTTATTCCTCTTACTACCCCAATGGTGTTTCACTTTGCCCCTTCATGGTAGGGCGACATGTATAGGGAAACATATATTTGACTCAAATGTTTTTTAGTAAGTAATTGGGAAAACTTGCATGAAAAGTTTATTTTACAGGCCCAAGCTTTGGTGGCCAACTCAAATTCAATCCCTTTTCCCCAACATGATCTTCTAATTCACAAACATTTATTCCATAATTTAATTAGTGGGCATGTAAGGGAATACTCTTGGGCAATTCACAGTTTGGCATTATTTTTTCCTACGCCCATGTCCTCCGACACCACCTCAACTTTCACTGCAATACACCTTAAATCGAATGGTTACTTCCTACTTTTCCTTAAAACACAACGACACATCTTGGGTTTTACAATTGGTTAATAAAATGATTTTTTTTTCTATAATTATAATTACAAGTTCATGTTAATGAATGTGTAGTTGTAAAAGACATGGTGCCACATGGCATTATCACTTTACAATTATAGTTGATATCACAACTTAATGGTTTTTACACAAATATCAAAATTTCAAAATTTTATTCTTAATGTATTTTTAATTATCCAAAATTAGGTAATAACAAAATTCCATTCATTCTTGCAACTTTTGGTGAATAATAACAACTTATGGTCGTATGATGTTGACGTTGCATGCCACATGCCAACGAAGTTAACTAATAATTGTAACACTTCATGATTTGTGACATTAACTTGACATCATGATTCATATCATTGATTTGATGAATTAATCTCATTTATTAGGTAGTTGAAAATATTGTTGTCCTTTGTGATTAATAACAACTATGTCTTCCACGTGATGATGACATGGCATGCCATTTGGCAATAAAGTGTCACAAATTTTCATGGTAATCCATGATTTTTTGTGTGTCTTGAATTTATGGCACCAATATTTGTCATGGCATACCATTGTTTTTGTGTGCCATGAGGTTTTGAAGTCATGAATTCACATGCATGTGTATGTGTATTAAACAATCTATTGTTAATTGTAATTATGACTACAATATTAATAATCATTTTGAAAAAAGTGACACATAACTCCTTGACTTTTAACTATTTAACACATTAGTTTAGGTTAACATACTTATTAAGTTAACCTATGTATGTAGGCTACTTAATAAAAACCTACTTCGTAATATAAGTTACCTTGTAAGTTACTTAACTAAATATAATAAATTTACTACATCTAATATGTTTAAATATACCTAAAATAGGTTACCCTATTAATAAGTTAACCTAGGTAGGCTTGCCTAAATTCCTAGCTTTAGGGTTTTTGCCAAGTCAACCTAGGTAGGTAGGCTTGCCTAGGTTCTTAGCTTTAAGTTCAAGGGTGTTATTTCGTGAACATGTGAACGTGAATGGTGAACACGTGCACATGCACAAGTGAACCCAAGGGATTTTTTTCAATAATATCTTGTTGACGTCAATGGAATATTATTTGACACATAAGATAAAATATTTGGTGATGTGGAAGAATATTTTGCCACATGTTGTCGATGAATGATTTTCTTGGATGTAAAAAAAATGATTTAAAAAAAATGGAAGAACTTTCAAATGAACATTGGCAACAAATCAAATTGCATTTTCCCCCTTCTACTACTAATTTTCTCAATCTATATTTGAAATTGCATTTACTCCACCTTTACTACTTAGTTGAATTTTTTCTACCTCTACCATGTTTTTGCATTTATTCCATTCTTATTGCCTTATATGCCATTGATTCACATGGACATTTGACAATATTGCTTTTGTTCAATTCAACATAAGTATATAAATCTACCAAGGTTGGTGCACCATGTGTTGAAGCAAAAAAAAGGTTTTTGGCACCTTTATTAAAAATCCTACCCCTTGGTTTCAGACATGTATTATGTGGCAAAATATTATCTATCAAAAAAAACATATTTTGCACTGCCATGTCATTTGTGGTTATTGTCATCCTAGCTGTTGTAATGGGAGATAAGTTAAACATAGATGTAACATGAACTTATCAACAAAACATAGGTGGTCAGATATAATAATTATCTATACAATACAAAAAAACTTATAACAAAAGACATTTTAACCGTTCTAACAATATTATTGTGAAGTAGTTATTTTAAAAACATACTGAAAAATTGATGCATAGTTTGTAGATGTATACTACAAAAGGTTAAGTAATTAAGGGCATCACTATAAAAATGTAAAAAGCAAATGTGAGAAATTGACAAGTACACTATTATGAATATTTATTTGCAACCTAGCAATGCCACTTTCCATAAAAAAATTAATTGTCATTGTCATTAAATGTAACAAGACTATGGCCATTGTTACACATGTTAAGATATTATGATAATGCAATGCAAACCACATTTTAATTATTAGAAAGGTGGGTATTTAATCTGCAAATTTTTTTGCATACATTATTAGTTGTTGTTTTACGATGCCATGAGTTTTTGACACAATTTTTATGCTTTCAATTATTTTGCTCCATTTTGAAAGAAAAACAAACATGGCTTGTTGAACTCTTCAAGATTTAGACTTGTACCCTATTATTGGGAAGAAATAAATGAAGTCCATTGATGTAAAATACCAAGTACAAGTTAGATATTGGGTAACAAGGAACCATTTATAGGACTACAAAATTTATGCGACGATGATTTGTATGTTTGATGAAGACTTTCTGAACAATTTATTATGGCCTCCAAGAGACAATCCATGGCCAACACACTCAACAAATTGGAATTACAGAATTTGACTCTTGAGGCAATCCGATTATCTATTGGGATTTGTGTTTCCAAATAAGTATTCTCGAAATCACCATCAATAAAAAGTGGCAAGATAACCAAAATGACACGAAGGAAAACGAGTATGAATCACCAACATTTGTTTATTGTAAGGAAATAGATGTAATGGTGCCACTGGTCAAAACAAGCCTTCAAACTCCACTAAGAATGCAAGGATCTTGGAATGACAACAACGCCAAAATGCTAGAAGCTATGGTAGAATCATCCAGGGGAATGGATGGAAAACCAAGTCCAAGCATTAAAGGTTTTCCACAATATTACCACAGATGAGGCCATTGACGTCAATGGCATCTTAGAACCATGAGAAAATATTAGAGAATTATAGGAATGTCATTTGTAGGACCTTGAAATGAACCAACATTGTTGAAATGAAAGAGACGAACTGGTGCGAGATGTGTATTTATCTATGTGTGTTTAGTTTTTTTATCATGGATGCTTGATGAGTAATGCATTTTAAGTTTTCTTTCAGGAGTTGACAAATGAAAATTATGTTTGCTTGAATAACTGCAACCAAAAGAGAACCATAGGAAAATAATTTGTAAGAAAATCAAACAAACTAACAAATCCAATTAGAAATTGAATTTTTTTTTTCCCACTACAATCTTGGAAATTTGTATTTGGATTGAGCTAGATGGAAATTATATTCATTGTATGAAACATACTTTAGATAAAACAGTTGACACCAAATTCCACATAGATATGTTGAACACCAACGCAAGTAAGATATAAAAGGAGAAATGGAATATGTATGGCCATTTAGAAATAAGACAATTGGGAAATGTCTTCAAATATAATGAAAATTACATTCATAAATGGAGAACACACTCCACACAAGATTGATTTAAACTACAAAAAATATATAAAATAAAATTCCATCTCCTAATGTGGTTATTCACTATTTAAATTTGAAATTCATTATCAAGTAGCCATAAACTTTATTGGAGATTGTTACATATTGTTATATATATTTTAGGTATTGTTTAGGTATTGTTAGGTATAATTCCCCATTGTAGGCCACAAAAATTGTTAGAAATATTGACAATATGAATAATTATATACATTTGTGTGTTAGGTTGCTAAACTGATAAAATTGAAAGGATTGATTAGATCCCAACAAAACCATTTTGATATAAACGACATTGGCATAATTTATTTATGAAATTCTCCAATTCTATAATTTGAAATATGTTTCCAAAAACATGTATATTGGAATTATGGATAGAGATATTCTCAAACATAAATGCAACATTGGAAAAAGGAAGAAAACATGTAATCTCTATTTGGTATTCATATAATGTGTACAAGCCAATATGGAATTTTAATTGTAAAGAACCCAATTCTCTTACAAAATTTCACAAATGAAAATGATGGCTTGATTGAGCATTCCCAAGAATCATATAAGTTTGAAATTGTTTTCTATGGGGACAATTTATGAAACTTTGGATTTTCCTTGATGTGTGTTTCAATCATTACAAGGGAGAGGTCATTTTTACAACCAAGATTATTTAATGTGGAAACCTATGCAAAAACAAAGAACACTTAGAGAACATGGAATTGCATGGGTAGAATATATAACTAATCCTAGAAGTAGGATTCAAGTTGGAAAGGGCATTCCAACAAATAGCATTATACTATCAATCTTGTTTGACAAAGCTTTTTCCAACATTGTGGTATGTGCAAGCTTTGACACAAACAACTACAAGTGTTCTAGGAAGGTGACTTAAAATGAGCTTTGAATGAAAACATACATAAAAGGAAAATCCAAGGCAAAACATAAAAACATCATTAGAGCTTTCCACCCAACCTCAGGATCACCTAACAGGTTCAAAAAACCTAATGATCCACCCCCAAACTCAAAAAAAAAATTTAAACATCTTTTAATGCTTCATCATCAATGAAAGTTTTAACTCTTGAATGGTAACCTTGGGAAATAATCCGTGAAGGAGGTGAAGCCAAAGACTCCAGAGCTAGGGCTTGAACCTCAGCATATGATAGTAATAGAAAATAAATGGTAGGATCCTAGAATATCTCATCCTCCCTGAATGAAAAAAAACTCTTTGGTGGAGACCGCACTTTGCAAATAAAGAGAGAGGAAAATGTGAAGCGTATAACAAAAAGAATTGAAGGAATGCATAATATTGATGCAAGTTGGCAACTCACTCATAGTTAAGCAACCTCTTGGAATGTTTCTTGACAAGAGAATTAATATCGAAGTTATGAACATGCTTAGCGTTAAGCTTAGGCATGGCCACTTCAACGAGAAGTTCCAGCACCTGCATAAAAACCTCCATATCCAACTCCAAAGCAAGGATGTGGCACCCAAGGCTTTGGCAAGCCTTGACTATGTTGCCTACAAGGTGAAAGATGGTTAGACAAATTATTTGATGCAAAGATTGTGAATGAATTTTTTGAAAAGGAACACATACATGTGGATGTAAATAAATCCACAACAAAAGATCCTATCTTGGAATAGACATCAATCAAGGCTTGAAGAGTAGAAGGATACATTTCCTTTACAGCCCTTAAGGGTTTGCCAGCCTTGGATATAGACATAGACGCCCCATCTGTCCAATTATACAACACATCCTCATTTCAAACATTAGTAAAATTGTTCAAAAATTCATCGAACGGTGAAGAAAAAAAATAATTTCCCAATGCCCAAGGAGCTTGCATAGGGGACCCTAGCAAGAAGAGTTGCACAATTGAGGAAAGTTTGCAATGTTAAAGAAATTTTTAAACTAAAGTTGAAAAGAAGAAAAATACAAATAAAGCTTAATGGATCAAAATGGAACCTTGAGAGATGGGTCCTTGATGCTCGTTAGTGGCAATGAATTCACCATAGCCCATTTCATTTGTATCTAGAAGCCATATCTCTTTAGATAAGATTTGACCTCTTTCAAAACTTTGAGGTCATTCGGGTGAAATAACAAGACAACCCCATTAAAGGCCAAGAAAATATGGGAAAAATCAAAGACACCAACAATGTACTCATCAACCTTTTTATTCCACGTAAAAACATCTACGTTCCTAGACAAAAGAGGAACAAGGAGGTTTCTTGGAATGTTTGCAAAAACAAGTTGAACCTTGCCACTAGGATTCATCTACATAAAAAGAAGAAAAAAATTAGTGCATATAGGAAAATTTATTATAACTATGTTGTATAGGGAAAGAGAATGTAATGTAAGCATACCTTGTGAATGGACTTAGAGATTGTTTCATACTACGGGGGCCACGTCCGGGATGAGATCTTGGTTGCCACAATGGAATGCCAAGATAATCAGGGGACCATGTGGTGGAAACCAGGAGCCTTGTTGGAGGTAACAATAATCGGACTTGGGTGGGATAAAGAAAACTAGAATGATTCCTTTCTAGTGTTCTGGACTTCACCAAGAGGAAGGGCCAGAAGAACATGTGGGGTAGTAGCTTTTTTTTTTCTCCTCACATCGTCGATTATCTACAAAGTTTGGCTCAAAGGAACTTCCATAAAGGTGTCAAAAGAGGGAGGTTTGATCACTTTCTCCTTTGACTTTCCCTTTCTTTTGGAGGCCATTTTCCACCTCCCACCCTCAACCTATGTTTCTACAAAACTTGTAAGAGTTTCCATGAAAGCGAGTTCAATATTCTCCCTCAAGGGAATCTCCAAGGTGGGGGTGTTGTCTTTTGGACAATCGAGGTACTAGCCACATTAGAGAAGATGGGGAGCAGGGCAATCCTTGAATAGGTCCTTCTAGAACATAATGCAATCAACCTTAGGGTCACATTAAATGTCCAAGAGATTGGGGAGCTGATCAATGGCACCATGGAATAACAAGACATGATAGAAATACCTACAACATAATAAACATCACCTTCATAAAGAAATCTAACAATGGCTACTAATTTTCCTACTCTTAATGTCGAGACAAGGGGAAGTTATGTGGTGATGCAAATGCAAATATGCCTCCAATAAACATTTAGAAATCAATTTGAAACAACTTGAGAATGGAATAAAGTTGTATAATTGGAATACATGTACAAAACCCATTTGACAATCTCCTTGCTTCGAGTTGTTGCTCCTAAGATTTCCTTCTCCAAATGCCATCCTTAGGCTTGAATTCCCAAAAAAAGAAAGTCTCCCATATCACCAACATTCACTATTATATATATGAGGAAAAAAATATCATATTCAGTACCTTTCACAACCAAGGAAAAATCGGATATTGTTGCATTGAAAAACTTTATCGCTTCAATCTCAAGCTGCAACAACAAGAATGAAATAAGAAGGATCATCCTTGAGAAAAAATGGAAAAAAAAAAAAAAAACATCCATAAATAGAATACCTAATGCCAAAAGGTTGCCTTGTGTAACCATTTATTGAATTGGGAATTAGAAAACCCGAGCATGGGAATTTTTTTGGCCTCCTGTAAAATAACATATTCATTCCATATTTTGAGCCAAGATAACTTTGTTTGACCAAGACATAGGAGTATGCGAACATCTAGAGCTTTTGTGTTAACATCTCTAGCTCCAAGTTCATATCATAATGAACTTGTATCTCCCTAAAGAAATTGCACCCAAAGAAGGATCACATACTGACAAGTGCTTACAAAAGGTCAAGTAGTGATCCTTCCTCACCTACTCCATAGCTCTCTCCATCTACTCCTAGAGCTTCAATGGTGAGTAGTCCTTAGCATTGGGGAATTTTTCATAATACAATTTGATTGCAATGTCCCCAATTGTAAAAATCTTTTGCTGTAAAAATTAAAAAAAACAAGGATGAACAAGTGGAAAACAGAGGAAAAGAAAAGGATTGAAGGGAGTTTGATATGTGTCATACTTTATACATATATTAAAAAAAAGCTTTTGAGGTCCAAGAGGAAGGAAGCCCGGGAGTCAAGGCAAAGGCATTGTAAGGTTGCGGGCAAAGAGGATGCCCGGGAATTAAGCCAAGAAGAAGCCCGAGAGTCACATCACATATTCCCGGGAATGTTAGAAAGTGTGAGGGAGTGAACCCTCACACTCCTAAGGCAACTCCCACTTGGGGAGATGGAGTACCGGTGGACTCCCGAAACTTCAGAGAACGATTGCAGGGGTCAAAACTCAATGGCTCATGGCGTTCTTTATATCATTAGAAAGCTCTTGGAGCGTAGATGTCTAAAATGGTCTCGCATGGCTCATTTGAACATCTGAATTACAAGTTATGGCGAAAAGAAGGGGCCGGGAGTCTGCCAGTTTGACTCCCGACCACTAAAAGTCGGGAATCGACCCGATTTACTTAGCTGCAAGGGGCGTGCCACACATCGAGAGCTACAACTTTGGTTTAGACCGCATTGCGATCCGAGGTCTGCTCGCAAAGTTATGGGGCTCCAAAGTCGCAGGAGTCCCAACTGGCGCGATTTCGGGACTCCCACTCGGGAGTCCCGAGAAAAATAGCCATTTGGATGTAGCCTCCGTGGAGAGCTACAGAGTATACTATAAGGGGGAAGGTGGTGGCTTCCCCCAAGTCCGGGCCGTGGTGAGTCTTGTGTGTTCGTGTTGCCCGTGGCTTGTCCTAGCACCAAGGGTGCTCGAACTTTTCACTAACCACTTTGTGTGGGTTGTGTGCAGGCTCGTGTGAGTGAGTGAAGCTTGTCAACTCTTCCTAGTCCCATCCTGGAGCTCCAACACGCCCCTCTACCCCTCAAAGTGTTGTGAGCTAGGGAGCATGCTCCGACTTCTCCCTCTTTCGCTGCTTTTTACTTGGGCTCACATTTGAGCCCTTTGAGGAGTTGGGAGTGCGTCATTTCTTGTAAACCTCCGCCAACAACACCTCCTTGAACTACTCCAAGGGGATTTTGCCAATTGATTAAATTATGAATAATTCATGAACAAGGTTGAATTTTACATAGTCTAGCTCCACCAACCTGCAAAGATATACAGAGTAATGAGAACATAATCATTTAAATTTAACTAATGTAGGAAAAAAAAAAGGTTCAATAACATATTTGTTGAGCTTTATCATGGGAATGAAGAGCTCAATAAGCCCATGAGAGATGTCAAGGATAATGGAATCAACAAAAAATGTGCCAGGAGGGTTCATCATCATGCAAACGATTAATGTAAAGCAACCAAGCTTACAACCTATGATTCTCATCCCACACAAAAAAATGCACCTAAAAAGGGAATTGAAGTTAGGATCAACAAGCAAGAAAGACTCAAATCTCTCATTCTTAGACATCTGATGCATACTCCAAGAAGACATGTGTTGTTTTTGGAATTCTTCCTACCCCTTCCAATTGAGAGGTGAAACATAAAATTTTGTCCCCCTCTTAATAGCCAATCTGGAACACCTATTCCATCTTGAAGATATTGATTTTGAGTGCACGATGAACAACTGGCACAAATATCATTCGGCACAAAGGAATAACCATTTGGGCTTTGTTCCTCGACACCATCTTGTCTTGTTAAGGACTTCAAAGCTGTTGAACTTGGTTTGGCTCTAAACGACTTGAATAGTCCTATTGAAGGACAAGGAGTATGCATATGGCACCACTTGGGAAGTTTGTAAAAAAATTTGGAATGTTACAAATGCACAACAAAAAATATGAAAACAATCTAGAATTTTCTAAACAAAAGGCTACCCAATGCATCAAATACTTAAAGTGTTTCCATAATCGTTCTGATGGAGATATTTTTACAAGACATGTCTTGCAAAAGTAGACACAAGAAAGTTCAACATTATTTCTTTAAAAAAAAACTAAGCTTAAAAGGTCAAGTTGACAAAAACAAAAGGAGCTAAACATCCAAGGTCCTTTCTAGGCTTGTTGAGCTCCTTCCAAGCTTCTCTTGGTGCCAAAAAAAGCTCTACAAGAGTAACAAAAAAAAAGCCAAGCTCTAGCTCCCCTCCGATTTCAGAGCCAAATTAGAGCTCAACTTTTTTTTGTGCTCCATCCAAGTTTTTTTCGGCACCAAGAAAAGCTCGAATGAAGAATAAATAACATCACAATTAGGCCCAATTCCAAATTTGTAGTTGGGCCCAAGTTTGGCATATTATGTTTGTTCCATTGAAGCTTCTCTTGGCACCGAGAGAAGCACAAGTGGAGAAAAAAGAAAAAAACCGAGCTTTAGTTCAACTTTGAAATGGAAGCCAAGCTAGAACATGACTTTCTTTTGTTCCATCCAAGCTTCTTTTAATGTCAATAAAAGATTGAATGGCAAAAACAAAAAAGGTCGAGCTTGGGCTTGACTCCCAATTTGGAGTCGGGCTCAAGCTCAACACCTTTTTTTGCCCCATTTGAGCTTCTCTTGGCATTCGGAGGGGGCAAAACAAATGCCAAGCTTGAACTTGGCTTCGAATTGGGAATCGGGCCCAAGCTTAGCCTTTTTTCTTCCTCAATCCGAATTTCTTTTAGTGTCGAAAGAAACTTGAATTGAACAAAAAATTTGAGTCGACCTTTAATTCGGTTTTTTTTTTTTTGTTACATCCGAGTTTCTCTTAGTGCCAAAAGAAACTCAATATTAACAAAACAATAAGGAGCTTGGCTCTTTTTTGCTACAATCAAACATCCTTCGGCACTGAAGGATTTTGTGCCTTTTTTTGCTACTACCAAGCTTCCTTTGGAACTAAGGGAAGTTCGATAATACCAATAAGAAAAAACTTGGCTTGGGTTTTTTTCTTTTGAAAATGGAGTCGATTTTGGGCTGAGCTTCATCTTTGGAGCTAGGCCAAAGCTCAGCTCTTACTTTTTCTTTTTTGTGGCCGATTTGCCATGACCCTAGAATCTAAGCTTGAGCTTCGATTTAAGCTCAAGTTTTCTTGGGCTCAAATCCAAGATTGAACTTGGATTTTTCTAAAGATAAAAACTTGAAAATAAAGAAAAGGGTTGAATTCCAAGTTTTTACCTTGAACTTGTTATTCTCTTCTTGAGATGTGTTGATATCTCCTATAGTCTCTGGGCCTTCTCCTTCTTCCTACACAAAGAAATCCACAAGAATGACTTTAAAAGAATGAGCATTTATATACATGTGCGAACTTAAGCCCTAATTTTCTACTTGGTGAAACCTTAAAAAAGCCACATTATTTGTTTTTTGAAAGTTATATTTTACTAAACTCAAGAAATATGAACTAAAGTGGGGTTTCCAAACATTCATCTGACAATTTTTATCAAAGCAAGAGTTATTATACATTTAATGTTTTGACTATCTTTGGAGCCGGGCCCAAGCTTGGCTATTTTTTCTTTTTTGTGGACAATTTGCCATCGCCCTAGAATTTAAGCTCAAGTTTTGATTCAAGCTCAAGTTTTCTTGGGCTCAAATCCAAGATTGAACTCATATTTTTCTAAAGATAAAAACTTGAAAATAAAGAAAGGGTGGAATTCCAAGTTCTTACTTTGAACTTATTGTTCTCCTCTTGAGGTGTGTTGAGATCTCCTATGGTCTTTGTGCCCTCTCCTTCTTCCTACAGAAAGAAATCCACAAGAATGACTAAATGAGCACTCATATACATGTGTGGATTTAAGCCCTAATTCTCTACTTGGTGAAACCCTAAAAAAGGCACATTATTTGTTTTTAAAAAGTTATATTTTACTGAACTCGATAAATAAGAAATAAAGTGGGGTTTCCAAACATTCATTTGATGATTTTTATCAAAGCAAGAGTTTTTATAGGTTTGATGTTTTGACTGATTATTTAAATAAAAATGAACTATGTAGGAAACTAAAGAACTAATTGAGACCTTGCCTGAAAAATTGAAAAAAAAATTTCAATTGCACTTTGAATTCATCTAGTTGAATTGTACAAATACTTAATTGCTTGGAATTATCCAACCTTCACAAATGCAATCATAAATTGATGTATAAACATTTTTAGACTAATCTATGAATAAACCTTAAACCCTAAATTGTGAACATAATTTATGCTAAGGAGAAGTTCTTTTTTTAAAACCTAACTATGCTAACTTTTACCAAAGGATGAGGACTTCTGTTTTATGTGCTGCTCCCATCATCCCCTAAGTCTTCGTCGTAGCCCGCTTCTACCTCCTTCTTTGATGACAATAATAGAACTTGTGAAATCTTTTCAATTAATGTACTTTCATTCACACTCCAATGCATTTGAGCCTATAAAACAATTTTTTTTACTTCTAATGATTCCTCCCTCCCTTGAGAGAAATCAAGTTCCTTTCCTCTTCTAGATACTTCTATCTTTTTCATAGTTGCATAAAAAATGTATTAAAAAATATGAAAGTTGCTAAAATACAACACATCACATCTCCCTTCCACTCTAAGAAAAAATACACTCTTGTCTAGGAATTCATAAGGTGTGTCAACTTCCTATTTTCTTCAACACCATTGTTAACTTTTGATGTCTTGTTTTGATATGAGTCCACTTGTTACCGCACCTTCTTCTACTCCTATGTTGGGCTATGGTCGAAAGCTTGCTAGCCCTTTGTAATTGAAAAATGTTTTATTTACATCCAGTCTATGTTTTTTATACTTTCTTTTTTAAAGGATGTTGTCATTTCCCGATTTTTCTTACATCCATGTTGTACCCATGACCATTCAACTAATGTGTACTTAACGATTATTAATTCAAATTGGTTTTCTATGTGTTAGGACAACTCATTATTCGATGTGTTTGTTGGGTCTAATGCCAATCATTAAATGGATTATGTAATAATTATTGACAATTTGCTACCATCCTTATTTATAACAATTTTTGTCCCCTGCTATAATTTTGACAATTCAGTATTATTTTGCCACCATTTAGTTACAATACAGATGTTTGGTAATGGATGCTTTGGACAATAGAGAAGAAATTCCAAGAATTAATCAACTACACTTCCATCTAACTCATCAAGATAACATTTGTGAAGAATTACTACTTGTCAAATTACACTTTTAAGATGATCAAGTGTTTTTAACTACTAATAGAAGAAATGTTTTTCTAAAAATGTTAAATGAATTTCTATACATACCTTCATTTTATTTGTTTCATGTTAATAGTAACCCCCATAAATTTACAAACATACTCTTAAGTATTTACAAAGTCCTGATTGGTCATAATCAATCGTTCTTGTTTTTTTCTTGTATTTATCATTGTAATAAATGTCTCTAGCAACATCTTTTATCCATATGCTATTATTTCATTTTTCTCTTGCTATAAATATCAGTGCAACTCACCCATCTACCAAAAAATATTTTGTTTCCTTCTTGAATCAAAGGTAATATTTAATAATTTCCTTTTTATATAACCATGGATTTGAAAATTGGAATGCAATTGTACGATGGATACATATTGCAAAATATTGATATTTTCACATTTAACATAAATTGAATCCTTCATGGGCTTACCCTTCTTTCTTGGCCAAATCATTCTACATCATGCCAAGGTTTGTTGTTTTTATCTCTTCACATTAAGAGAAAAAACCATTTTCTAACCAACTAGTTTTCAACTGCATGTCAAGCTCAACTTGCCTTTGACTACATAATTATATTTATTTCAACAAATTCCATGTGGCCCACTTTACACCTCAATTTAATTGACTTTTCGACTAAGTTGGTAAGTGTATGACGTTGACCATTATTGCCAATTGGCCATTGATTTTTACTTTTAATTAATAAATTCACAATTAAGCTATCGTGGAAAGATCTACTTTCAAAATTTGTCGAGCTCTATCATGTCAATTGCTTCACTGTCTTGGTTAACCTTGTTTATGGATGGATGAATGTTGGAAAATTTGATGGATAAAATAATGTCTATTTTTTCCACTATAATTCAACTTTGATTTGATTTTAGGTTCAACTTAATTGTGGCTTTTTTACAAGTTTGTTGTGACTAATTTCCAACTTTGGTGATTTCAAGACCCTTTAATCTTGAAATTAATACCTTTCATTACACTACACCTTGCCACTAAAAACCTTAAGTTTGTTGGAAAATTTTATGTTTCATGGTGTCCAAATGTGATAAAACATCAAATGTGGGAGAACAAAACATTTTTGTCTAAAGTCATTGGGCATGGTATTGAAGTGATTAAAAAATGTGGAACATTGAGTTGACATGTCCTTGCTTATTGAAACAAACGTCTATGTCCTAGAATTTCTTCTTTGGGATTGTTTTTCAAGGTTAAATTGCCTTGTTTCATTGAGTAATAATGACTCCTCCCTAAAAAGGAATATTGCACCAACGTTACTAGGGGTGGTTGGTGCATTTGGCATTGCCCTTCATCCATCCAACACACTTCCATACTCATTTGTGCTAGTGTACTCCCCATAGGTATTTAGGAATGGGCACTTGCTCCATGGCTCCTTATGCAATATAACCTTCCACCATGGGTTGGAAAAATCATCAAAATAGAAAACTTGTTGGACTTGTGATGGGAAGACAAATGGTTCATTGTCATTCACCAACATATGTTGAAAGTTGGCCATTAAAAATTCAACTTCATCTCATTTGTAAGTTGGATTACCCCAACTATATAATTATGGTTAATAGTTAATAAATATTAATTAGTTAATAGTTAACTATTAAAATAAATATTTTTTAATGAATTAAACTATTTAGATAACATTAATGATTAATTAAAATTAATTCATTATTTACAAATTAATTTAATAAGTTATAAATTTAATGACTTATAATTAATATTTAGGAATTACCAACTAGTTATTAATTTATTTTGTTAGATAGTCAATTTAAAACCCAATTACTTTTTATTTAATTAGTTGATTACTAAAAATTTAAAAGGTTAAAAAATTAATTTTAATAATTTAATAAATAAATTATATAATAAATATTTTAAATACATTAAATACATTAAAATTTATTGAGCAATTTATTTTTTAATTAATTAGTTAATTATTTATTTATTTCTTGAAATACTAGGTACTTGCACACATGGCATGGCACCAAAGGTTTAAGCATGTGGTTTAGCTAGGTCTAACCTAAATGCCTCATGGCTAAGCTTTAAATGTACCTTAGATGTCGCATTAAACAATTAATTAACCTTAGATGGTTAGCCCTAATTTAGCCAAGCTTAGGCACAATGTATTCTAAATTAATTAATAAGAATTAATTACTAATTATTCGCCTAAATTAAGATCATATTATGATATTATTAATTATTAAAAATATAAAAATATAATTAGCTTAGTTTAAAATTAATCATAATTTAACATTTGAAAATAATAATGTTATTAAATTAATGTATGTATTTATCCTAATCTTTATGGTTAATGCAATCTTTAAATAGTTAATATTACTAAAGTTTTATTAATTTCATTACAATAAATTAAATATTTGTATGAAAATTATTCCCCATTAGTTAATATTATTTAATTAATAGGTAGACTAAACTAGTTAATTATTATAAGTAGTTGTTGTTTTAATCTAATTAGTAATTAGATATTAAATACTTGGAACTACCCAATATTAAACATAACCTTAAGAACCATTGCAAATTTTAATATTTTTTTCATTTTTTAACTAAATCAATAATGATTTTTATGTCATTAGAAGTGCAAATTGAAAGATTATAATTTTTTTTTAAACACCAAAAGCAAAAGAACAAGGAAGAAAACATGAAGAGGAGGAAGAAAACATTTGTGATATTTTGTGCCAATTCTTTTGAAGAAAATTTTAAAACCTTCTCTATTTTTAAATCCCATATCTTTTTCATTTTTAGTCCATTTTAAGTGATCTAAAAACCTATGATTATGGATATAAAATGCCTTTTTATCCTCTGAATGCAACGAAACAATAATAACAAAATTATTTCAACATTCAAAATTGTGATATTTTGTTTCAAATATTTTGAAATATTTTTACAAGTAGACCTATGGTACATTATAGTTACACTTTAGTTGATATTAAACATTGAATTAACCTCAAATGGTTAACTCTAGTTTAACGAAGCCTAAACACCATGTAATAAAAATTGTAGTTGCAATTTAATTGATATTTTGTCTCAAATGTTTTGAAGAAAAAACTTAAAACCCTTTCTAGTTTCAAACCCCATATCTTTCTCATTTTTAATGTTTTTTTAATGATCTAAAAACCCATGGGTGTATCAATTAGATATTTACAAGACCTTTTTCAAATCCAAATGCAACAAATCAATGAAAAAATAAATTAATATCAAAATCCAAAATTACAATTTAATTTCAACTAAGGTAAATAAACCTACCACTATACATTTAAGATTTCAAAGGAAGTTGACTTCTTACACATTGTTCTTTTTTTTGTTGTTAAAATAAATTTTGTAACCTTCCATTTGACACTTCCAATGCTACAAAAAAACGTTCAATTTGGTCAAATAATGAAAAGATATGGGTTGTTTTAGGCAATGGGGTTCATGTTTGGTGATAGATTTGTTAAAATAGTTTCGAATTTTGAAATTAAATTGTTTTGTCATTGTTTAATGACATTTGGATTTCAAAGAAGTTTTGTAGATCTTTAGTTAGCACACCCATAACTTTTTAAATCGCACAAAAGAAATTTAAAATGAAAAAAAATGGGTTTTCAAACTAGAAAGGTTTAAAGTTTTTTTAAAAAAACATTTCAAACAAAATAGCACAATTTTGGATTTTGAAATTAAACTTTTTTCTCATTCTTTTGCTACATTTGAATTTCAAAGAGGTATTATAGATCGCTAGTTGGTGCACCCATAGTTTTCTAAATTGTTCAAAATGAACTTATAATGAAAAAGATATGGGGTTTCAAACTAGAGAGGTTTAAAGTTTTTTTTCAAAACATTTGAAACAAAATATCACAGTTTTGAAATTTGATATTAAACTATTTTTCATTGCTTTATTACATTTGAAGATCCAAAAGATATTGTAGATCGCTAGTTGGTGCACCAATAGCTTTTTAAATCTCTCAAAATGGACCTAAAATGAAAAGAAAAATGGGGTTTCAAACTAGAGAGGTTTAAAGTTTATTCACAAAACATTTGAAACAAAAATCACAGTTTTAAATTTTGAGATTAAAATATTTTCTCATTGTTTTGTTGCATTTGGAATTTTAAATTTTTTTGTAAATTACTAATTGGCACACCCATAGCTTTTTAAATCACTCAAAACAGACTTACAATGGAAAAGATATGAAGTTTCAAACTAGAAACGGTTTTTTAATTTTTATTCAAAACATTTGAAACAAAATATCAACTAGAGTGCAATTATAATTTTTATCCCACATTGTTTGTCATAATTTCTAAGTTTGTAAACTACATAATAAAGTTGGTGCACTAAGTGTTTTCAAAAGGTGAAGTTGGCACTTAAAAACAAATTAATAATAAAGGTTTGACCTTGAAAGCCATGTGGTGAAAAAAAGGATTATCTAAAATCTATTTATCTACCTTAAGCCTAAGTAACATTATGGTCTACTTATTTACCTAGGCCTTCCTACCTACCTAGGTTTAGGTTAGGGAGGTCTATATAAATAGGTAGGCCTAGTAGCTAGATACCTATCTATTTATTTATAGGTGGACCTACATACCTAGACTTAAGTCTACACATAATTTTAGGTAGGGACATGTGTCAACAAATTATTGTTTAAATTTTTTGCCTAGACATAACTTTGAATAAGGCCACATGGCAACAAACTATTGGTTAGACTCTTTGATTGCTTTAGTTGTAATATAGTTGAAATTACAATTTGATGACCTAGTTAGAATGTAATTGAAATTTCAACTCATTCTTTGATGATGTCATGGTTTATTAGTGCATGAAGTTCATCTAATGGGAGGTTACCCCGGATGATAATTCTTGAAGTTGGAAAATAGTTGAAAATTCAACTCTGAGATTTGGATAAGGTGGATGAGATTCATCCAGAAGTTGAAAATGTTCCATCAACTAAAATGGTTCGTTGCTTTCAACAAAAATCTTGTCACCTCAATGTTGGTTGAAAAATTGACACATGTAAGTAGGCTTCGATTGTGTTGTGGGTTCAACTCAACATTGTCAATTATTTTGGTAGGTAGTTGAAAACATCATTTTGAGTTGAAATTTTTTTTACAATTGGAAGTGACATTTTCAACTTCAAAATGTAGTTGAAATGTAATCGAAACCACAGTTGAAAACCTTGGTTTTTTTCCTAGTGTCAAATGCCTTGCAATAATTTTACATCATAAATCATTTTCTTGATCGTGTAACCCATTTCAAGTGTCCTCCTTTAAAGTCTATTTCATGTAGCGAATTATTTGGTCAACTAATAGTTCCTATTGGACTTTTAAAATATTTTTTTATTAAGATGAAGTTTTATTGAGACTATATCCATATTTTGTCCTTACCCTTACCATCTTGAATGTGCCCTTCATTTTCTTTTATTTATATATTAGTTTCAACGTACCCCTTTTTGTTTCATATAATCTTTTACAAGACAATGGGGCTAGAAAGCACATTAGATGTAAGTTTTGTTCTTGGAGGTTCTCACTGCCACCAAACATACTCTATCTTATTTTATGGATTGGAATGGGCTCAACGTGTAAAAAAAGGACTATTACAACATTCTTGGACTATATTCATAACGATAATAATTATTTCTACTCCTTCAACTATCCTAGAATTCACTATACTTAGATATTTCCGTATTTATACATATGAACATTTGTTCTAGAAATTTTGTTGTGGCTTGTCCGGTTGCTACACAATTATGTAACAACTTCCAAGAAAATCACTAGTGTATTTGGAGGGTGGATTTTATTTTTAATCATGCTTTCAAAATGTTCCTTAAAGTAGATACTATAAGGTTTTAAGATCCCAAGGATGGAAGGTGTAACCTAATTAAATCTCTAAAAGTGAAGGAATTATTTCATAAGGGAGAGAATTATTTCGTAAGGCATTGATTACCTTAGTTATTACATAGTGTAAGTCCCTATTGTTAGTGAATTACTGTGTAGACATCAGGCTTTGCCCTCGGTGTTCACACAATGAAATAAGGATTTACCATTTACATAACATGTTAATTTAGAAGGTTTTAGTTCGCAACATTCACACTAACATCTTATTAGGTCTTGTGCATTGTCCTACTTTTTTCATTTAACATAATTAATTAAATGTGCATTTATGAGTTACTTCATTCCAACCTTGTTAACAAATAGGAGATCTACTCAAGTGCAAACATAAATCTTTATTGAAAGGAAACTACAACATAATGCTCACAACACAAAACACAACATCAAGAACTCTCCAAGGTTCTTGTCACATGAAATA
>Ga0209611_10004941_pt1 | contig 22599 bp, 19 predicted proteins | sample S1TSphgellanicum_3_FD_187693 | JGI IMG/M metagenome (GOLD analysis project Ga0209611, IMG submission 187693) | Host-associated microbial communities from peat moss isolated from Minnesota, USA - S1T2_Fc - Sphagnum magellanicum MG (SPAdes) (version 2) | ecosystem: Host-associated > Plants > Peat... | reverse complement strand
CCCCTTCCCCCTTTAAATAGGATGAAAAGACAGAACTCTGGTCATTATCCAACTGGATGACGCTGTCCATCGATGAGAAGTGCGCAGGAATGGATGAAAAAAGAAGAAGGCCCAGTAGGTGGTTCTCAGGGCGGCTGCTGCAGGAGGACCAACTTTGTCGTTGCTGCTGTTTTGTTTGTGCTGCTTCAGCTGCCGCATTCGATGCCGGCGAGGGATCCTTGTCGCCGTTTCTCGGATTTAGTTTCCGTCTCTTAAAGCAAGCAGGTACAAATTTATTGCTACTTGCGTCAGCTTCTTTGTCCCGTGGTTTCGCTCTCTTTCTTCGTGTTCTTTGAGCTAGTTTTGAGCGTTTGAGGCTTCTTCTTGTCGTGGCTTCTTGTTTGTTGTAGCTGCAGTGCAGCAGCAGCAGCAGTTTTTTCTTTTTTTTTCCTGCCAAAAGGACTTGTAACAAAAGTATTCTGGTGTTCTTGCATTGCTTTTTCTGTTTTATTTTTATTTGGGGCCTTGATCGTGGTGGCTCAATCTGTTTGAGTCTTCTTGAAGACATATCAATTGTAGGAAGGATGATAAGAGAGAAGTGTTTTCAGAGTGAGACAAAAACTGTACGATACAGTGGAGCATCAGAGGAGGTGGTATGGAGAAGAGGGGGACAAAGAGAGTTTGTGTATTAAGGAGTCATGTAATGCAGTTTCTGAGATGCTTATTTGATTGTTTTGGCAATGTGTTGTAAGCCAATGGCGATGAAGCACGTGAGAAAGAAGGAAGACAGGGAGAGAGAGAGAGAAGAGAGAGGAGTGTAAGTCCCAATCGACAGGAGCACAGTGAGAGGGAGGGATTAGGGCATTGACTTACACGCAATAAGGGTAATGTGGAATGCAGTTATTTGGTGCATCAAGGGTGTAACAGCAAGGCTGCTTTGCGATGCTAATGAATGTGGCATGGATGGTGGTTGGCTGCCAACAGCTATGTCAGAGAACTTGATTGGCAGCCTTGAGAAGGCAGTAGTAGGGTCTTGCATGTGCTGGATGATTCTCCAATTTCAGTGGTGTTAAGACTGGGCTCGCTTGAACTGTGTCTCGCTGGTGTCAAAGCAAACCCTAAGAAGACTCTGACCTAAGTTTACAGGACTTGGAGAGCTTCAACACTTGTTGAACATGGTCACTGTATCGGATTGTGGGATCATGTGCAGGGATCTCAACAGTAGGGAGTCTGTTGCTGGTGATGATGAAAGTAGCATTGGTTAAGACTGTGACAATTGTGTCTAGGGTATTGTTGGAGGTATCTGTGGGGTGTGCTACTGATGAGAAACAGGACTTGATTAGGCCGGCTTTAGTGGTAGACACCTGGTATCAACTATAGGGAAGTATTGTGAAGCATTGTCTCCACGCGTCTTCACAGATGTGAAGACAACTTGGAAACTGGAAGAAGACCATATGGCTCAGTTTGTAGGAGTGGATCATGCAATGTATGCACATAGTCAAGTACATGTTGCTGTGGCCCAGCGAGACCATGCTGCCCTGCGTCGCATCCTTTCCACATTGCCGCAGCCTGTAAGACCTGGTGAGGTTTCCACGGAGTCACAATCTCTGGAAGCTGAGCAGCAAGCAGACGATGTGTCTAAAGTTCTTGACAGGCGTGATGTTCCTGGTCGGGAAACACCCTTGCATGTGGCAGTTCGTCTTGGTGATGGCGATGCTGTGGAGATGTTGATGAGTGCAGGAGCAGACTGGAGCTTGCAAAATGAGCAAGGATGGAGTGCATTGCAGGAAGCTGTTTGTGCAAGGGAGGAAGAGATTGCTGTCATCATAACTCGGCATTACCAACCCATGGCATGGGCCAAGTGGTGCCGTCGTCTCCCTCGCCTTGCAGCAACTATGCAGCGCATGCGGGATTTTTACATGGAAATTACTTTCCATTTTGAGAGTTCAGTGATTCCTTTCATAGGTCGCATTGCTCCATCTGACACCTACCGAATATGGAAACGAGGTTCAAATCTTAGGGCAGACATGACTCTTGCTGGTTTCGATGGGTTTCGCATTCATAGGTCAGACCAGAGCTTCTTATTCTTGGGGAATGGAAGTGAGGATGGAAAACTTGCCCCAGGCACACTTTGTGTCTTAACCCACAAAGACAAGGAGGTGTCAAATGCTTTGGAAGGGGCAGGTGTTCAGCCATCAGAGGCTGAGATTATGCAAGAAGTCACAGCGATGTCACGGACCAATATGTACAGGCCAGGTGACCATCCTGTTCATATAGCTAGAGAGAATTCTGCTCCTATATCTAAATCACAGCTAGATATACATTTGTGTTCTGTATTGCACATCAAAGAATTTCCTGAGAAACTGAAACTAGATAATTCCTTGGCTCAGGACCTGAATTTTGATTTGACCTTAGAAGACAGGAGTTGTTTTATTGAATCAGAAGGACAACTGCTCAATATAGGTTTTGCACAGTAGTCTCACAGCAGCAAGCATGAGAAGAATAGTTGCCACTGTGTGTGCAAGAATGCAAGACTGTTTGTTGTTTTACTACAAGGTGGCTGAAAGAAACTTCCTGTGGCAGGCATTGATGTCACACAGGCAGAGCTTATTGCTCAGACCACTTGGAGGCGCCAAGAGAAAACAGAGATGGTTGGTGCTTGGAAGGCCAAAATTTATGACATGCACAATGTGCAGGTCGGTGTTCCTTGTTCTTAGCTTTCAAGTTGATTTCATGTGGACAGAATCTCTTTGGAGCTAACATGGACTGGCAATGTGGAAAGCATTTGACCAATTGAGGCGTGTACTGTGAGGGTGCAACTGTAACATATTTTAGTCTGTTGGAGAGGTTTTCTCCTACCACAAGCATTTTCCAAATATGCCAATTTTGGTCATGTACAGGTGAGTGTTAGATCTAGAAGGGTTCCCGGAGCAATGACAGATGAGGAGCTCTTTGCAGCTGAGAGCGAGAGACAAGAAGTTGAGGCTGAAGAAGACTACAGCAATCTACTAACAGCAGAAGAGAAAAAGCAGCTCGACTCTGTCCTGAAATCAGACACTGTAGATAATGGAGATGAAGGGTTAGATGGTGCGGGACAACCTGAGCAAGGCATCCAGAATGGAAGCTATGATAACTGGACAGAGGAGTATGACTATGGGTTTCCAGATGATGATTCTGATCTGAGGCAGATGCCTTGTCAGAATGGAAGCAGGGAACCCCCAGGGTTCACAAAAGAGGAGAAGAAAGGGCGCTGGTTTGGTTGGGGTAGAAAAAGCTTAACACACAACAATGCTAAAGAGCAGGTGGTCGAATCAAATGAACTGCTGTCTGATAAGGGGTCTGAGGCATCCAGCTCCAGTAGTGAGACCTTTAGAAAGGCCAAGCAGAGCCCTGGGCATGTAACACCACAAAGTCAAAGCCCATGGAAGCAAGTGAACCAAAGAAGGCCTGTTGATAGTCGGAGGTCTGTTGACAGCCAGCTCCCTTCTTTTGAGAACTGGGTATCATTGGACCGGCGAGCTTCTAATGTTGATGATTTTCTGTTAGCCAAGGGAAAGAAGGCTAAGGAGATGAAGGGTAACAACTTACAGAATAACAGTAACAGCAGCCATAACAATAGCAGCCACAAAGAGTTGTTGAAAAGTAAGGCCCGTAGAAGCATGGTAAGGCCTGAGGCCACTTCAGAGAGTGAGTACAAGAAAGGATTAAGACCTATCCTTTGGTTGACACAAGATTTCCCTCTGAAGACTGAGGAGTTGTTGCCACTTCTAGATATTCTGGCGAACAAGGTCAAGGCTGTGCGTCGACTGCGGGAGCTCCTTACTACCAAGCTGCCTTCAGGAACTTTCCCTGTTAAGGTCAGTAGGAGGCTACAAGAGTAGCTTTTTTCTTTGGTCTCTTATTTTTGTGTGCACCTGATTTTCGTGAGCATTCATGAACAAAAATCCTGACTGACAAGATGTGTAGTTCTTGTTTTAGTGACAAATTGGATGTTGCAATTCACAGGTGGCTATCCCCGTGGTCCCCACCATCAGAGTTGTGATCACATTTACTAAATTTGAGGAATTGAAACCTTCCGAGGAGTTCTCAACTCCCATCTCTAGCCCAACGCATTTTCAGGATGCAAAGGTGGATGCAGATGTGCCTACCACAGCAACAAACAGGTCTTGGCTTTACTGGATCAGAGGCTCACAGAATTTGACAAAGGGAGGTGCTCCAAATGGTTTGGAGGAGCAGCTTGATGAGGAAGCTGACCCATTCCTGATTCCCAGTGATTACCTGTGGATTGACATGGAGGAGAAAAAGAGACGATTGCAAGAGAAAAAAGGAAAGAGTAAAAAGGAAAAGAAGCCCCCCATGTATCCCAAGGAAGGGTTGGAAAGTGACATGGAAAGCTTGTAGCTATTTTTCATGTGCTTTTGTTACTAAGACAGCTAGATGATAATTGGGGAGGGTAACATAGGTGAGGATATTTTAGCCGGGGCTTTTGGAGCCCTGATCAGGTGGTCAGTCTTCTTGCCACAGTTGGGTGGTCCTCTCTACACACTGGCTCCTGGAATTTATTATTGAAATTGCCCATTTGTAGATGGCAATTTCAGTCCTTACATTCATTAAACATTGGTTTCCTCTAGTTTCCTTTCTTAGAGTTTGGTCATTTCTTAGGTACCAATTTCTGCCTTAGCTTCACAGTCATGACCTTTTGACTGACCTGTTTCATTTGGCCCATAAACAGTTCGGAATCTACTATTGTTCCCTTGCAGGCAATCAAGAAAGCAGAAGAGAGAGCAACAATCATATGTGGATCTTCCAGTTCATTTAAAGCTTCTCTTCACTAAACTTCTGTGAAGGTGAGCACAGATTCTGCATGTTTTCATGGCCTTGTTTTGTTTGAGTCTCTAAATCTGTAAATTGTTGTCACCAGGCATTCAGTAATTTGCAATTGTGAACTCACACCCAGTGCACTTCCCTCCCTATAAACCATACAAGAGCTTAACATGCTTATCTGACTACTCCCTAGGTGGGGAGAGTGAGCAAAGTCTGTTGCCCAGTTTTGCATGCATGCTTGAGAAGTGTGCACAGGAACTGATGTGCAGTCTTGAAAACAGTAGGAAATGAAGTTCCTCATAACACACAGCAGGCTCTCTATCATTCAGCAAGGGCCAACTGACTCCATTTGTATTAGTGTGAAGTGTATCTGTAGATTTCCATGCTTTAGATGACAACAACTTGATGATTCAGGGCTTGTGAAATGTAATCCATGGACAGATGTGCAAAAAGTATATATATGCTTGAAGCATTTGCAGAGCAACATTGCAGTTTTCAAGGACTTTGAATCTTTGTCCAGAAATAGAGAAGCTGTCTGTTGTGGTAATAGAGAAATCTGAGGGAGCAATTTGGCTGAAGAAGTATCACAGAGGAGTTTGCAAAATTGCAGAGCAGAGAGGACCTTACAGTGTGCTATTGTTGAAGGCAAGGATGTTAGCACCATCACATGGTGACAGAAGCAAACTACACAACAGCATACAGAGCATGCGAGCCAGTCAGTGGACTGCATTGAACCGGTCTTGCAATTGGGTTCAGGATATATTTACCCTCCATTTTGGATTGTTTTCAAACTTTCAAACACTAGCACTGGATGATTATCACATCAAGCCCCCCCAAGACATGAGGAAATTGAACATCTGCAGTGGTTCAGAGTGATTGGATGCTAGGAGTGAACTGAATGATGACAGTATGAAGCATTGTGAACACAATTGTGTCATCTACAAACATTGTGAACTATATGACACATGATTATGACTCATGCATGTTGATCACAGATGTTTCTGCAAGAATTTTGACTCTAAACTAGGAATGGGAAGGTTAAAAGGACATGAGAGAGCAGTATTTGAATTGCACCCTTAGTCATCCAAGTCCTCTATGTGGGGAGATAAACTGCACTCTGGCAAGCAGGTACTCTGTGCCTCGCACCCACACACTTGTCGGTGACCACTGAACCTCCTCCCATGCCAACCCATCCTGTAGCACCTGCACACAAAAACATCCTTCTCAGAACAGATGCATGTGTATTAGCTTCTGGTCAGAAAGTGTGATTTTGATTCTGAAATTCCAATTTGCTTCAGAAATTGATGAGTAATTCAATTTCAGTAGGCAAGAAAGCTGACCAACACACACAGCAATAGGGTAACCTGAAGAGAAAGCAAGCTAACCTCAACATTATCTGGTGGTGAAGGAACACCTTTGATGCGCATGGAGGATAATGGCAAAGGTTGTTTGCACCTTGACCACCTGTACTGTTCATATGAATCTCCAACAGGAGGTTTGGAACAGTGTCCTTGACAGCTCTTCTCTCCATTCTGAGGATGGTTGTCTGGATTTGGCTTTTCCCCATTACAGGCTCCAGATACCTTGCCTTGGACTCTCTCTGAGGAGCTGACTTTCTCTTTTGTTTTTTCCAGAGTAACAGCAGGTTGAGGGGACATAGATGTTGCAGTGGTCAAACTCACTGTGCCATTGCATGTTGCTCCATTACCCAAGTATGCCAATTCATACCTGAAATAATGCTTGTATTATGCAGGGCACATTTGGCCATATTTCTTCGGAAATGAAAAGTCATTTGAGTGATAAAAGAGTTCCTAAACATATGTTAAAGTTAGTGATCCATTTTCTGGTCTTTGTGAATGTGCAGTGGAATTCAAAGAAATGACTACACCTACCGGTCCCTATGTGTCTCAGCATAAAGAACATCACCCTTCTTCAGCCGCGCAGAGGTATACTGTGACTTTTTCAAACCTCGATCAGCAACAATGCTCATACTATACTTCAACCTGTACAAGTGAAGACACAATTCAAAAAAACATATGCTTTGATGCTAGAATTTAAACCAACTGGCATGGGCACAATGCTAAAAATCACAACTTGACAAGCTACACTAAAGAACTTAACAGCTGGACTACAGTGGAAGAAATCCTATCGGTGGAAAGGGCAGAGAGAGAGTGCACCAGGGCTCATTGCAAAGATTGTATTGAATTGTCACTTCACATGCAAGTTGTTGCTGGAGGTATGTGTTCTGCAGATCATAACCCCTTCATGTTAGTCAAAACCCTCTGTTCCATCATCCAGGACCACAGCATGTTGTGCCCTACTTGTGAAATATGAGTGTTCTGGTGCAAGGTCTGTAAGTCAGTCCTGAATTTCAATTCCCAGGAGTAGCAGGAAGCTTAACACCACTAACCAGAGTGCCCCTGTTGTGAAGCTGTCTTTATAGAGGTGAAAAGGAGAGACACAGAATGGGGTTACTCACTGAACATCCAGCTCTGGTACTAACAGTCCATTCTGAGGCAGCAGGACCGAGGGTAGCGGCAACAGCAGGTGTGTGTGTTAAACTTGGTTTCAACTCTATGCTCCCACCTCCTTCCTGGCATCCGTTCATTGACATATCAAAATATCAACATAAGAAACATAATGTATTCCCATGCACAATCACCACAGTTTTAAGCTCAACTTTAGTGTGGATATTAACTGCTATGTACACCACTCAAAACCTGGCGTCTGGCAGATAGCACTCTCACAAGAATCATAATTGCACCTCCACAGATGAACTCCATGCCCATGTTACATACTGTAACCAACTTCTCACTGCCAGGTTGAAAAGTTTGCATGTGCAAAAAAGGGGCCTAACACTGACCTTGATGATTTGGCAGCGTTCTACTCTGTAGCTGCAGCCACTTCCCCCTCCCCAGGAACGAGATCTGAGACTGTTCCTCAGCATTGATGTGTACACTGCACAAACATTGTGAAATGAGCCCATCTGCATTTTAGTACAAACTGGGAATAAAGACTTCCGATGTCACAATGCTCTAATCTGCAGACAACAAGAAACAGTAGAATATAACAGAACAGCCGACACTTCATAAAATAAGGATTGAAAAATCTGTAAACATTTAACAAGTTTGGTCACACTGTATCAAACTTAATATGCTGGATGGGCTAGAAGCACACTTTCTTGAGGTGGAATGATACGAATTGTGGCATGAAGCTCAGAAGCAGGATGCAGTGGAAGAGTGGCTGTGGGAGTGTAGTAACCTGTGTGCATCAGAACTGCATTGCACCAGACCAAGAGTTAAGTGGGTGTTAAATCTGTACACATTGTCCAGGAGCCAAAACCCTAATTGAAAACCTCTCAAAAAATCCCCTTTACCAAGAGTAACAGGGACTCACACAAACATGCATGTAAGTAAGCATTTGGACACAGGAAAGTAAGCAACATGTGAAAGAATTCTCATTTATGTTGATCTCTTACCTGCTACAATGTCAGAATCATCTGTGTAGACATCTGTGCCCCACAGCTGCCGTCCTCGGATCTGAGAGAGGTAGGAAAGGAACAAGAATGACATTTCAAACAATTAAGCATAACAGTGATTGCCTCTTCCCTGTAAAGCAAAAAATTAAAAGTTGTACCATGTAAGCAAGTAGCATTGATTTGAAGTATATGGAAAGCACCTGGTGATTGGAAGTGGTGGCCAAGTCTGCAGGAATACGAATTTCAACAGTGAAACCAGCCTGGCTTGAAATGTTATCCTTTGTTGCTCCTGTAGCTGCATTAGGACCATAGTGTTTCCAAAGCTTTGCCAGCTCAGGCACCCCTTCTTGAATCTGATACAGTAAAGCTAAGCTCTCTGATTGTCCTGCAATGCCAGATTTGATACCCAACATCATATTGTGAAATTCTCTCACCTGAACAGATGAAACAAAGCACTAATCCATCTAAACCCAACACTGAAACTACTTCAGGTCTACACATCATTGGAGGCTTCATGAGCAGCAACTGTCATTTGTCCTTGACCTAACCAAATCGTTCTGCAAGAAAAAAAAGTCATCTATCTCTAAGATTGGTCATGATTCTAGCAGTAGATCTTTTTCTTGAAAACACCTCTAGATACAATTCATTGCGATTCTAACCCCCAAAGCATGTCACATACATATTCATGCTCAGAGAATTGTTTCCTGCTCCGTGGATTAGTTTCCCAAAACACCTCTCCATCTCTGTGTGTTTCTGAAAACTGCAGTTTCTCTAACAACTTATATAATAATACAAGAAGCAAAGCATCTGGTCACCAACCATGGGTCTTGCAACAATGCCTCTCCTCTTTCTCATCTCTATCTTCATTATCCAGATGTCCTCTTTGGTGATTCAGCTCGCTTTCTCTTTCTTTGTCTATCTTGTCTCTTTTCTCCCTGTGTGTGCCCTTCCCCTCGTCCCTTCCCCAATCCTTCTCTCGCACTTTGTCCTTTTCCTTTTCTTTCTCCGCCTTCTCCCTCTCCCTCTCATCTCTGTCAGCTCCCCTTCGCTCTGGCACATTGGGAAGAGCAGGCATCGCCTCCATTCTTCTGTCATTCCTATCCTGAAGGTCTTCTTCTTTCTTCTCCCTCTCCTTCCTTTGTTCTTCGTCTCTGCTCTCGTTCTTCCCGCCTACAACACGGTTTTTTCCTAAAGAATCCTGCAGCTGCAAGAGATTACCCTCTTGCTCAAGAGCTGATGTTCTCGCTGGAACCTCAGCAATTGCGTCTCCGCTTCCCACTATTACTTCTTGCGCAAACCCCCCACTACTGTCACGCCGCGCGACTTTCCAGGGCATCGTTTCTGCCGCATTTTCTCCCGCGTCCACTACAAACTGCCGCCCCCGCCGAAGACTCTGTTGCTGCAGACTTAGTTGTTGATGGTGATGCTGCTGCTGCCATCCCTGTTGCTTGAGCTTGTTCTCCACAACTCTGATCTCATCGTGCGATCGCTTCACAAACCCATTCGTCATCTCCACCGTAATGCCAACAAAAAAAGATTCTCAAAACCCACCACCCACACTTCGCACCAAACTAACGAAACAATGCACACAAAGACGCAACAATTTGGGAGCAATTTGTCAGAGATCCCGATCGAGAATCCTAACAAGCTGAAAATGTAGATACAAAAACCCTCCCACCATTGCAGCAGCAGCTGGCAAAGATCGAAAAGAGCATGTTGCAACGCCAAAAGAATCAAAAAACCAAATTCTCAGCCAAAACAAAAAGAAGAAGAAGAAGAAAAAAACAGCAATTGGAAATTATTTATAACAAGAAGGGCTTAAAGTCAGCACTGGCAGACTTGATTTTGTACCTACTACCTACATGCCTACCTGCCAACATGTCTATATATATATACCCACCTACCTACTCCTACCAACTTATTACCACGTTGGAAACTTCCAGTGTTGAGCGGTTCTCACTTTTTCTTTTAAAAAGAACCTTAACAGGTTTCAAGCCAGTTCTCAAAATGAAAACTTCCTGAGAGCATCTCCACCCCCAAAACTGTAAACAACTGCTTTATTTAAAAATCGAACAGTGTTTAATGATCACTGTCCCCACCCACAAACGTCATAAAAGTCCCTTCTAAACACTCAAAGACCATTTATGTCTTTACATCTGGACGAGTAATAATCACTGTCCAAATCCATAGTACAAAAAAAGCTTTTAAAGGAGTTAAAATGACCACTGCAAAATGAACCAGCAATAATACAGGAGCGCAGCAGGATTTACGCTATCCTGCTGCAAGGTTTCATGAAAAGGGGTGTTTGCAGGTGTGTGGGGGTGGAGATGCTCTGATATCATCAATAGTGATACTTGTCATGAAAACCTGATTGACGGTTCTCATTGGGATGAGAATGGACTAAATGAGAACCTAAAAGGGTATGAGAACTTGAAAAAAAAATGAAAATAATTCAGTGTCAATAAAATATGAGAACCTGAAAGGGTATAAAAAAATCAGTGTCGATTTTTAATTAGCCTTTAGGTTAAGTCCTTAGCATAGGTAGGCGTTAGGTTTAGGGTTTAGTTGGATTTTTATTTTATTCTAATTCCAAAAAACTGGCAACAGAAATGTTTTTGATAATCACGGGGTTGTGAGAATTGTCTTTGAAAACCATTGTTTCAACCAAAAGTGAGAACCGCCCAACACTGGTAACTTGGTTACTTTTTTGAAAATTTCTGCTATGAAAGTAAACTTGCTAGGTATGTATTTTACCTTAGTTGTTCATCACTCTAACATTTTTACAGTGTTGGGCGGTGGCAAATGACTCTCTGACGGTTATCAGAGTAGTTCTCAACAAAATCAAATAACCGATTCCTGATGTATAAACAGAAGACCTTAAATAAGGAAGATCGTTAAATAAGAAAAGGGTCCTTATGGCCGGCAGTACAAAAATACTGCCGGGTTCTTTTTTTTCCATATCTGCCCTTGACCTGATGGCCAGACATGTTTTGGTGCTTCCCCTTATAGACTTTGTGTCCCATTGTGCACATTCTGAGCTTGTACTCGATACTAGGTGTTTATTGCAGGCCCAAGATGTGCATAATAGGACCCAAAGCCTATAATGGGCAGCACCAATATATAGACAGGCATCTCCAGACACATGATCTTAGACAAGGAAAATGGGCAGCCGGGAAAAAAGAAAGAAGGCAGTCCTTTTGTACTGCTGCCATAAGGACCCTTTGCTTATTCAAGGATCTTCCTTATTTAAGGTCTTCCATTTATATATGGAGAATTAGTTATTTGATTTATTTTTTCTACTGCCTGCAATAAGGACCATTTGCTTATTTAACATCTTGCATATATTACCATGGTTCTCCAATTTTTTGAAAAAGAATCAAACAACTGGCTATAGAATTTTCATGTCTTTTCATGAAAATTGCCAGTTCTTTGAGGTTTTTAAAAAATGACTGAAAAACTGGCTATTCTTCAACTTCAGTTTCTTCTTCTTTCTTTTTCTATTTCCCAGAAAACCAGAACTGTCAGTTCTTATAGTTACATTACCAAGCATTGGAAAACCAGAAAAGAATAATACCTCGTCGAATGAGGATATCTCATGTCCATCACTAATGTGCGGGCAATAGATAATGTGAGTACAAAACAAGCTTGAACATATGGAGCTTTTCCAAACTCTGGTTTTATAATTATTATGCTGTAGATTATGGGGGTGGCTGTTTCCATAGACTTGCTTAGAAACATTACCAGCAAGACTTTTTCTGCAGCCAACACTGTTACTTTGGCAATCATATTGCATGGTCTAAGCACACAAGCAAGAAATGATATAGTTTGAAAGGGAAGAAGAAAAAGGTTTGGCAAAACATGAACTAACAAACTTTCCTCCCCCAAAAAAACAACCTTTAGAATGTATGAATTGAGACTACTACCTACTACTACTACTACCTATCACCCTTGTAGGAGTGACCTCATTCCCCTATGCCTTTCAACACATTGACCACAGAGACATCAATAGGATGATGCATTATAGAATACAGCACCCACATTTAAACATATTACAATGAACCAACACATATCTTTGGATGTCCCACATATGAGTTCATGTAATTAGAAATCACACAATTTTTAGCATATGGTCTAACTCTAGATTATGAGCCTTCCATGCCTGTCCCCTTAAAATGTATTTGAAGAGTAAAGTTAGGAACTTCTTAGAAGTATAATATGTGGTTTAAGAACCGTAAATCCTACCTTCTAAGTCATACATACCAACTACAATTAGCCATATTACAAAAGATAGAGCACAGCGCACAGCTTGGTCCATTTGGCTTAGACAACATGCAGCAGAAAAGAGAAGCATTCAGGAGTCCAGATATGCTTTGAACTGTAAACTACATATGCTAAAATCAAAAACAGAAGCCACAGATACTAATAAAGAAAAACGTAGTATGCAAAATGCTCCAAGATCGGACAAAGACCGCACAGGATGGGTTGCCAGCAAGCAAGCAAGCAGGCTGTGGGCCAGTAATAAGACTCGCATCATAACACTGAAAGTTTGCCCCACGATACAGTGCGCGACACAGGCCAAAACGGATACTCCCTAAGATGGTGGAAACACATCCACACCTCCGGGACCAGTCTCCGTCGATTGCCCATGTTTCCGACATCGGACTCTTCTTCTTCACGCGTATTCGTACAATCCGTCAAGCTCCCATGCGGCGTTGCCAGTGGTGGGTCCCTTGGCGAGTACGGTCTCCCCGGCGCGTTTCCTATGATCCCCAATCTCAGACCTTTCAGCAGCTTCCGGCTTTGTATCGGTAAAGCCGACGGCGAACTGTTGCCCAAATTGCTTGCTTTTTTGGCGTATCCGTCAACCCTCTGCTTCTTCGCAATTATGCTTGTCGCTCAAGCTCCTCTTCTCATCATGGACCAGAGCGCGGCGCTCTTCTTCGTCTCTCTCAAGCTTGCTTCTTTATAGGTACGATTTGTTGATGAGAATGCTCAGCTTCTCCATCTCTTTATCGCAACTGTTGTCTCGTTCATCCCGCTTTCTTTCCGTCTATATACCCCCCACCCACGTTCTTGTCATGTCTTGCTTGCATATTAGTTTTATCCAACTCCCAAGTGTGTTCTTGCAGTTTTCCTGAATCTGTCTCTACTTTCCCTAGTTAATGATCAAATCGTCACGAGTAGTGACCCAGCCAGCCTTGATTTCAAACGCCATGGACGCGCTATGCTCTAGCAAATACTGGAATTGCGTTGGGAGCGAGCTACAGACGGAGGAGGATCCAAATCTAAGAGACCCAAGCCAACAGACGTACTACGGGAGCGCACCCGAGCACCTTTGGACTGAGCTTCGAGAGCCAGAGGATGATCCAATAGGTCGTCTTGAGGAGAAGTCTGGTAATGAGGACCAAAGGTTTGGCAAAGCGGTGCGACAAATACGATCAGTAGATCCATCACAACTTGAAATAGTAGAGTCCATCGCAGAAGGGGGCCAGGCACATGTGTTCTTGGCGAAATACACTGGGCGGCCGGGGGGAATGAAACAAGATGTGGTCGTCAAAAGATACAAAGCCCGTCTCGGAGCTCGTGCAGTTCACGAGTTGCGAAGACGAATAGAACATGTGGAACCAGGATGGTGCCCCGGTCTTTGCCGCCTGATTGGGCTCTCAGAGGATAATATCACCGGAGAGGTGTCAGTTGTCATGGATGCCTATCGAGGAGATTTGCGAAATCTTATCGACAAGAGAATGGACTATCTCAAGTCTCGGATGCGCAGTAACATGCAGGATGATGATGCTACGCAAATGATGATGATGCCTTTATCTTATAACTCGACATTGCGTATAATGGAGCAGATCGCTCATGCAATGGAAGATCTGTGTTTGATTGGAATCATACACAGAGACCTCAAAGCCTCCAACATCTTTGTGTCGCCAGTTGAATATATCAAGGAGGGTGCAATTAGAATTCATAATTCTAGAAAAGTCGAATTAAAGGAAGATTTGGCCTATGATTGGTTTTTTGTTCATGTTGGGGACTACGAGAGCTCGGACGGCGTTGTGGGCACCGGGTTTTGGAGGCCACCAGAAGTGCTGAAAGCAGTGAAGGAGGATATCAGACCCACATATACACCAGCAGCAGATGTGTATGGTTTTGGCATGGTGTGTTATGAGCTACTCACTGGCCATATTCCTTTTCAATGTGAAGACATCCGCGCAACGGACTACGATGCGGTATTGTCAGGCCGAAGACCAAAGCTGCCTGACTACTTGAGCCCTGGGATGACCCGACTATTGCTCAAGTGTTGGCACCACGATCCTTGCCAACGGCCTAGATGGCACGAGATCAAGGAAACCTTACATACAGAACACATGATTTTATTAGGAGAGGACCTGGATGGAACATTGGTATCATCTTTTTAGACAAGGCTATGTCTGAATTAAGTTGGCTAAACTCCAAGAGATGCAGTTGTTAGATTCTAGCATTGACTCTGAAACTCCTTCCAATCTGCTCCATCTAACAGGCAATCCCCGCATGTCAAATGCAGAAAACTCCCACCAGTTTACAATATTTCATAAGGCCATCCCTGAATTCTCTTAAAAAAGCCTTGTGTAAGAAAGACCTGGACATTTGCTCCAAATTTGGCTCTCCAAAAGAGATATGTGTGAATTTAGCTATGTACATCTTGTGATAGATTCTCTCTAAAAATAGTTCATAAACTCCTCGAATAGAAAGTTGATTCACGGATCTGTACTTGGATACAAAATCCTGATCTACATTTGGTTCTGCCAAATTACGTTTTTGTGTTCACCAATCGGCATTTAAAGCAGATTGAGGTTTTTTTGCTAACTTCGGTCTGCTCATCATAAGCCAACATTCCATGTCTGAAGCAGCTTGAGTTTATCTAAATAGGGTTGTGGTCATTGTAAAGCTACAGTAGCAAAGCAAATTTTACAGCACTCTGGGGATTCAGGTTGTTCAGTGGAACAAAGGTATGAAACTTCCAGTATTTGATGTATCACACTTGCTCTAGTTTTATCATCCCTGGAAATATTACTGTTAAATACTTGTTAGCAATAACAATTTTCAGGCCTTCATAAAAGCCTCTTGCAGAAATTCACAAGTGGAAATGCTCTCTCATCAGTTTTGTGAATGGTACAGTGGCAGCCCACATGTCATACCAACAGGCTTTATTTTGGGTTGGCATTCAATGCCCTGGACCTTCACAACCAAAGCTCTTATCTTTTGCACTATTGTTGGGCAATGGTAAATGTCATTGTCCCCATTGCCTAATAAGAACATCTTATTTTGCATTCTGTTTTTTACAACCCACTTGCTACTATCTATGTCAACAAAAGAATTGCCTCGACACTTGAGCACTTTCTTTATGCTATAGACCTTCCATGCAAAGCTCAGCCTCTGCCCATAGAAGCTCAATTGAGAGAGCACAATGCTTGAAATGCTCATAGGTGCCTAACCCTCTGTAACCTTTTAGTTTCTAACAACAGTTGATCTTTCAAGATATCAACAGAAGTCAGTGGACATGCATCATCCACTAATCTGTAAGTTATGCTTAACCTATAAGTCATTTTTGATGTTGAGCACTCTGCTGAGAAAGAAAACCTAAACCTAGGTTTGACTTGGACATTATTGTTACGAGCAGATCTTGAACCCTGTTTGCTATATCTGTGATTGCTTTCACATCTGTTGCTGTCAGTGATTATTGTCATGGTTCACTCTCCACTTGACCTTCGCATCCCCTCGTTGCCTGTGGACTTGAGCTCCTTCCATTCTCCTCCTCTCTGCTCCATCATCCAGGGTCCAAGAAACATTCAGTCAGAAAAAAAGAGCAGAGGTACACAATCCATTGTTTTCCAGATGAACAACAGATTCAAAACTTTTAGTTAGCAGTCATTGTTTCTTAACTGTTGGCACACGCACACATCAGCCTATATTGAAGCCATTCTTCAACTCTATTGTGCAGTTTTCTGATAACATGATATTCTACGTCAGTTTTTCTCTTTTCAAGATTTCTCTGAATTGAGCAGAAATAATATGACAATTACAAATGTGATGGATGGAATGGTTACAAAGGTTACCTAGGTATCAATGAGGACAGAAATGTTGCTTTACTTTCCAGGAATTAACTTGTTCTGCCATCCCATTGACACTGAGATTGAATGCATCTTGTATGTCGCTCACCTCTCCAGGGCTCGAGACATTCAAGTACACAATGTTTGAAGGAGAGAGATGACCCTCTCACATAATGACACGATCTGTTCTTGCGTGGATTTCTTCAGAGTATCTTCCACTTTCATTCCACGTTGTATGTCTCTCTCATCTATAAATACAGAATATGACTCAGAATCCCCAGGCAAATTCCACTTATACTGCATATATGCAGAATCTCTGTGAAAGAATATGGGTATGCACCCAGCAATCATGGAGTCAAAAGCTGATCTTCTCGTTGGAGTGTGGCCCCTAGGTTGCAAGCAGAAATTGGCGTCCATGAAAGCAGAAAGGACGACTTGTGGGTTTTTGCCACATGAGATCCCTCTGCAGTCTGTGAAGGTACACCTAGCTGATGCATTACATTGCTCAATCAACTCCATCCTGACGTCTCCTGGTTTTCCTGGGCAAGGGGCGCCAACAAATGAGAACAATGCTGTTCGATTGATATTCCTTACCTGCAGACTCAACATGGCCCCAGTGCCCTCTGGTCAGTATCTATATTCACCCATGATCACAAGGCAAGAAGATGCTCCTCTGCAACTCAAATAGGGTACAAGCAAGGGCTTTGCTTTCATGCATGCTCATTTCAATAGAGAGATTGATCATTTGCAAACAAATCTCTATTGTAACACGATATTTGTATGCGCTGGAAATCTCAAACCCTAACAAGGCCTTCCTCCTTCCTCTCTTAGAACCAGAACCATTTCAAGCAAAAGAGCTGTCATTTCTGCTTGCCAACCCTTTCAAGGAGACGAGATCTCTATTGTAACATGATGTATGCACTGGAAATCTGAAACCCTAACAAAAATTTCATTCTGCCGGTCTCAAAACTAAAACCATTTCAAGCAAAAGAACTGTCACTTCTGCTTGCAAACCCTCTCAAGCAAAGAACTATCACTTCTGCTTGGAATTGTTTCAAGCAAAAGAACTATCACTTTCACTGGCAACTGTTTCAAGCAAAAGAACTGTCACCTCTGCCTGCAATCATTTCAAGCAAGAACTCTCAACAACTCTGCTTGCAATGTCCTCAGACTACGTATGTGCATTTCTCAATGGCCTTGGTCATCATCCTCATGGGGTCAGTTCACAAATTATTGCTACAGTACATGACAACAAATGTTGAGAAATGCATACACACACAAATTTGACAACAAATCACTGTCTGTCGAAGCACCTGCAGCAAGGTTCATCAAGGGTGGTGTGGCCAGAGTTTTGAGGAGTTTTGAGGAGTCCTGTGACACCCACCCACCCACCTTGTGCATCCATTCTTGGAGAGCAGCATGAGAAGGAGGATGGAAGGAAGTGGGATAAGGCACAGCTTCTTCAACTGCAGCTTTCCATGGCATCTTCTCCAGCACCAGAGCAGTCACACTGGCAAGCTCCGCCTGTTCCAGCAGCTTGGTACCCCAACTGGTTTCATTCTGGCGGAAGAAATCCCAAGAGGTTCTTCCCAGCACCATGAATTGATCAGCTCCAATGTAGCGAGACCACATCTCTGTCGCATTTTGCTTGAGCCAGTTGATAAGGGAAGCTCCTTGGGTGTCCCTCAGATACTTCTTCTCCCCATAAAAATACTCCAGAGCTTCAAGCCCTCCATAGTAAGGGGTGAAGAAAGCATCCGCTTTGGATGGGATTAGGATTCTGCAAGGATAGGTGACCATGCGACGATGGAAAATCACCTCCAGAAGATAGTTGTTTGTCGCATACCAGTGTGGAAAAGAAGAAGAAGAACTCTCCTCAATCCGCTTCCCAAATCCTTCGTTGAGCCAGTGATCCCAGAAGTCGATCCAGTCTGGTAATCCTCTGTTGCATTTTGCAAGAAGATCTGTGTTGAAGGATGATGGCAATTCGTGCATGAAGATTCTTCGCCCCTCACATGATGAGTCTGCTTCGTCGGAGTCTTCTTCTGTTGCTGGTGCTTCTTCTGTTGCAGCAGTGTGTACTACACTTCTACTAATTTGTGAGGAAAGCTTAAGGGAGACTTTGGGGTTGGTGCTTCAAGGTGTGGGAATGCTCGGATTGCCAGGATCAACAGAGAAAAGCACACACACAAACGAACTCCATGCCTCCAAAAACGCATCTTCTAAATCCTTGGACAACCAATCCTTCCTTCCTTCACTCTGCTCCAATAAGCCTCCACTTTTCTTCTCTTCCCAATCTTTCTTGTTTCTAACTCTCTTTTTGGTTTTGGATGTTTTTTTTCCCGATTTTCTTCTTCTCCTTCTTCTTCTTCACCCTACCCACCAGCAAGTAGCAGCTCCAAACCGCTAGAAATCCTGCTTTCTGCAATGCACGCAGCTGATTCTTCTTCTTCTTCTTCTTCCTCTTCTTCTGCAAGACATCTTCCCTTCCTGCTCACACCTGCTCAGACCACTGAATCCCAGAATGACTTTGGCAGTTGGGAACCTCTCCAAACAATTGGCAGTTCCCTTTACACTACTACTCATACCCCCAAAGAAAACAAAACTGTGCTGATGAAGGAGGAGCTGCAATACCAGGCACTGCCAAAGCTCCAGCTGCTACCTCACCTCACAACAACAACCATCTTCACAACACACTGCTGCTGCAACTACAAATTAATAGAATATGTGTAAATGGTTGTGTGAAACAATGTGAAGCCTTAGTAAATAAACTGGATTGACCTTGCAAAAATGTCTGCAGGATTGTATGCCGCGAAGTAAGCTTCATATGTTTTGGTTTAATAGAATGAGAAAGATTCAATGGGCTATTGGTATTTGTTTGCTTTGAAAGCCAATCTACATTGTCTCCATAAAACAAGATGGAATATATCAAGAGTTGGACAGGAACATGTATCTAAATAGTATTGCACAAACTTTTCAATCTTGAATTATTCCAAGTAAAGACCAATTTTACATGTGCACAATAACAATGTCTAAAGGATCGGGCATGATTCTCAAGATTCCAGCAGGGCACCTAAATAGAAGATTATCTCCAAAGCAAGCCAAAGTTCCAACCTCAAACCTTGTTCAAAATTGGAAGCAAAGTTAATATAACACATGTATATGGTGTAAAAGGGTTGACAATCACCTCATTTCACCAATTTGGTGTGGTGCTCAGTCTTGGGCACATTTTGATATCGCCTGATTATGTTTGGTTTTCGATCAGTACTTTCTAAGTAACCAACAATATACAAGGATGTATAAGTTTCTTTTCCCCTTTCAACTATTATTTATAGCAAAATTTGGCTAAATTTCGTTGTGGATGATTGCCATTTCTAATCTTCTTATGGAAAAGAATTATTTTTGCCATCATAGATTTTGTTTCAATCAATGTTGGTCATTCTTGCTTTTCAAGAAAACCTTTAGTTACGGTCCTTATTAGTTGTCTTCAATTTTGAAAGATATTTTCTATGTAGTAATAAAATAGTTTCTTTTGTCAGACATTGGCCCAAAAATTAGTATTTTGTAACATTTTAGAAAATATATACATATTCTTGTAAACTATTATTTTCACGTTTGTATCATTGTTTTATATTAACTTTGAACCTTCAAATTCAAACCAAAAAAAAACTAGCACAAAATAACCCAATATCACAACTTGAAATGGAACAGCTTTCAAAAGTTAATAAAACCTTAAGCCTAAAAGTGAAACCAAAACCCAAATCACAACCTAAAATTCAAACTAAAACCTTCAACTAAGAAATATCAAAAATAAATTTCCCAAAATAAAATTAAAACCATTACCCATTAATTGTGAATGGAACTAAAACCCTAATTGTAACCAAAATTAAAACCTTAAACCATAATTTGAAACTAAAACCTAAAACCTAAACTAGAGCATGAACCCTAACTTGAACCTTAAATTTGAAATTGATAGCTCAATCTATAATTTGATGCCTCAACCTTAAATGAGTAGCAAAACATTAAACATTAAACTTGAACCCTAAAGTTGATACCCTAAATTAAAAATTAAATTGTAAGTTTAATTCAAATACTAAATTGAAACTACAACTGAAACCTTGAAACCTAAATCTAAGTTTGAAATTAATATTCAAAACTAGGAGATACTCATCTTGAATCCCTCTTGGTTTCATCTAATTTAAATAGACATTGCAATTTGCCACCCCATAGTTATGTTTTCCTCAAGTCACCTCTCTTACAAAAAGGATTATTGAAGCTAGTTGCAAAGCATGTTTCATAGATCATGTAATGCACCAAAGCACATTGAATCTAAGAATTAGATCCCTTACAAAAAGGATCATTTCACCTTCTTGCAGTGTGTTCCAAAGATCATGTCATGTACTAAAGTACATTGAATTTGTAAATACCTAAGCAATTTGCTTTTCTTCTTTGTAAGCTAAGCTCAATAAAGGTTTTCTGTTTTTTTTTGGACCCAAATCAATTTTCATCATTAATTGCTACAAAAATGTTTTTAAAATGTTTGAACCCAAAAATATGTTTTGTCAATTGACACACCCTTTTGTCATTGCCACATGTGTACCTTGTCATTGTGAAACACAAATCACCTCTTCTACATGTTTTTACTTGTAAATGTACAAAGCTCTAATCTATGATAAGAAAGATTAATTGCATAAAGGTTGCGCCATTGTGCATGTGCATGAGTCATAGTGTAGACTCCGACCCATGTTTCTTGACCCATTCTATTGTCAATTGTAAGCATGTTATTGTAGCCTTGTAACTATTCTGTTAAATTAATGGATCTTTTAACAAAAACAGTAACAAGATGTATGTGCTTGAAAGCAACATGAAAAGGTTCCTCTAGAAAGGGTTGCATACCAAAACCTCAAATAACACATAGTTGTGCAAATGTTTTTGCAAATCGATTTACAATACTCAAGTGGTTCATAAAAAATAGAGGAGGATCCCCAACATCAAATTTCATCTAAACATGACAACCATAATTGAAAGTTTTTGATGTACAAACATATTAATAGCCAGCCATCATGCTTCTAGCTCAAGAATTGCCATCTAGCTAAGAGTGTAAAGCCCTTGCTCTAGATTGTGAACATACAGACTAACAAATGATAGTACAACAACTTATTCAAACAAGATTATATTGGAAACTTGTATGAGAAAGTGAAAAAAATTGCATTGTACTTGGACACCAAAAAATGGGATGGTTGTAGAGCCAAGATTCAGTGGCCAAGAAATTTGCAGTGGTGGAATTTGGAAGCAATAGCACGATCCACTATTGTCTTCGCCACATGCACCTACAAGGAAGACATGATGGAAAGAACCAGTAATTGATTACAATTAATCCCACATTGTTACTTTTATAGAATATCTACAAATTCTACATAAGAAAGCTATGGACAAAGGAGCAGCAAAAATAATATGAAAATAAAGGAGAAAGGAAAGGGAGGAAACAAAGTGAAAAAGTGCAACACATTCATATATTGCTGGAAATAGAGTAGTTGAAAGGTTAGTTCAGAAACAATATTAAGTAGATTTCAATTTAACTTGGTTTACAATGGCAATTAAGAAAGTAGGAAACAAATTTCACCAAAAACTTTCAAGCTGGTTACAGAGCCCATCTGTTAAGGTACAAGGGTGTAAACTTGGGCATTTCAACACATGTACAATTAGAAGTTAGAGCAAGGGCAAAGGCAAGGATGCTTGCAAAAGGCAATGCTCCAACATGGTTGCAACAACCTTCCATTGACTAACCAACAATAAAATGTGAGGGGGGGGGGGGAAAGAGGGGAGGGTACAACAAAACAACCAAAGTCCAAAGAAGGGGTTGGAGGTCTAGGAAGCTTTCCAAGTTAAAGAGGGGTGTTGGAGGTTCAGGAACTTTTCCAATTTAGAGAGAGGGGGGTTTGAGATCTAAGAGGAATTTGGCATAGAGAGGAAGCAAATCAATGTGAGAGAAAAAGAAAACAATAAAAGAGTTGGAGACAAAATCAACTAGAGATAAGAGGGAGCCTAGGAAATGGTCCAAACAAAATTGAAGAGAAAGAAAATATTAAAAAGTGAATTCTTAGAGTTGGAGATGGAATCGAGCAAAAAGAGAGAAAGTGGAGCCCTTTAGTTGCTAATTTTACAGAAAGGCCCAAAATGAGAAAAATGCTTTGAACTCAATCTTCAACTTCCTGATCATTATAAGAA
>Ga0209611_10004940_pt1 | contig 22602 bp, 22 predicted proteins | sample S1TSphgellanicum_3_FD_187693 | JGI IMG/M metagenome (GOLD analysis project Ga0209611, IMG submission 187693) | Host-associated microbial communities from peat moss isolated from Minnesota, USA - S1T2_Fc - Sphagnum magellanicum MG (SPAdes) (version 2) | ecosystem: Host-associated > Plants > Peat... | reverse complement strand
CCTCGCCTTCCACACCGTCGAGCTCGCGCGCGTCGATCCCGCGTTCGCCAAGCAGCAACTCGTCCTCCTCCTGCGCGAATGGTACATGCACCCGAACGGCGCGCTGCCCGCCTACGAGTTCGCCTTTTCCGACGTGAATCCGCCGGTACATGCCTGGGCCATCTGGCGCGTCTACAAGATCACCGGCGAGCGCGGCAACCGCGACCTGCCGTTCCTCGAGGGCTCGTTCCAGAAGCTGCTGATGAACTTCACCTGGTGGGTCAATCGCAAGGACTCCGCCGGGCGCAATCTTTTCTCCGGCGGCTTCCTCGGCCTCGACAACATCGGCGTCTTCGACCGCTCCAAGCCGCTCAGCCCGGGCACGTCGCTCGAGCAGGCTGACGGCACGGCGTGGATGGCCTCCTACTGCCTGCTCATGCTCAATATGGCGGAGGAGCTCGCGCTCAACGACCCGGTTTACGAGGACATCGCCTCGAAGTTCTTCGAGCATTTCGTAGCCATCACGAACGCGATCAACTCGCATTGCGGCACGGGCCTCTGGGACGAGCAGGACGGCTTCTACTACGACCAGGTCACGCTGCCCGACGGCGGTGCGGTCCGGCTGCGCGTGCGCTCCCTGGTAGGATTGCTGCCGCTCGTCGCCGTCTCGGTGATCGACACCAAGGAAGTGGCCCAGCTCAAGAATTTCTCGAAGCGGTTTCAGTGGTTCATCCGCAACAATCCCGAGCTCGCGTCGCACATTTCGCAAGAGGAGACGAACGGCGAATCGAAGCGCATGATGGCCATCCCGTCGCGCCAACGGCTCGTCCGCATGCTGCACTACATGCTCGACGAAAATGAATTTCTCTCGCCGCATGGCATCCGCTCCGTCTCGCTCTATCACCGGCAACATCCGTTCAAGCTGCCGTGGGACCATCAGGTTTTGTCGGTGGACTACAATGCGGGCGACAGCCGGACGGGGCTCTTCGGCGGCAACTCCAACTGGCGCGGGCCGGTCTGGTTCCCGATCAACTACCTCATCGTCGAGGCGCTCGAGCGCTATTCCCATTTCTACGGCGACACGCTCAAGGTCGAATGCCCCACCGGCTCGGGCAACTGGATGAACCTGGGACAGGTGGCCGAGGAAATCAAACGCCGCCTGGCCTCGATCTTCATGCCGGGGCCGGATGGTACGCGGCCCTACGCGCAGTCGCTCGGGCCATTCGCGAACGATCCGTTATGGCGCAATAACCTTCTCTTCAACGAATATTTCCACGGCGACAACGGCCGCGGGCTCGGCGCGAGTCATCAGACCGGTTGGACCGCGCTCATCGCGGATTGCCTGCGCGGTTGTCCGCCAAAAGAGAACGCGTGATCTACCGCTGAACCACCGGCGAGGGCGCGCCCTCGAGGTAGTGATCCGCCGGGATGTGGTACCGCGCCATGATCTCAGTGTTGACCTGGTCGAGATTGGTAGCGTCCAGCACCAACTCCTGCACGCTCTGCCCCTGGTCAAACTTGAAGACGTCGAAGCCGTTGACCGGCGTCTTCAGCGCGGTGTAGACGTCGCCGATTTCCTTGATCTTGACGCCGTTGACCTCATCGAGCACGAGCAGGCGCAGGCCTTCGTAGCCGATGTTGGCGGGATTGGGCAGAACCAAGGAGAGGACCACGCGCTGCGTGCGGTCCGGCTTGACCTTGTCGTTCTCGTAGTAGGAGAGGCGGAAGGGCGCGTGCTGGCGCCAGGCCGGGCCCCAACTGCGCAGGTAACTTTCGCTCAGCGGTACGAAGACGAGGCCGCCGGTGAGGACGTACTCGGGCTCCTTGTCGAAGGTCTGTTGCGGCAGGAGCGTGTCGGAGAACTCGGCCTTGGGCAGCGTGTAGGTCACGTCCATCTGCTTGCCGTCGCGCCAAATCTGGAACTTGCAGGTCTGGCCCGCGAACTTGCCGCGCGAGGAGAGATTCTCGAGGACAAGTTTGCCATACTGCGGGTCGATGTAGTTGCCCTCGGAGTCGATGGGGAAGCCGTCGATGGAGAGAAGCACATCGCGCGGATGCACGACAGACGTGGTGCCAGGCTTCATCCCGGTGTCCTTGATGAGGACGCCGCGGGCCGGGCCGGGCAGCTTCAGGTACGCGAGGTTGAGCGGATTGTCCGGGGTGTCCCAGGTGAAATCGAAATAGCCGAGGCCGGTGTAGGTCTTCGCCTGCTCGGCCTTGATGATCGGCACCATGAAGGAGGTGGGGATGGCGGTCATCGAGTCGCCGCCCGAGCCGTAAACGAGGCCAATGAGTTTGTCGCCCGAAACCACGGCCTCGCCGAAGCCGACGCCGGGCATCGAGCAGTCGATCTTGAGCGCGGGGACCGAGACGAAACTCAGCGCGCTGTTCTCGACGGTCATGCGGTCCACGTCGCCCTTGCGCGCCTCGAGCGAATCGTCGCGCCAGCGCAGAACGCGGATGTCGCCGGTCAACGGCACGACGTCGGCCAGCTTGGCGGGCTGGAGGCCCTGCCAGAAATCAGGCTGGCCGGGATTGAACTGCGCGTTGAGCGCGTCGTCGGTCGTCAGCGCGGCAAGGTTGGCCTGGTAATCGATCCACGCGATCTTGCCGAAGGTGTGAATGCCGTCGCCCTGCTTCTTGAACTGGATGTCCGTGACGTCGTCGAGGCCCTCGGCGGTGGTGATGATCTGGTGGCCTTCGATCACCACGCCGCTTTTGAGGGTCGACTTCTGCCGGCGATCCCACGGCTGGAGATAATTGTAGGCCTTGCCGGAAACCTGGATCTGGACGATGGCGTTTTCCCACTTGAACGCTCCCGTGTCGGCGGAGGTTTTCTTGGCATGCGTCTCCGTCGCGGCTGCCGCGGGCATGGCGAGGGCGAGGACGAAAAGGAGGGTTAGGAATCGGGTCATAGGCGGCTTTGCGCGGGAACGCTGTAGGTCTGCAGAATCTGCGGCGTGGCCTTCTCGGCCTCGTCCGCGCGGATTACCTCGAAGTGATGGTCGGGGGCGAACTCAATGATCGAGTCGCCGCCCTTGGCATCGGCAAAAGCCTTGGGCACGTCGGCAAGCGACTCGATGCGATGGCCGTTGATCTTGTCGACCATGACCTGGCCGCGCGTGCTGAAGTTCGCATTCACCGGCGCGTTGAGGATGGTGGTGAGCACCACGGGCTGCGGACGCCATTCCTTTGGCTTCTCGAGATGGCGGTAGACGAGCTCGTAGATCAGGTCGCGCCCGGCCGAGTCGCTCCAGTTCTGGCCGAAGGTCTTGAGGTAGTCGAGCGAAAGCGGGGTGAAGACGAGTCCGCCGTAGATGTAATAGGGCGGCAGCACGTCGTACTGGTTGCCCTGCTTGTCATCGTCCTTGTAGACGTGCACGGGCAGGTCGATGTCGACCTCCTTGCCGTCGCGCCAAAGTTTGAGCGGCACCTTGTCGCCGTCCTGCGCGAGGTCCACCGCGGCGGAAACGCCGACGGTATTGCCTTCGTAGGTGATGGTGCCGTCCTCGTCCACGGGGAAGTCGCCAACTTGCAGGATGACGTCGTTGGGCTTGATCAGCGCCTTCGTGTCGGGGATGTCGAGGATCTGGTCGACGCGCACGCCGCGCCGGCTGTCCTCGGGCAACTGGAGCATCTTGCGGTAGGCCGGGTTTTGCAGGTTGGACAACTGCAGGCCCGCCTCGGGCACGCCGTTGTAGGTGCCGTCTTTGATGTCGTCGAGGAAGTGATGAATGATCACCGTGGGGATGAAGAAGCCGACATTGTTCAACCCGCTCGCGCCGGAGTAGCCTTCGAACGCGACGCCCACGGCCTTGTCATCCTGGATGACAGGGCCGCCGGAGTTGCCGGGATTGATCGCCGCGTCGGTCTGGCAGGCGAGGAACGCCTTGTTGCCGATGTGCGTATAGCTCTGGACCTCGATGCGCGAGACAACGCCGCGCGTATAGGAAATCTGTTCGCCGCCGGCGGGAAAGCCGTAGGTCACGACTTGCGACCGGACTTTCGGCAGAGGTCCGAACTCGAGCGGCTGCATGCCGTCGTAAAACGACGCATCGTTGTCGATCTTGATCACGGCGAGATCGACATCGTGGCCGACGAACTCGACGTGCGCGAAGTAGGGCTTCGGGTCATGGTACTTGCGAACGACGAGCTGCGTTGTCCACGCCACGACGTGCGCGTTGGTCATGATCCGGTTGCCGTCGATGAGAAAGCCGGTGCCCGAGGCGCGGCGCGGCATTTCGAAGATCCACGGCGAGGACCAGTTCGGCTCCTGGAAGGAAGTGAAGATCTGCACCACCGATTTCTCGAGCGCTTTTTCGGTCGGCGAGCCTTCGGCCAGCGGCGTGCCCAGTGGCACGGGCGGCGGAACGGCATTGGCGGGCGGGGGCGTTGCGGCGGTGCCTGTGCCGGGCGTCGCCGCCGGCGCCAGGGCGGCGGGCAGGCCGCTCGAACCGGCACCCGGCGGAACGGGCGCGGGCTGGCTGCCGGGAGTGACCTGGCCCGCACCGGGGAGGGGAGCTGTTCCCTGCGCGGGAGTGGTCGCCGCGGTGACGTGCGCGTCGGCGGCGCTGGTCGGCGGCGTGACCGCGTCGGTGTTGGCGGCGAAGGCAGCGGGAAAAAGGGACAAGAGCAGCAGGCCGGAGAAGGCCCAAAAAGCGCGGCGGAGAGATGACATGTGAGCTGCAAGGAAACTCTTTGTCAGAGCAAAAGTAAAGCGGCGAACGGCTTAAAGTTGTGTAAGAGCGAAGATAATTTCACGAAAGATTTGCAGGCCATCACTTCAACTCCGCGATGCGCCGCATCATCTCCTGCGCGATGGGCTCGTAGGCCTCGCGTTCCTTGCCGCGCTCCGGCAGCGGCGGCAGGTAGGGCTTGCCGATGACCACGCGCATCGGGCCGAAGCGCAGCCACTTCTGGTGCCGCGAGAGACACTCGAACGAACCGAAGACGCGCACCGGCAAAATGGGCACGCCCGATTTCACCGCGACAAGCCCGGCCCCCGCTTCCGGCGCCTGCATCGTGCCATCGGGCGTGCGCGTGCCCTCGGGAAAAAGCAGCACCGCGTCGCCGTTGCGCAGCATGCGAATGATTTTACGCAGTCCGCTGGAGTCCCCGCCGTCGCGGTCGATCGGGATCACGTTGCAAATCGGCAGGAACCAGCTCATGAACGGCGGCTTGAACAGCGTCTTGCGGCCCAGGTAGAAAATCTCGCGTTCCACGGCCCACCCCACCGTGGTCGGGTCGAGATAGCTCGCGTGATTGGAGACGATGAGGCAGCCGCCATGCGGCACATTCTCGCGGCCCTCGATCTTGATGCGGTGAAGCAACAGCTCCAGGCCGACGAGGTGATAGGCGGTGCGATAAAAAAGACGCATCGGGCGAGAGTACGGATCGCGCGGCAGAAAAAAAGCCGTCATCGCGCGATGACGGCGTGGCGAAGCGAAATGGAGCGGACTTAGGCCGAGGCCGAATAGGCCGTGCTCTCGAGCGAGATGGGCACGGTTTTCGTCACAGGCTTGGTCCACGTTTTCTTGGACTTGGGATTCTTCATGGCGATGGGATTATGTAGCGGCGGGATCGGTTCTTGTCAAATAACGCGGCTGCAAAAGGTCATGCGTGGACTACGGGTTTTGCCTCGGCGCCCACGCACCCGGGGCGGCAGCGTTGACCGAGGCCAAAATCTCGTCCACGAGGTGCCGCTGCGGCGCGAGTTCGCAGACCGGATCGGTCGCGCGAGCGTCGCCGGTGAGGAGCGCGGCCTGGCAGCGGCAGCCGCCGAAATCGATCTCGCGCTGCGGACATTCGCGGCACGGCAGCGGCATCCACGCCGTCCCGCGGAACGCGTTGAAGGCCGGCGAATCGTTCCAGATCCACGTCAGCGGATGCTCGCGCACGCTGTCGAAGAGGAGCCTGGGGATGCTCGTCGCGTTCGGGCAGGGAAGCACATTGCCGATGGGATTCACCGTCAGGTAGCGCTGGCCCCAACCCTGCATGCACGGCTTCGGACGCGCCTCATATAAATCCGGCAGCACGTAAATCACATCGGTTTTGCCCGCAAGCCGCGCCTTCGCCTCGGCGGCGATGCGCCCGGCCTCCTCGACCTGCGCGCGTGTCGGCAGAAGTTGCGCGCGGTTGAGATGACCCCAGCCGTAGTACTGCGTGTTGGCCAGCTCCAGCCGCACCGCGCCGAGCGACTCGGCCAGCGCGATGATCTGCGCGAGCCGGTCGATATTGCCGCGATGCAGCACCACGTTGAGGGTCAGCGGCAGCCCGCACTCGGGCACGAGCCGCGCGGCCTCAAGCTTTCGCACATGCGCCCGCGTGCCGGCGATGGCATCGCCCAGCTCCGCCTCGTCCGCCTGGAAACTGATCTGGATGGAATCGAGTCCCGCCTCGCGCAGTCCGATCAGCCGCTTGCGATCAAGCCCCAGCGAACTGGTGATGAGATTGCTGTAGAGTCCCGCCTCACGCGCCGCCGCGACGAGTTCCGCGAGATCGCGCCGCGCCAACGGCTCGCCGCCGGATAGACCCAGATGCAGCACGCCCAATTCCGCCGCCTCGTGGAAAACGCGCGCCCATTCCGCCGTGGATAATTCCTGCCCCGCAGGATACTGCGCGGGGTTCGAGCAGTACGGGCAATGGAGCGGGCACTGGTAGGTCAGCTCCGCCAGCAGCGCGTAGGGCCGGTGCTTCACTGGAAAACGATGAGGCGCTGCTTCAGTAAATCGCCGAGGCACTCGAGCGCATCGGCGCGCAGCACTTCCGGCTCGACCTCATACTCCTGCGCGAGCGCGGCCACGATCTCATTCACCGTCGTCGCGCCATTGCACAGGTTCAGGATCGCGTGTGCGGTGTCGTTCAGTTCCAGCACGCCCTCGGGGAAGAGCAGCACCGGCTCGCCGGAGACCTTGTCGAGTTGCAGGCGCACGCCGGGCGCGCGGGCCGGGCGGGAATTCGGGTCGATCGGGGGCATATCAGGAGGCCGCGGGTGGCGGGTATTTTCCGGCGATGGCATCGAGTATGGCCCAAAGGACGTCACATTTAAAGAGCAACGCGCTGACCGCCGCGCGCTGCAATTCCGGCGTGTTGCAGTGGGCCAGCGTGAGCCGGAGCGCGCAATCGGAGTCCGCCCGCGCCTTGGTCAGGCGGCGATTGAAATAATCGAAGCCCCACGGCTGCACCCAGCCGTAGTGCGCCTTGAAGGCCTCGAGCCGCGTGGCCATCAGGCTCGGCGCGAAGAGTTCGGTGAGCGAAGATGCGACCGCGACCGGCCACGGCTGCGTGCGGCAGAAAGTCGGATACGCATCGACGGCGAAGCGCACCGCCGGGATCACGTCGCGCTGCTCCAGCATCGCCTCGCGCTCCAGCCCGCACGCGCGGCCCAACCGCAGCCACGACTCGATGCCGCCTTCCTCGCCCTGCGTGCCGTCGTGCTCGATGATGCGATCGATCCACTCCCGGCGCACGTCACGCAGCGGACAATTCGACAGAATGGCTGCGTCCTTGATCGGAATGTTTGCCTGGTAATAAAAACGGTTGGCGACCCAGCCGCGGATCGCTTCGGCCGAAAGCCGGCCCGCGTTCATCGCCACGTGAAACGGGTGCTTGTCGTGATAGGCGTTGCCGCCCACCTCGCGCAGCTTCGCCAGGAACGTCGCTTCATCCCAAAGTTCCGCGCTCATAGTTCAAACTCGATGCCATCCTCGCCGACCTTCACGCCCGCGCTTTCCACCAGCGCGCGCTCCTTCGAGCCCGGAGTCAGGATGGGATTCGTATTGTTGATGTGGAAATATATTTTATGCCGCGCCTTCAACTTGCGCAAAGTTTCCAGGCTCATCTCGACGGGCAGATGGCCCATGTCGGTTGCGGTGCGTTTCTTGCCGGTGACGCGCTCGAATTCCAGCTCCGACCAGAACGTGCCGTCGAAGAGGACCGCGTCGGCCTCCTCCATCGCGCGCCGCAACTCGGGCCGGAGCTCCGCCACGTCCGGCGCGACGATGAGGCGTCCCTTGGTGCGCTCGTCGGTGATTTCGTAAGCTACGCTTTGCGGGCCCGTGGGAACCTCAATCGAGCTGAACGGCGGCGGCTGCGCGGAAAGCGGAATCGCGCGCACGTTCAGGCCGACGGTCTTGCCGTCCGCCGCGGGCAAGGGCGCAAAGCCGTCGAACGGCGGCTCGTAGCACTCGATCTTGCAGAACGGCCGCACGATCTCGGTGAAGCGCAGGTCATTCGCCAGCACCTCGAGCACCGACTGCGGCGAGAAAATCCGGAGCTGTCCCGCCTCGCGCAAAAGAAAAAGGCCGAGCACGTGATCGAGGTCGCCGTTGGTCAGCAGCACGCCGGCAATCGGCGTATTGCGCGCGGATTCGGGCCGCGGGCGCAGCGGCGGAAAGGCCTCGATCTGCGCGCGCAGGTCGGGCGAGGCATTGATCAGATACCAGCTCGCACCATCCGCGCTGATGGCCACGCCCGATTGCGCGCGCGCGGGAATTTTCCCCTGGCGCGCGAGGCAGCAGTTCGGGCACGAGCAATTCCACTGCGGCAAGCCGCCGCCCGCCGCCGTTCCTAGAAGCCGGACGAGAATGGGAAGTCTCCTAGTATTTGATCCGCGTCATGAAGAGCGCGAGCGCCAGCGCGAACAGGACGATCGGCGTCCACGGTTTGTAGTCGCTGAGAAATTGGAGCGAGTCGACGACATAATGCCCGCCCACGGCCGCCCACGTCCAATCCTTCGGGTCGGTCAACTCGATGCCCATCCCCATGGCCAGCAGGGCCACTATCATGATGTCGCGAAATTGGTTCATGTCCCGGCGGCCGTGAGCAAACGATGGGCGAAAACGCGGGTGGGGTCACGCACTTTTGCCATTGGTGGCGAGCAGGCTCTTGGCCATGGCCAGCGCTGCTTCGGTCTGACCGCCGAGCATGCGCGCCAGTTCCTTCTGCCGCGCCGCCCCCTCGAGCCGCGTCAATTCCGTGAGCGTGCGGTTTTGCTTCACGCGTTTCTCCACCGCGAAATGACTCTGGCCCTGCGCGGCGACCTGCGGCAGGTGAGTGATGCACAGCACCTGGTGCGACCTGCCGAGCCCGCGCAGCTTCTTGCCGACCTGTCCCGCCGTCTCGCCGCCGACGTTCGCGTCCACTTCGTCGAAAATCAAAATGGGAATCTCGTCCACCTCGGCCAGCGTCGTTTTGACCGCCAACATGACGCGCGCCATTTCGCCGCTCGACGCGATGGAGCGCAACGGCCGCGCCGCTTCGCCGGGATTCGGTGCGAAGATAAACTCGATGTGGTCCGCGCCGGCCGCGCCCGCTTTGGCCGTGGGCGTGATCTCCACTTGGAACGTCGATTTCGTGAAGCCCAGCGCGCGCAGCTCCTGCGAGATTTTCTCGCCGAGCGGCCCGGCGATTTTCTTGCGCGCCTTGGTCAATTCCGCCGCTGCCTTGTCCAGCGCGGCGCGCGCGGTTTTCTCGCGCTGAGCGAGCGTGGCGAGGGATTCCGCGTGGCCCTCCAGCGCGGTCAATTGCGCCGCGGCCTTCTCGCCAAACGCGATGACGTTCTCCACCGAGCCGCCGTATTTTCGCTTCAAGCTCTGGATCAAATTCAGCCGGTCCTCGAGTTGCTGCAGTTGCGCGGGGTCAAGGTCGACGCGCTCGGCGCGGTCCTGCACGGTGCTGAGAAGTTCCTGCAATTGCGCGATGGCCTGCCGGTTCAGTTCCTCCGCGCAGGAAATCGAGGAGTCCATGCGCTGCCACGCCGTCAGCGCGCGCTCGACCTGCGCGAGTTGCGCCAGCACCGCGTTGTCCTCGTCGCTCAGCAGTCCCGCGATGATCCCGGCCTGCTCGACGATATTCTTCGAATGCGACGCGGCGCGGTAATCATTGTCCACCCGTTCGTCGTCACCCGGCTGCAGCTTCGCGCCGGAGATTTCCTGCACCTGATGCTGCAAAAGCGCCACGCGTTGCTCGCGCTCGCTTTCGCTCAGCTCCAGCGCCGCACGTTCCTGCTCGATCTCGCGCAACGCGGCAAACGCGGTCGCACAGCCGGAGCGCAGCGGTTCAAGTTTGCCGTAGGCGTCGAGCAATTCGGCCTGCTTTTCCGTGGCCAGCAGCGACTGGTGATCATGCGGCCCGTGCACGTCGACGAGCAAATCGCCGACGCCCTTGAGCCCCTGCAGCGAGACGGGACTGCCGTTGAGAAATTGCCGGTTCGCGCCCGCGGCGGAGACGCTGCGCTTAAGCAACAGCGTGCGTTCCTCGCAAGGTTCCGCGCCGATTTCCTCCAGCGCCGCGTTGACCTGTTTCAGCCGCACCGCGTCGGCCAGCGTGACCTCCGCCTCGACCGAGCACGCTTCCGCGCCGGTGCGGATGAGCGACTTATCGGCGCGTTCGCCGAGCAGCAAACTCAGCGCATCGATCAGGATCGATTTGCCCGCGCCGGTCTCGCCCGTGAGCGTGTTGAAGCCGGGACCGAGTTCCCACGTCAGGTCCTCGATCAGCGCGAGATTGCGAATGCGCAGCGAAACGAGCATGGGGGAAGTTTGGACAGGATTAAGATGATTAACAAGATTGGAGGAAGGCCAGCGCACCCCGCGCCGCCCGCGTCGCCGTCGAGAAGCAGCCCTGCAGCAGATAGCCGCCGGTCGGCGCATCCCAGTCGATCATCTCGCCCGCGCAGAAAAGTCCCGCATGCGCCTTGAGCATCAGCGTTTCATCGAGCGCATCCCAGCTCACGCCGCCGGACGTGGAGATCGCTTCGTCGATCGGACGCGGTCCTCGCAGGACGAGCTGATAATTCTTGGCGCGCGTCGCCAGTTCGAGCGCGGAGCACGAGGGCTCATCCGATTTCAGCAGCGCGGCGGCGGCGCGGCTGAGGCGCCATGCGTCCAAGGCGCGATCGCGCAATCGGTATTGGGAAGGTGCGGCCTCCACTTTACGGACGAGTTGCTCGATGCTGAAAAAAGGTTTGAGATCGATGGTAATGACTGGCTGCTCCATCGCGCGCAGGGTGCGGCCAAGTTGGTAAATCGCCCCGCCTTCGATTCCGTATTTCGTGATCAGCAATTCGCCCGCGACCGATTCATTGCCCGCGCGCACCACAATATTCTTAAGCGGTTGCCCCTCGGCCTCCGCGAGCAAGCCCGCGGGCCACACAACTTCGTAGCCGCAATTCGCTGGCTGAAGCGGAGTAATCTTGATGCCGGCATTCGCGAAAATTTTCACCCACGCGCCATCCGATCCCGTCTGCGGCCACGACGCGCCACCGAGCGCAAAGATCACGGCGCGCGCTGATACTACTTTTTCTCCCTCCACCGTCCGGAACGACACACTCCACGAACCATCCTTCTCCTGAGAAAATCCCGCCAGTTCATGCCGCGTGCGAAAACTCACACCCCGCTCGCGCAGCCGCGCGATCCATCGGCGCAGGAGCGGTGCGGCTTGTTTCGATTCGGGAAAAACGCGGCCGCTCGTGCCCACGAACGTCTCGATGCCGAGGGCCTTCGCCCACGCGCGCAAATCGTCCGGCGAAAAATCCGCGAGAAGCCCGGACCAGCGCCCGGTTGCATCGTTGTAACGCGAGGGGAAATTCTCCAGCGGCTCGGAGTGCGTGAGATTCAGGCCGCCGCGCCCGGCCACGAGAAACTTGCGTCCTACCGAGGGCTTGTGATCCGCCAGCACCGTGCGCTGTCCCGCCGCGGAGACGATTTCCGCCGCGCGAAGGCCCGCCGGGCCGCCGCCCACGATCAACACATCGGACTTCTCGGCGCTCATCTCGTCCGCTATCCTTCCGGCATCGGGACAGCTCGGCAAGCCCGCTCAACCCAAGGACGCCATGCCCCTGCCACACGAAATTGAAGTCACGCCCGCCGCGACGATCTTCACGGACTACCAGAAAAAGCTGCTCCAGTACGTGCTGCCCAGGCTGCCCGAGGGCCTTTTTGACGCGGGCCGCGAGGCGGAGCTTTTCCTCGCGATGAACAAGGAGTTCTACGCCAAGTACGTGGCCGACGGTCAGCAAATCCCGCGCGACATCCAATTCCAGACGCAGCTCAATTTTTGCAGCCTGATGCCCGCGTTCCGGAAGCTCAAGAACATGGACGAGCTTTTGCAGATGATCTTCGATCCGGATATGCCGGGGCCAACCTCCGCCTCGACTATTCTGACCATCAGCGGCCAGATCGTCGCGCTCGATCACGCCCCGCTTTTCCGCGCCGAGCTGCGCAAGCAGCGCCGCAAGGTCGTCGCGACCAACGGCTGCTTCGACCTGCTGCACATCGGCCACGTCCGTTATCTCACTGAGGCGCGTCAGTTCGGCGATTTTCTCTGGGTCGGCATTAACGGAGACGCCTCCGTGAAGGAACTCAAGGGGCCCGGGCGTCCGCTCGTGCGCGAGTCCGATCGCGCGGAGATTCTCGCCACGCTGCGCATCGTCGACGCGGTGACGATTTTCCCCGGCGTGCGCGCAACCCAATTCCTGCAGGCCGCACGGCCCGATGTCTATGTGAAGGGCGGCGATTATACCGTGGCCTCGCTCGACCAGGAAGAGGGCGCGGCGTTGGCCGCGTGCAATACGCAGGTCGAGATCGTCAAGCTCGTGCCCGGCCGCTCCACCACCAGCCTCGTGCAGAAGATGGCGGAGAAGAAAGCGTGATCCGCGTCGAGAACGCCACGAAACTCTACGGGCGCACCAATGCCGAGGGCGCGGCGGTTCACGCGCTCAACGGCGTCAGCCTGCACGTGCCGCGCGGCGAGTTTGTCGCCATCATGGGCCCGAGCGGCTGCGGCAAAAGCACGCTGCTTCACGTCCTCGGCGGCCTCGATGTCCTGACCAGCGGCGAAATCTTCCTCGATGAGGAACCAGTCCATCGGCTCGACGAAGCCGGTCTCACTCGCCTGCGCCGCGAGAAGATCGGCTTCATCTTCCAGTTCTTCAACCTGCTGCCCACGCTCACGGTCGAGGAAAACGTGCGCCTGCCGGGCGTGCTGCAAAATGTCCCTACGGCGAAGATCGAAGCACGCTGCAACGAGCTGCTTGCCGCCGTCGGCATGGAGCACCGCGCGCGGCATCGCCTGCACCAGCTCTCCGGCGGCGAGATGCAACGCGCGGCCCTCGCGCGGGCGTTGCTCATGAAGCCGAAGGTCCTTCTTGCCGATGAGCCCACGGGCAACCTCGACTCCGAGGCCAGCGGCAAAGTGGTGAAGTTGTTTCGCGAAGTCGGTGAGCGCCACCAAACCACCATCGTCATGGTCACCCACAGCCGCGAGGTCGCCAACTGCGCGCATCGCGTCGTGGAGATGCGCGACGGTAAGGTTGTGTGAGTGACCGGAACGGAAGGACCGAATTAGACAGGATTAATATGATTAAGAGGATTGGCTGAACAGAATCAAAAAATCATTTTAATCTTATTAATCCTGTCAAAATTCTCCTTCACCCATTCCGTCTTTCCGTTATTCCGTCACGCTTCCCAAATCACACGCGACGCTCTAGGCTCGACCCTTCATGAAATTCATTTTCCTCGGCGATGTGGTCGGCGAACCGGGCCGCGACACGGTCCGCGCCGCGCTGCCGATCCTCAAGGAGCGCTACAAGCCCGACTTCTTCGTCGTCAACGGCGAGAACGCCGCCGGCGGCAACGGCATCACGCCGCGGCTCGCCGTCGATCTCATGCGCGCGGGCGCCGACGTCATCACGCTGGGCGATCACGCGTGGGACCAGCGCGAGATCGTGCCCTATTTCTCCACCGAGCCGCGCCTGCTGCGCCCGCTCAATTTTCCCGCCGGCACGCCCGGTTTCGGCTCGGTCGTCGTCGACGGCAACGGGCTCAAGCTCGGCGTCATCAATGCGCTTGGCCGCACCTTCATGGGCCCGCAGACCGACAATCCCTTCCTGCTCATCGAGGCGGAAATCCAGAAGCTTAAGCAGGAGGCGCAGTGCATCCTCATCGACTTTCATTGCGAGGCCACCTCGGAGAAAATCGCCTTCGGGCGCGCCTGTGACGGCCTCGCCACGCTCGTGGTCGGCACGCACACGCACGTGCAGACGGCAGATGAGCAGATCTTCCCCGGCGGCACCGCCTATCTCACCGACGCCGGCATGTGCGGCGCGCACGAGTCGGTCATCGGCCGCGACGTCGGCAGCGTCATCCAAAAATATCGCACGCTGCTGCCGAACAAATTCTATATCGCGCGCGAGGGCCTGCAGGCCGACGGCGTCTTTGTCGAGGCCGACGACCTCACCGGACGCGCGCTGCGCATCGAGCGCATCCAGGAAAAGGTGAAGGCGGAGCCCGAATAAATCGATTTTAGACAGGAGGAACATGAGATACGTGAAGGACTGAAGAGGAGCCCTCATGTCCTTCATGTATCTCCTGTCTAAATTCAGTCCATGAATATGAAAGGTGACGCGAAAAACGATCAGCCGCAGCTCGGCCTCGAGGTCGCGCTGCCCGGCGCGTCGGCGCAGAACCCGATTTCGATCGGCGACCTCACCTCGACCATCCGCGATCTGCTCGAGACCGGCATCGGCGAGGTCTGGGTCGCGGGCGAAATCTCCAACTTCCGCGCGCCCGGCTCCGGCCATCTCTACTTCACGCTCAAGGATGCGACGGCGACGCTCGCCGCCGTGATGTTCATGCGCGAGGCGCGTCGCGTCGGCTTCGCGCTCGCCGACGGCCAGGCCGTGCTGGCGCGCGGCACGATCACCGTCTACGAGGCGCGCGGTCAGTACCAGATCCAGGTCGCGGAAATCCGCGCGCGCGGGCAGGGGAGCCTGCAGCAGCGGTTCGAGGAATTGAAACGCAAGCTCACCGCCGAGGGCCTGTTCGAGCTCGACCGCAAACGCGAGCTGCCGGAATTTCCCGAGGTCATCGGCGTCGTTACTTCGCTCCAGGGCGCGGTGCTGCAGGACATGCTCAACATTCTCAAGCGGCGCGCGCCCGGCCTGCGCATCCGCGTGCGCGGCGTGCGCGTGCAGGGCGTTGGCGCGGCGGAGGAAATTGCCCAAGCCATCGGTGAATTCAGCGCGGAGGGCAACGTCGACCTGCTCGTCGTCGCGCGCGGCGGCGGCAGCCTCGAGGATTTGTGGGCCTTCAACGAGGAGCCGGTCGCGCGGGCGTTGGCCGCGTGTGCCGTGCCGACCATTTCCGCTGTGGGCCACGAGACCGACTTCACCATCGCCGATTTTGTCGCCGATCTGCGCGCGCCCACGCCCAGCGCCGCAGCCGAATTGCTCACGCGCGACTGGGCCGAGTGGCGCGAGGAAGTGGACAAGCTCCGCGCGCGAATGGAACGCTCCACTCGTCTCGTCCTGGCCGAGCAGCGGCGCCACCTGGCGCGCCTGGCCGGCAGCTACGCGCTGCGCGAACCACGCCGCGTCGTGCGGCAATGGGCGCAGCGGCTCGACGACCTGCGCGAGACGCTGCGCGATGCGGCCAAGCTGGCGATGGAACGCCGCCGTCACGAGCTCTCGCTGCTGAAAACGCAGCTCGCCGCGCATCATCCCGCGCGCGAGATTGAGCGCCGGCGCCAGCATCTCACGCATCTCGAGGCACGGCTGCGCGGGCTGGGTCCGCAAGGCACGCTCGACCGCGGCTACGCGCTCGTGCTCGATGCCCAAGGCCGGCCATTAACGCAGGCCGCGAAAACCAAGGCGGGTGACGCGTTGAACATCGTCCTGAGCAAGGGAGCCCTCAACGCGCAGGTCACAGAAGCGCGACCGGATGCGGCTCTGGTTGAGGCCCTCCAGCCGACCATCGCACCGAAAAAGCCGCGCAAAAAGAAAGCCTGACGGCAGGGACGCGGGCCCCTTCGCGCCCCATTCTAGTCAAGGTCTCGAATTCATGTTAGGTTCGTCTTGTGAAGCGACCTTATTTCCTCGTCCTGTGGGCGCTTCTCCTCCTTTTGCTCGTGGTTGGCGCCAGGGCCGACCTTGATCCCGCGCTGCGCGAGCAGGGCGTCCTTTACTTCGAAGGCAACCTCCCGGAGAAACTCGTCGCCACCATCCACACCACCACCACGCTCTATCTCCACCGCGACTATCAGATGCCGCTGGCCGCGCTCTACGATGGTCAGAAAGTCGAGCTCATCGGCATGGCGCCGGAGGGCTACCTGCTCACCACCACGCTGCGCAACAACACCACCACCGGCTGGATCAAGCCCAACGACCTTCCATCGGGCATCGATCCCGCCATCTTCGTCACCGCGCAAAAGAACCAGGCACGGCGCGATGCCGTCGCCGTGGCCATCGCCAACAAGAACGTCATCCAGGGCATGACGCCCGAGGAAGTGAAGCGGGCCGTCGGCGCGCCCAACGGCGTTGCCTCCAGGAGCGATCCGCATGGCGATGCGCTCACCTGGATCTACACGACCTATCGCGAAGACCCGCAGTACGAATACGGGCTGGACGGCTTCGGCCATCCGGTGCTGCAAACGTACTACGTCAAAGTGCCAATCGGCCAGATGATCGTCCAGTTCGTCAACGGCGCGGTCTACAGCGTCGAGCAGCACAAGAACGACCCGAATAATCCCGGCGTGGTCACGAACTAAGACTTCTCGTCCTCGTTACCTTCCGCATCACCCGCGCTGTGGATGGGCTGATGCCGGTAAAGCAGGTAAAGATTGCGCCCGTACAGGAACGGCAGGAAAACGTTCGCGCAAATGGCCGGCGCGGCGTCGAGATGGAAAAAGTAGATCGTGTTCAACACGCTGCCCCAGAAGCTCAGGTGCCAGAAGATCGTCGGCACCACGACCTTCTTCGCCTTCTCGGAATGCAGCCACTGCAGCACGAACCGGCCGCTGAACGTCAGGCCGCCCGCGAAGCCAAGTGCGGTCCACCAGAGCGATCGCGCGTAAAGCCAGGGCACGTGTGAGCCGATGAATGGCGCGAGAAATCCTTCCGTGTGCATTCGGCAAAGTATTCGCGGGGGCGAAATTTGAGAAGGCTTTTCGTCGCTTCCCACGGACGTGCGCCAGCCGGATTTAACGGAATTACCAAATTTTCGGAATTAACGGAATTGGCTGAAGGTTTGTCTCAGAATATCCAAAAAAATTCCGTTAATTTGGGAAATTCCGTAATTCCGTCAAAATCTGAAAACCTCTCTTCCCTAGCCTCGCCAAAAAACTTCTGCTAATCCTGAAAACGTGAGCACAAACTGCCCCATCCTGCGCGTCGGCCTCGCCGGCCTCGGCACCGTCGGCGCCAGCGTGTGGAAGCGCCTCGAATCGCAGGCCGATTTGCTGCGCCAGCGCACCGGCACGCAGATCCGCATCGACCAGATCGCCGTGCGCCGCGCCGAGAGCGCGCGCGAGGTCGGCGTACCGGAGAAGCTCACCACGCCCGACTGGCGCAAGCTCGTCGCCAATCCCGATCTCGACGTCGTCGTCGAGCTCATCGGCGGCACGACCGAGGCCTTCGAGCTCATCAAGCTCGCGCTGCAAAGCGGCAAGCACGTCATCACCGCCAACAAGGCGCTGCTGGCCGAGCACGGCTCGGAACTTTTCCAGACCGCGCTCAAGCACCAGCGCCATTTGCTTTTCGAAGCCAGTGTGGCCGGCGGCATCCCGATCATCCGAGCGCTGCGCGAGGGCCTCGTCGCCAACCGCATCCTTTCCATCCACGGCATCATCAACGGCACCTGCAATTACATCCTCACGCGCATGAACGCGGAAGGCCTCGAGTTCAAGGACGCGCTCGCGGAAGCCAAGCGGCTCGGATTCGCCGAGGCCGACGATTCGCTCGACGTCGATGGCCACGACACCGCGCACAAGGCCGCCGTGCTCGCCGCGCTCGCCTACGGTTTCTGGGTGCCACCCGCGCAGCTCTACACCGAGGGCCTGCGCAAGGTGGAGAAGCAGGACATCGTCTACGCACGGCGGCTCGGCTATGGCCTCAAGCTCCTCGCCATCATCAAGACTGACGCCGACGGCGCGGTGGAAGTGCGCGTGCACCCGACGCTCATCCCCGTCTCGCACGTGCTCGCGTCGGTCAGCGGCGTTTTCAACGCGGTCGTCGTGCGCGGCGATGTCGTCGGCGACACCTTATATTATGGCCGTGGCGCTGGCGGCGATCCCACCGCCAGCTCGGTCATCAGCGATCTCGCCCAGATCGCGGCCCATTTTCCGCAGGAACAAAAAGCGCGCAACGTCGGCCACGAGGCCCTTCACTCCCGCCTCAAAACCATGGACGAAATCGTCTCGCGCCACTACCTGCGCCTGCAAGTCGTCGACAAACCCGGCGTCCTCGCCGACGTCGCGCGCGTTCTCGCCGACAAAAAAATCGGCATCTCCTCCGTCATCCAGCCCGAGGCCCAGGCCGGCGAAATCACACCGCTCGTCCTCATGCTCCACGACGCCCCCGAGTCCCAGCTCCGCGCCGCCATCGAGCAAATCTCCCGGATCGGCGCCGTCAAAGCGCCGCCGGTGACGCTGCGCGTTGAAGATTTTGAGGCGTAACCAAGTATAAACTTGGCGTTATGCCCCAGATCTACGTGGCTCTTGGCCAAGATGGAGCCGAGCTTTGCCACCCTGTGGACAGTCCCGCTTTCGACTCAATAACAGATATAGTAAATGGAACTCTTAAATGTAACTCATGGGTCCCTGTTGAAATGAAGTTGATCCGGGAGGATGAAAGTGGAAGGAAACTACACCGTACGTCCTCACCTTGGTTGGGCAACCATGCCTTGATCTTTCGCCCCGAGGTGCTCGCGAGGGTTGGAAACTTTCTCATGGAGAACGGAGAGCTTTTGCCCGTTGAGGCTCAGGGAGACGAGCTTTATTTGTTTAATGCCTTGTTGGCTGACATACTCGATGAGTCGAATTCGGTCGTTCGGCGATTCGAGGATGGCCGAATAAAACTAATCGAAAGCTATCGTTTCAAGATTGAGGCCTTACAAGGTCTGCATCTCTTCAAAATTCCCAACCTTCGGGCGAGTCCTACGTTTCTAAGCGGAGAGTTCGTTGACGGATGGTGCCAGGCAGAGCTTAGGGGGCTAGACTTTGAGTTAGTATGGGACAGTTCTGAGCCGCCTATTGTCAGAACATTGGCGGATCGGTTGACGGGAAAAGGGATAAAAGTCCGGCGCGGGCCCGGTTGAGGTTTCTGCAACAGATCGCGGCCGCGCTTGCGCGATTGGACTAATTGCGTCTTCAGAAGCTCCGATAATCCGTAGGAGCCCTAGTCCTCCCATGAGTCCTACCCCCTCGACATCCCGCTGCGCGCGGGCTAGCCTTCACCGCTTATGATTTCCGCGAACAAACTTTCCGCGTGGCCGGGCGTGCTGGAGCGTTACCGCTCGACCATGACGTCGTGGCTCTCACCGGAGACGCCCATCGTCACGCTGCAGGAGGGCAACACGCCGCTCATCCCCGCGCCGCGACTCGCGCAGGAAGCCGGCGGCGGCTTTGAGCTTTACCTCAAGTTTGAGGGCCTCAACCCCACCTGCTCGTTCAAGGACCGCGGCATGACCGCCGCGATGACCCAGGCGCTCTCGCGCAAGGCGAAACTCGTCATCTGCGCCAGCACCGGCAACACCTCCGCCGCCGCCGCCGCGTACGCGGGCCGCGCGGGACTGCGCTGCGCCGTCATCCTGCCGCACGGCAAGATCGCGCTGGGCAAGCTGGCGCAGGCCGTGATGTACGGCGCGGAAATCGTCCCCATCAAGGGCAACTTCGACGACGCCCTGCGCCTCGTGCGCGAGCTGGGCGAGAAGTCCGGCGTCGAGGTCGTCAACTCGATCAACCCGGTGCGCATCGAGGGCCAGAAGACCGCCGCGTTCGAGATTTGCGACGCCCTCGGCCGCGCCCCCGACTTCCATTTCCTGCCCGTCGGCAACGCCGGGAACATCACCGCCTACTGGAAGGGCTTCAAGGAATACCACGCCTCCGGCCAGATCAAGACGTTGCCGCGGATGTGCGGCTTCCAGGCCGCCGGTGCCGCCCCGATTGTCCTGGGCCATCCGGTGCCCGATCCGCAGACCGTCGCGACCGCCATTCGCATCGGCAACCCGGCCAGTTGGGCCGGCGCCAACGATGCGGTCGCCTCATCGCACGGACTCATCGAAAGCGTCACCGACGAGGAAATCCTCCACGCCTACAATCGTTCGGCGCGGCTTGAGGGCCTCTTCTCCGAGCCGGCCTGCAACGCGCCCGTGGCGGGCTTGCTGCGCATGGGCCACGCCGGCCTCATCCCGAAGGGGAGCATCGTGACGCTGACCCTGACCGGCCACGGTCTGAAGGACCCCGACACCGCGATGGCCCAGAGCCAAATCGAGGCGAAGGTGGTCGAGCCGCGCCTGGATGCCGTGTTAGAAAGTCTGGACTTTTCTTAGATAGGTTTAATACTAAGAATTTTGTGTGAGGCACCGATATTTTTGGTGCTGAGGACATATGGATAACAATCCCGTAGCAATCGCTATCCGTGAGGTCTTGACGGCCATCCGCCAGCGGAAACGCGTCGAGGAGATCCTCGAAATGGTGCTGAGCTACGCCTCCGAAATCGGCAAGGCCGCGCACGGGTCCATCGTCACCATCGACCACAACGAGCAGAAGCTCATCATCACGTCGGTGCGCGGTGCGGACTGGACGCTGGAGAAGCAGATGTGCCAGCTCGGCCTCGGCGAGGGGCTCACCGGTCACGTGGCGTTGACGGGCAAGCCCTATCTCTGCTCCGACACGCGCGTCGATCCCAACTACTTTGCGCTCTTCGATAACATCCGCTGCGAACTGGTCGTGCCGATCATCGTCGAGGAGCGCGTCTGGGGCCTGATCAATCTCGACGGTCTCGAGCCCGATTCGTTCGACGAGGCCACGCTCTCCACCGTCACGCTGCTGGCCGAGCTCGCCTCCTTCGCCATCAAGCTCCGGCTCGATCTCACCGAGCAGGAACGCCTGCAGCGGCACCTGATCCAGTCCGAGAAGCTCGCGTCGCTCGGCGAAACCATCGCCGGCATCGCGCACGAGATCAACAATCCGCTCACCTCCATTTTAAGTAATGCGCAACTGCTCGCGCTGCGCCGCGGCGGACCGGCCGACGAGGCCTCGATCAACTCGATCGTGCTCGAGGCCAAGCGCACCGCCGACCTCGTCAAGAACCTGCTCGCCTTCAGCCGCAAGGAATCGAAGAAGCGCGAGGTCATCGGCGTCAACGAGCTGATCAAGCAGGCCGTGAACCTGAAGCGCTACCAGCTCAAGGTGAACAATATTCAGCTCATCTCCGAGCCGTGCGAAATTTCCTACCCGGTGTCCGTCACCGCGCAGCAGATGCAGCAGGTGCTGCTCAACCTGCTCAACAACGCGGAGCAGGCCATCGCCAAGACCGACCACCCCGGCGTCATCCGCGTCGAGGGCGGCCGCCGCGGCGAGACGGTCTACATCACCGTCACCGACAACGGCGTGGGCATTCCCGCCCACGTGCTGCCGTTCATCTTCGACCCGTTCTTCACCACGAAAAACCTGGGCGAGGGCACCGGCCTCGGCCTCTCCATCGCGCACACGCTGATCGAGAACCACGGCGGCACCATCTCGGCCAAGAGCGAGCCGGGCAACACCGTTTTCACCATCGAGCTGCCCATGGCGCGCAGCCCGAAGATGCCCACCGACGTCAAGGAAACGCAGCCGCTGCCGGTGCGCTCCGCCACCAGCAAGGCCAAGCGCATGGGCCGCGTCCTGGTGGTCGATGACGAGACCGCGATCGTTGACGCCATCTGCGAGTTCCTCGACCTGCAAAACATCGTCACCGACAAGGCCAACGACGGCGGTGAAGCGCTGCAGTTGCTGAGCAAGAACCGCTACGACGCCATCGTCAGCGACATCCGCATGCCCGGCGTCGACGGGCCCGAGCTCTACGAGCGCTCCGTGGCCATGGACCCCTCTTACAAGAACCGCTTCCTCTTCATGAGCGGCGACCTCGTGCGCGATTCCACCCAAGGCTTCGTCTCGTCGCTCAACTGCCCGTGCCTCGCCAAGCCCTTCGCGCTGCAGGTGCTCTACCAGAATCTCGAGCCGTTGCTCAATGGCGAAGTCGGCCACAACGGCAACGGTTCCAGCGCGCCGCCCTATCCCGGCCCCGACCTGACCTCGAGCGGTTCGCTATCCAAGACCGCGCGCCTGCCCCGCGCGGGTGATTATTAGGCCGCCTCGCTTTTAAGATGCGGCACCTAGCGCGTTGTATTTCCCGCGGTTGCTGGTAAAATTCAGGCAATAGACATGAACTTGACCGTTGAAATACCCGACGCCATCGCTCGCCAGATGCATTTGGATGGGCCGGAGGCGCAGCGTCGAGCGCTTGTCTCGCTGGCCGTTGATGGCTATCGCCGGCGCGAACTTTCGCGCGGCCACGTCTGCGAATTGCTTAACCTGTCATTTTGGGAAACGGAGACGCTTTTGAAGGAGCACGGCTGCCAGATGGACTTGAGCATCGAGGAGTTCGAGCGGCAGTCTGAACAGCTGAAAGCTTACATCGGCAAGTGAGCGTTGTAGTCTCCGACACGACTCCCCTCAACTACCTGATCTTAATCGGGAGCGTTGATGTTCTGCCTCGCCTTTTCAATAGGGTTCTCATTCCCCCGGCCGTTTTACGCGAGTTAAGTCATCCCTTTACACCGGCCCCAGTAGCGGAGTGGGCGCGCA
>Ga0209611_10004939_pt1 | contig 22603 bp, 9 predicted proteins | sample S1TSphgellanicum_3_FD_187693 | JGI IMG/M metagenome (GOLD analysis project Ga0209611, IMG submission 187693) | Host-associated microbial communities from peat moss isolated from Minnesota, USA - S1T2_Fc - Sphagnum magellanicum MG (SPAdes) (version 2) | ecosystem: Host-associated > Plants > Peat... | reverse complement strand
TAGATTATTTTTTTTTATTTTAAATTTTTTTTGCAAGATTTTTCTTATTTGCATTTTCCCATACATTTCATTGCAAAATTCAATTACATGTTGTTTTGTAAAAGTTTATGAAATATATCTCATCTTGTTTTGTAAATGCTTAAAAAGTAAATTGCATCTTGTAAATGTTGGTTTTGATGGATCATAGAATTATTTAGTTTTTTTTGCTACTCATCAAAGTAGTAATTTTAAATTTCAAACTAAACATGGAACAATCTTCTAAAAATGAAAATACATATGATGTATTTATGAATGAAGTAACAATGGAAGACGAATTGTTGAAAGAACTTGAACTAAATGCAAGTGTTCAAACAAAAGGAAGTAGGAATCCAAAGAATAAAAAAGAAAAATTGAAAAATTTACATGCAAAAAGATTATTTTGGAAACCAAATAGTAGAAATGCATTGTGTAAGGCATTTTATTATGTTAATGGTAACAAAAAAGTTGACTTAATATCTCCTCAAGTCATGTGTTATATGTTTTGTCATTATAATCCAATTTTGAATTTAATTAAAAAAACTCAAGCTAGGAAAAGAGTAATCATATATAACACAACTAATCGTATAATTCATTGGAAACATGTAAATTTAAATCATGGTAATATTTTTTAAAATTTGAAGAAATCAATAGTCCTTCGAGGGAAGATGAAAGACAATTTTCAAAAAATAGACTAAATGTCTCTTCTAGTTCCATATCCAATTTTTTTGTTGTAGAGGAACCTTTTAAGAAAGATGATCTACAACAAAAGCAATTTCTAGAAGACTTGAAAATTTTCATTATCAAAAACCATTTTCCTTTATAGTTTGTGGAAAGTATTTGCTTCAAAACATTTAGTTTATAATTGTGTCCAAGAATTGTTTTTCCTTCTAAAAAATGATTTCCTCATGAATTATTGCTTGGATTAGTGAAAAAAATCAAATAATTTTTATGTTTTACCAACTTCAACATAATGTTATTATGCAACTACAAGTTTTGATTTGTGAATGTCAAAAGGTGGACACGATATTTTTGCATTCATGATCATTTTTTAAAAATTGATTGGCAACTAAAACACATTATTCTTGGCCTTATGAAGCAAATGATATTAGTAGATAGACCTAGGAAATAATAGAATTATTGGATAGTTATGCATTGAGGAGGAAAATTGTTGCTTATGTCAAGGACGAGGTTTTTGAACACTATGATTGTAGCCTTAAAATCAATTGTAAGTTATGATGTGTTGGGTTTGAAAGAAATTTTTTAAAGTACTTGTTTTGGCCAAAATAAAGCATGTCAATATGGAACAATAGATGATAAAGTTTGCAAAGACTTATGATATGCGTTAATCAAAACTACCCAAGGAAATGTGCAGAAATGCATAACTTGGCCAAAATAATAATAAAAGGGTAAGCGAGAATGGGAAAAGGCATGTGTCAATTCAAGTATTCCCCTAAAGAAATTGAATACACTAGTGAAGACAAGCTAATTTTTTATTTTTTCTAGACTTTTTCATGTTGTGCATAGTCTAACATTTTTTTTTTGTTTTTGTAGATTTGTTAGTAAATTTATCTTTTTTCAATAAGCTTTATAGTTCAAATAAGTAATCATACTATGTTACAACATGCAAACTTTCATGAGAATGAATGCAAGAGTACCATCTCCATTAACATAACCCATATGTTAGATTATTGTTGATTATCTTAACCTTATTGTGTTTACCTGTATTCTAATCCAATCTAAGGGTCATTGGTTGTTAAATGATGCACTAAACTTTGCCATATCCATGAGTTTAAAATTTGAATATGAAAGTGATTATGTAACCTTTGACAACTTAATGGAAGAAGATAGAAATGTTGTTTATGAATTATCATGTTTGGCCTCTAACATAAAAGAGGAAGTTGTTTAGGTTTTGGATTCTTTTCTTCCCTTCTTAAAGAAATATTTTTTTAAAATCCCATAATATTCTTTCTTTGATATTGGACCCTAGGTTTAAAACCTTTTGTCTTATGTCTTCACTTATTGGTCGTGAGCAATTGTTGAAGAATATGATTGAAGAACATTATTTCCTATGTTTCTTAAGTGACCCTAGGTTTAAAACCTTTCGTCTTATGTCTTCACTTATTGGTCATGCGCAATTGTTGAAAAATATGATTGAAGAACATTATTTCCTATGCTTCTTAAGTGTCATTATCATTTGCATTCTTGGGTTGAATCGTTGTTGATCAAAGGGTTGAGAAGGACAACGGTTTGGATATTTTTGAAATGACAACTAACACAAGTGAACCGACAACATAATTTATCAATAAAGAGCTTTTGATTTTCAAGTGTTATCAAGTGGATGCTAAAAACATAAGGTGTCCACTACAATTAATTCAAATCCTTATTATTCTTAGGATATATTGTTTATAGTCAAAAAAATTGGACAAATTGATCTTTGTAAAAAAAAACATTGGCCGAATGATGTTAGGATAGGTTATAAATCCCCTTTTAGCATGGTAGATTTTATTGAAACCAATGTTAAATTAGAAGAGGAATTAGAGGAGTTTGAAGGAGCTTTTGAAAAGGATGAAATTATGGAGTTGTAAATTTTGAATTAATATTAAAAATAAGTTTTCATCTATTTTCTGTATTTTTAAGTTAAAATTATTTTAATTAATAAATCAAGTAAATTACTAATTGCTTAGTTATTAAATTAAAATTTGATTTGTTAAAAATAATAACCAGGTTGTGAAAATTGGATTTGAAAACCAATTGTTGTTGTGAAAACAACAACCCCCCCCCCCCCCAACAGAATGTATATATATTAGAAAATCGATCAAGTTTTCATAACATGATGTAAGAACCAAAACCAACCGAATTTCAAAAAAAGAGAGAACTGCCCAATGCTGGTTGTTTTGTGGGTAGGGAGAGGAATTTTTATAAAATATCTTTTAGAATACCTTTTAATGATTTGTATATGATAACTAGATAATATTGATTAATATTGAAGGATGAAAAAAGGAGGTCAAATTTCCAGTACCCTTCACAAAGAGCCAAAAGCCCCACTCACCACCTCACTCCCATCCAAGAAACAACCCTTTGGAATCCCTAATCCTCAAAAAATCACGGAAAAACCCCAACCCCTCCTCCGTACCCTCCCCTCCAATAAACAATTAGAAAGAAAGGAAATGAAAAAATCTTAACAACCTTATCCATTCAATGTACCTCCCTTCATTTACAGCCCCCTATAATTCCTCTCCCACGCCTTCCCCCCCCTCCCCCAAGAAGCCCCCCACAATGCCTCTAACCCAAGTTTGAGACAGAGCAAACAAATGGATAGGCACCATACAATTTGTATCGCTAATAATTTTCTTCACAACATTCAATTCAACTTTCTTTTTGTTATTCAGTAAGTAGATTCTTGAGGCATTGTCTTATGATAATCCAGTGAATTTCCAGTTTCTATTGGAGCTTGAAGCCCACTTGTATATGTCCGGACATGATCTAAGGGTTCACAATTTGGTGTTATTGGTAAGAAAGTAGATTCATACCGTGGACATAATAAAAGTACCCAAGTTGATCTATCTTACAACCAATCCCACATGTGGTGCCACTTTGGCAATCCTTTTGTGTCACATTAACAACTTGGAGTTTTAATTCTCTTCTTGGGATGAACGAAATAATGGTTTATTTCAATGTTTGAGATGAGAAAATGCACCTGGGTGATTGTTTTCAAATTTCAATCCAAAACTAAAATTCAATTATAATAGGATAATGAGTTTTGTGTACCTACTAACTAGTAGTAAATGATGCACGAGTACATTTTTTACAATATATTAATACTTTAACTTTTATTGAACTAATAAGATAATTAATCCAAAAGTTATGGATGAAGTTTTCTTGAACATGAATTTGAGACTGTTTATCATTGGACCAAATATTTGTATATGGTGTTAATTATAATTTTCTTACTCTTATGTAGTTATCACACGGGGTGTTGGTTTGCTTGAGTTGAACAAAAATGGCAGTGTATTGTATTATTTTGGTATTACAAATTGTCACATTGAGATCTGATTTTATGTAATACTCTTACAATAGATGTGAAATCAGTGAACACTTAACAAATAAGTATATGGATATTGGGTTTTTGGGGGGCCGGGGGGTTGGGTGCCCATGTCAATTACATTCCCACTGGCTTTTGACATCAAATGCCATGCTCTGTTTTTCTTTTTGAATATTGCAATGGTATTCACTAAGACTTTGTTAGCAAATGTACCTTACACACCAATTGAAAAATAATGGAATTATCATCTTTGTATCCACCAATAAACTTCATAGGCCACTAATACAGGTCACTTTTAATGCCTTGTAAAGTTGGTGGAATGTCATTTCTTGAAATTTTAAGAAATTTTCCCATTGGACAAATTTATGAAATTCAACATGATCCTCTACTTACAATTTGGATGACTTAATTGATTATGGATGGGCAAAAAGTTAGGTTGAATGATGTATTTCATTTATATTGATGAAATTACAATAGTTGTTGGCTGTAACAAGTGTTTCCATATGTGTAAGAAGTATTCTCCTCTACATGACAAATATTTTGTGTTTATACAATTTTACCATACTTCCATTTATATTCATTGACATTTCAATTTTCTAATGTGTTTGTTCAATACTATAATTTATTGTAATTTTACATTTAATTTTTCATATTTGACATTGCTTTATATGACATTTTGTCTATGTATAAACACAAAAAATTGTGTGAAACATTGTTTTTGTGACATTCAAGCAAATTGACACCCCATATTTTAACTTTAGGTTATTGCTAACATTAGTTATCTAACTAATGAAAGCATGTCACTCACGCAATCTCAAAATTGAATTCACACACAAATAATTCCAAAAAAAATGTCAAAAAGATGAATCCAATGCATTGATAGGCCCTATGCATTTATAATAAAAATAAATAAATAATAATAGAACAGTTTTCCCCTCTTAGTTACATTTTTTTGCTTGAAAGCTATGACTAAAAAGAACTTTTTAGTAGACATTTATGTTCATAGTTTGAAATATCTCCATGAATCATATTAACATCTTTTAAGGGTGAAAGCACAATCAAATATACACCATAAGCAATACAAACAAATGCATTTTAATAAAACCATATCTTGTACATGTGAATGTAAAAAAGTAAAGTCAAAACTTTTTCAAATCAATATTGAAGCCATTGAATGTATAGTAGTAAGTTATATACAAAGTTTGGGAAACATTAGTAAAATATATATATATATATATATATATATATATATATAAATGTTTGAAATTGGTTAGTGAATATGGTATTCAAACATACGTTTACATTATTTGTTTGATATATTAATTACTTTTACATTAGAAGTTGAATGTGCATAAATACATTTTATCCAAGCATTAATCAAGGAAGTAAATATTTTCAAAATTTCATCTATTTGAAACTAATTTTGTAAAAAAATTGTATGTGTTTACATGTACTTGCATATTTTAAAAATGTATTTAAATACATATTTAACATATGATCGATGTCATAAAATTGAAAACATGTTCATATCATTAATTGAAATTTAAAAATTAAAAAATTTAGTACATTAAAACTTATTTTATGTTTACTTTTCATTTATGTTAACAAGGATCACAAAATGCATACTTGAATATGCTTTCACCTTTAATCAAAATTCCATGGGAACCCAAATGTAGAAGCTTCATTCAATTTCATCGAACCATGTCAACCTACAAAAAGCCCTTTTTAACATTAGGATACCTTCTTCTTATACTTCCTATTTAGTTGCAATAATGAAAACTATGACAATTTAGTTACAAATTTCTTGTTTACCTACATATGTAATTGATGTACCATACACAAATTCAACATAACATCCAATCAATGTTGTCAAAGATGGGAGGTATGAATACATGATGGCATCATGTAATAAACTTTGATTTATATTCAACAAATATTACCCATGAACAAGGATATGTTTTTTAAAAAACAATATCACACATTTTGACATGATCATATGATATGATTTTCACATATGGATGTTTGCAATTAGTGGTTAAACATGATTGAAGGATTTGATATTAAAATTATGCACCAATTAAAACTCAAAAAGCATTAATTCAAACTCCCACATATAGACAAATAGATCAGTGGTTTTTTTTTCACCCAATTTTGTGAGGAAGGTGGTGTAGCAACCGTACACAAGAGATTTACCCAAATTTAGTTACATGTCAAAGATGAAAGTAGATTCTCCCTTAGTTTGGAAACCTATAGTCTAAATATGGTGAATCCAAACTCTTTTTTTTTCTTGAAATATGGTGACTTGAGGAATTTTCTCAAAACCTTTGTACAAGTCACTCATTTTGTCCCTATGATGTGAAAATTTGCCACAAAAAAACCTTAAATAGATCTTGTTAATAACCATGAAAAAAATGAAGGCATTTGTAATAATAGAAATTATTTTCTTGTTATGAATGGTCAAACTATAAATTAAGTATGAGGATAGTAAGTAAAATGGTAAATAATTGCAATAGATGTTACTAAATATCAACTCACTTGAAAATAATAACAAATTAGATGTCAAAAAGATCAAACTAATGTATGTTATTGACTTGTTTGATCAAGTTGGTTAATTATGGCATTAACCCTTCATGACGCAGTTTCATACTTCAAATGTTATAGTTCAAAGTGGGCCAAAACGTGTAGGTTGTATTATATCACATTGCAACTATGATGAAGTTTTATGAAAAATGCTTTTGTAAATTGGGGAGAAAAATGGTTATTTGAGACATCATTGGGAATGAATTATCAAATTTAATATTAGCAATAATGTGAAAGACTAGGTACATAACAATATAATATTTTACCACAACATTGACTTAATGTAATGTATTGGCTCATTGACTTATCAAATCCTTGGGAAAAAGGGATGAACATAATTGTTGCAATGCCATATCATCAGATGGATTGGGACAAGAATGTGGCAAAAGAGACAAGCTTGTTTTATAAAAATGACATTGATGTGGGGCAAATGGTGAAAATAAAACTACCTTTTAACGATATAAAAAGATTGGAATCAAATTAGGAAAAGTCTTCCTCATTCTTTATTACAAGGGCATTGGGAAAATAATCCAAGTCAACTAGGTCAAGGACTTGGAGAATGTAAGTAGGGGCACCCATAAACTATGGACAAAAGCACATAGGCAATTTTTAATTACCTTTTTATATCCTTGACAACAATAATTGCACAAGACTAAGTTAAATCATCAACAAAATATGTCACACATTTAATATCAATTAAAATGAATGATTTGAATTGCAGGTTTTGTTTGAACCTTAATTATCAAGTGCAAATCGGTAGTGATTGATTTGTCTATTACTTGAGGATATTGTTTTCAAAAGCAATGAATCCTCAGTAAGTTATTTCACAATTTCAATTTGTACAATATTTAGATCATGATGCATAAACATGGAGGAAACATGGTAGGTGGACATTTTCCCTAGTAATTTATGGCAAGTGTTTCCTTCCAATGCATGGTGTGTTTTTTACATTTTGTAGATTAATTGAAATTTTTATGGATAAAATGAATAAGGAGGATGTTCAAATGAAGGAAAATAAACAAACTCATGGTGTCATAATTGTATAGGAACTTGTTTAACCCTTGTACACTTGATAAGCTAAAAATGTTTTTATTTTAAAAATTGGACGTGCATGGCAGAAATATCAAAATATTTCCCAATTTTTAAAGGCTTTGATGTGGTTTTTTTAGAGTTATTAGATTGCCTATTTACTAAAATAATTTACACAAATTCAAGCAAGGACTTGATCAAATAACTTTATACAATTGGGCGTCTATGAACCTACATGGTTTCTTTTAAGGATTTTGTGATGTAGTCAAAGTGGCCATCATCTATTTATTTATTTTTAAAAAAAATTTGGCTAGATGCTAGATATCAAAGCAAAAAAAAACCTAGAATCTTTTTATATTTTGGCTACCTATTGGAAGATATCATAAAAATCTAGTGATTTGGAAAAAAATAAAAATAAAATTAAATATAGAGAACTTGGGTCATTTTTTTCATGAAAAATCTCTTTCATAGGTCCAATTCATATTTTTCAGGTCACAATTTGATGAAAATTCGCTATTAAACCAAATAGTGGATCACAATAGCCTAGTAGAAAGTCACTAAAATGGGGTCTTGTTTCTTGGTGCATGGATAAAAAAAATTCATTTGAAAGTCACAACTAAGTTGAAAATCTATAAGTAATCCATGTTTGGAGCTCTAGCCACATTTCATTTAAGGAACTTTTTAGAGAATTTTAAAAGACCACAAGTTCCCATGAAAAAAATGACAAATATCATCTTAAAGCAATTCCCAATTTGACTCATAGCTCTCACAATTGCATTTAATCCATGCTTGACCAGTGCAACCTTGAAATGATTGTGAGCACAACTAGTTAGAACGAATGTAATGAAAATATTTTGTTGGGGCAATATTTGTCATCAAAGTAGCCTAATGGAAAGATGTTTTAGTTATGGAAACTCATTTATGAACTAACGATATATTATTGGGTTAGAGGATATGAATCCAATATTTGGATCCTTTAGAAGTTATTGCCCCTTTTCGAGGACATTCACATTTCAAAAGTTGTGAAGTTTCATTATTACTTGAAGAAGCATATTTTGGCTTGCATTTTTTTATAAGTACACATTAACATGATCATTGTGAGTGTCATATCAAGATGCATACATTAGTGTCATGTGCGTGCACACACACACAAAAATGGTTGGTGAAACTTTGTATATATCTTGGGCAAGACTTGACCAATCCTTGATGATCTTTGCTATCTCATCATCTGTTGCCTGATTTTGGCTGAAATTATTACCAAACATTTCCAAATGCGTAAACTTTGAATTCAATGGTTGAGTTTGCAATCCCATTCATGGATGAGTAGACTGAATCAGACTTCTAACTAAAGGCTTCTAATGGAGGTTGTGAGAGGGGGTTAATAAAGAAGTTCAAATTTCAAAGTGCAAATTAGCAATGTTTCATTGAATCTTGGCTTTAGGGTGCACCTCTGTCTTCATTCAGTGAAGGCACACTGACTTTGTTGGCCAAGTAGGTACACACATTTTTGTCACAAGTAGGGTAGGTACTAGGTACCTTCGTCGTTTTTGAATCTTCTGACAAGTGGGGTAAGTAACCCATATTGCTGAAGAACGGGTCTGAAAACGCCATCCCACTAGCTGCTGCTGCTGCTGCCGCCGTCTGGCACAGAAGCCAATTACAAGGTCTCAAGTCTGTTCTCTGAATCCGAATGCAATCCATACATTATCTAATTCTCTTACGCCATTCGCTACCTTATAGAAGTTCCAGGATCTCACCCTTCAAATTGGGAATTGGACTGGCGGGGAACACTCACGTCAGATTCGTTGGAGCGCGTGTGGGGCGGGGGAGCTTGTTGGGTCCACAGAAAACACAACACCCACGTGGGCTGCTGGTACCTCCAAGCGACCGCCTTAGCACTGCCGTTCCCAGAATTCAAAAACAGGAACGGCCGAGGACACGTATAGGCTGGGTGCACGCGCGCGCCTAGACAGGGCAGGTATGCGTCGGAGGGGCGGGCATGGTACTTCACTGTCTCGCGGGAAACCAGCGCAGAGTTGTTGTACTTTTACGTCGGATCCAGATGGCCCGGGTGGCTCCTGAGTATGGAGATGTGCCTCCCACCAGTCGGGGGCCGCTGTACGCGGCGGCGCAGCCAATAAGATGGACAACTGTTGGAGGCAGCCAATAGCAAGAGTTCGCCCACGAGGAATGGGGGGAGGGGACGCCAGTGGGACTCACCAAAGCCGATGCTCTGGCTAGCGTCTGGACGAACGTTGATTCATTTATTCATTAACAACCAGCCCTTTGTTAAATGTGACTAAACTTGACCTGACACCTTTTTTCTTCTTTACAGGATCTCTAAAGGCTAGCCTAACTTAACCCAATCTTCAGTCTCTACTTTACACATTCTGATCCCAGATGCCTGCAATAATCAACTGGGGGAAGACGTTAAACTGGGTTCACTTTTTGGTTTCTGTGCACAGATGAGACCCAGTGGTTTTTTTTGGGGTTAATTTTGTGATGTTGCTCAAGTGACAATCATCCATAACAATAATATTAGCCAAATAATTTCGCGATTTTCTAAATATGAAAGTAAAAATATCTTAAGCACCCTTTCATGTTGTAAGCAGTTATGAAGATTTTTGGCGATTATTTTTAGTTCTTTTTTTCTTTTGAAAAAAGAGAGAATGTGTGACAGAATGTTCTTTGCTCGAATTTTTTTGGGTGCAAAATGGCGAAAATTCGCCACAAGCCTAATGTAATGACTATAAATCGACAGAAACAAATAAATATGGAGACCTTAATTCACTCTACCTTCTTCGTAGAAATTGTCCATGAATTAATATAATTCCTATGTAGTCACTTGTGGGGGTGGGCTCATTAGTTTGCAAAGTTTCATTTAAAGCTTGCGAAGTTGTAAGTAAAACAAACACAGTCTGGCTCAAAGATGCTAAATTAAGCAAAAAGGTTTCTTCAACTGTGTGGATATGGTTTTAAAGTTAAAAGTCTAGTAGACTACTCACATGATGAATGCTGGCTGTCAAATGTTTGGCCACTAAGCTCGTTACAGCAGGCCTCCGTGAAAAAGGCCGAGCTCATTCGTTGTTGAAAACGAATTGTCGGGTGTTTGCGAGGGTGGGGGAATTACGAAAGCGCCACTTGCCAGGCACGTGTGTGGGGTGTGGGCTAGGTTGGAGCGGCCGCGGAGGGGTCCAGGTCTGGCCTGGACCCTGCCTCCCACAACAGCCAAGCGGCAGGGCCGACCAAGGCTACCGGGAGAAGTACTTTATCGTGCAGTATGCGGGAGCACGGGGTCCGACCAGTGAGCTTTACAGCTTCTCTGTGAAACTCTGGAGAGCTCTGCGGATTCAAACTCCCAATCAGCTAAATAAGTAAGTACTAAGTACCTTGTGGGTGACACCAGATCAAAGACTAAGATGACTACAACAGATCCCCTTATCCCCCTCCCCAAACATAACCCGCTTAGCCACCCTTGGATTCCCAACTCCGGCAGCCCCTCTGATCCATCCATACATGTTCTTCATTTGTTCTGTCGAAATCAGCAGTCTGGACCTTTCTTGTAGTGCGTATTTTCAAGTGGTTTGACGTTAACAGAAGCTTCTCCTGGCTGGCGTCTTGGTGAATACTCTCCAGATGGGGGCAATTTTGGAGCACCACGTTATCTCAAAGCTCTTGGTTTTCTAGCGCTGCAAATTGTACAATTTGGTGAGTTTACAACCCATTTTCGTTTTAGTCCCCTGTAGATAAGCATAGAAATAACCAGAACGTCTCCACCTTCACAGGATCCCATCAGATTTTTCTTGATGCAAAGTTGTAATGCTCTCTATTGATTTCTGTAGCGCTCTATCACTCACTCTTTTCAACTTCAAACCATGAGGGTTTTTTTGCTATGGTATGAACTTGTGTCCTAGTTTAGCTCTTTTTCCGAACATCTCAATCTCCTCAAGGATTGTCTTTGCTCCAAGTCTTGAACTCCTTTTTGATGTGGGTTGCTAGTCTAGGAGTTCATAAATCAGCTGATCCACCAAATAGTGTGGTCATGTGTAGTAAACCTTGGATTTCTTATCACATAGCTTCTCCATGTAGCATGCTTCTTATTGGGATGCCATGAATTGAGATGCATGGAAAGGGTGCCTAGTTGCTATGTTTTTTGTGTTTGATGCCCTTGTCAAACTTGGCAACTAGTCTTTCAATTTCATCTAAACTAGTTCTATAGAATTTTTTAAACCATTAAATTCTTTGGCTTGATGCACATCCAATTTTTTTATATGAAATTGATGCAAATCAAATTTAACAAGATTATGGTCTTGAAATGACTTTCATGATCTTGTACTTGAGTTCTATTGCCTGCAACTAGAACCTCCAAACTTTGTTTTTTTTCCAATCTTTGTTACTTTTGTCTCGTGTTCCATGTAGTGGTTTATCCTTGTTAAACCCACTTGAGAGTTGAATCATGTTATAGTTTGTTTTTCTCCAAACTTCTCAACATCATGTATCCTTGTTACTATACCATAATAAGCTTTGTTGTTTCAATTCTACTACTTTATTAGGGTAGTTTAGAGAAAATTGCTACAAAACAAAGGCTTTTAACAAAAGAAAAGGCATGCACATCCTTAACTTTTTTTCTTTCTTTTCTTCTTTAGACAAAAGATGCAATGAGAAACTTAGGCTCCCAATTGGCCAACCTACCACCTTGACATGTAACTTTATATGTGCATTCAAATAATGCAATTGAATGGAAGATTGCATAAATTTTTAAGTTTAATGTCACTAATGTTTGCACCTTGAGATTTCAATGGGATTAATCTAAAACTACATCATTCAATGTGCAGGTTGGATACATACCAACTTTTTGAAAAAATGCGAGAATTGTTGAACTAGCATTGTGATGACAACTAGCATTTCATGGATTTTAGCGTGCACTTGAGAGTTTGAAAGTGGTATTATGTTAACGTTGCTTGTTTGCTAGGTGTGGTTGTAGAAATCCTAAGAGTAGTTCACAAGGCCCAATTCACACTTAGGTTGAATTATAATAGTGTGCAAAGTAGAGTTGCACTATGACACATATGGCATCTACATCTGACATATCATTGTCCAACCATTTCAATAAGATTACTGCAAGAGGGTACATGCGAAGCTCACCGACAAATTCATATGTGACGTCACCCACAAATTCTATGGCATCATTTTGTAACTCGTTTGCAAACAATCCTCGCCACCAATCATTTGATTCGCCCAACATTCATCACAATTGGGGTGGCCAATCAACAAATTTGCAATTGCTTGCTATTGAAAACTCCATGCAGGATAAGACAAGGAGCCATGGAGCCAACTCAATGGAGCACAACTCATTGAGCAGTAGGGGGGTTAATTCAGTATTACAACAACTTCCTTGCTCTACTTCAGCTGAGATCCTAGGTGCAACAGTGAAGGATGGAGATTGGCCACATGCGGCAAATGCAAAAGCTTGTTTGTATGGAGGTTCAATGGCATCTTTACTTTCAACCTCACTTGGTAGCCCCACACATGCATCTCAAAGTTCTGGAAATTGGGTTCATCATATGAGGGAAGGGGTCATGAATCGGGAACTTATTGACAGAATGGGTGGCAACAAAAATCCCAATGTTCCTTCTTTGAATGTTTCAATCTCTCAAAAGCTTGGGCACCCAATGGAGAAAATACTTGATCATGGAAGTAGCCAGAGCTCCGATGCACCAATTCTTGCAATTGATCCTTGCAAAGGAGGCTTCGATGCACTACAAGGAGTTGGTCTTGCAACTTCACATTGCCTTACCCAAAACTTTTCTTCAAATCCAACTTTTGTTGAACAAGCTACTAATTTCTCATCTTTCAATGGTGATGTGGACCATTTTCAAGACCTTGGACAACCCCTTTCTATGTTGACAAATAGTCCCAAGTCTCATTCTAGGTTAAGAAGAGGCCAACAAGCCCATGAAAGCAATGGCAAGCTTTCTCGAACCTCGTCAAGTTCTATTGGGGTCAAGATTGGAGGGGACGCAGTTTCTAATTTCCAAACTTGTCTTGATGGTATGAAAGTGAACATTGTAGAACATGATTCACAAGGTACCCAAGTTTGTGCAAATTCTGATGATGAGAAAGAGCCTTGTGGACATGCAAGTTCTTTACTTAGTTTGGAAGCCATTGAGGGAGCAAAAGAAAGCAATGTTGTTGATGGAGCCATTGGTCTTGAGAGTTCTAACCTTGGGATTCAACTTATACATGGAACAAGTGATGCAGCCCTTGAAAAGAAAAGGAAAAGCCTCACACAAGATGACAAAGACCATGCAAGCTTGTGTCAAAAATCTATGATGGTTGATAATGAGGACACAAAACACAAGCGATGTAAGGTTCACGATAATGGCCAAAGGAAGTCCATTGCTAAAGATGAAGTGCAAAAACCAAAGGTAGAAGGAACGTACAATGACAATTCTAACAATGACTCAACCCAAGACAAGTTGAAGGAGATGACTCCTAAAAAGTTGCCTCATGTAGATATCTCAAAACAAGACTACATCCATGTGCGTGCTAGACGAGGCCAAGCTACTGACAGCCATAGCCTCGCTGAAAGGGTATGAATATAATAACCTAATTTTTAACATGATGTTAATATTTCATTTCCAAACAAAGTTTTTATCCAATACCAATTTCTCCTTGAAAACTCCTTTGTTCCTCATCAAGGTCTAATCATTTGGTGGTGGTGATGTCATATAAATCTTGATTGCAGGTTCGTCGAGAAAAGATAAGTGAACGTATGAAATACTTACAAGATCTTGTCCCTGGTTGTAGTAAGGTAAGCCTTTCATGCTCCAGTTGGAACTATAAGGTTGAAACTTGTAAATTAGGAAACCATTTCACATTGCATTCATAAAAAGTCTATGTAATCAAAATTTTCTTTGGACTTTTGTTAGGAATCTAATGTTCATCAACTTGTGGCCCTTTAGGTCACAGGGAAGGCATTGATGTTGGATGAAATCATCAACTATGTGCAATCACTCCAACGCCAAGTTGAGGTACACACAAACACATCCACCCATGCTTTACATTAAAATGATTTGTTGTGGCAACTTGATTGCAAGCTTTGATATTTAAAATTCTATAACATCATCATCTTCATCATGTGAATGAATATCAACCTTCAATGGTAGTTACTAATTTTCCTCCTCTAGGAACTAATTCAATGCTTTTGTTTTTGCATTTGTAGCATCTTTCAATGAAATTAGCATCCATGCCTCCTCAAATGGATGTTGTTAACTTTGATCCTGTTATCACCAAGGAGGTAAGTTACAAGTATGATTTCCAAATATGATTTTTGGTCTACACCTTTAAATTCAATATGTTGCAACTAGCATTTTCCATGTTGGAAATGATGGTGATCTTTATTTCCATAGTCATGTTTAACAAATTTACGTGGAATGAAATGAAATCTTGGTAGATACACACAAGATGTTAGGATAGAGTTCATCTAATTTGTACTAATTAAATGCAGATGTTATCACAATCACATGGAATTACAAGTGTTGTTGATCATGCTTCACTTTTCAACCACCATGCAAAGCTACAACAACCCTTAAGTCAATTGGGTGGTGCTATTGGAGTTGGTGCTATAAATCTTAGGCGATCATTGAGTTGCAATTTGGAAACAGGAAGCAATTGTGACACCACTCAATTATGTCGATCCCCTTCTTCTATGGATGGAATTGCATTCCAAGATTCTGAAATTCAGGTACTTGCGCAAATTTTATTCAATTTTAAAATATCCATTTCAATCTTGACTTATTTTAATTATTTTAAAAATAAAATTTAACCAACAAAAATCACACAATTATTGCCAAAGAAATTACCTTTATACAACTTCTCACCTACAAGTTGGTTTTGTAGGGTTCAATTGTGTGGGATGGCGACTTGCAAAGTATAGTCCAAATGGGGATCTTACAATGTGGGCCAACTTCCATGATGTCACAAGGTCTCAATTGTAAGCCCCAAGTTCCATTTAGGCTTTAATGCTTATTTGTGTTAACTAATTTGCATAACAAGAAACTTACTAAGTTAGATAGTACATTTTTTATTTTTTATTCCTTTAATCATTTTCCATAAGTTCGTAATGAATGACATATCAAAGGATAGCCTAATCCCTCTACTTCTAAAAGACTTGTAACAAATTGTTTATGCATGGAGAAATATTTGATAAACAAATCGAGTTTACAACTATTGTTGAATATTGCAGGTCATTTACCAGTTGGCCATATGAAGGTGGAACTATAATTCCTTAAGTGGAACTTATAACATGATATGATTTTCTAGGAGGATCAAGATTTTTCATACTTGTGTCTATATTCTCCACGACTTCAATATTTTGTAGTGGTGTGGTTTTCTTCAATTTGCATAACTAAATTACAATATCAAAGGTGTTGAACTTGTTTTTCCCCCTTTGGTGCATAGCTCTATAATAGTCTAAATCCATCTAGTTTCATTGTGACAAAAGAAAAAAAATCTAAAAACGAATCTACTTGGATTATCTTATGATTTTTTCCATATGCTATTGATATCACCTCCTTTCTCAAAGGGGGGTTATATATGGTTGCAACACTAGGCATCTTGGTTGATGCCAATATAAATTAGCTCCAAGTAAATTGCCTACATATCTCTTAGATCTAATGTAGGTACTTTTTTTTAATGGCTTCTATCTTGTGCATATTTGTACATAAAATTGTACAAATTTGTAAAATATTCAAAAGGATCAAATTGATATTAGTCATCCATATAAGTAACCATTTTGTGATCACTTTTGAACTATCCCAACTTCAAAAGAACATCCCTATGATCTCGTGTCATCTCTATTTGCAAAAACATGAAAAGGTTTCCTCTGTGAGTTTCGCAATAAGCGGGTCTATTTTTTTTAAATGTGTTAACTCCACATGCAATTGTATAATGGTCATGAGTTTTCCATATTTAAAATTCATTTGTGATTTATATTGTCTTGGTTCTAGATATGTGTAAGTTTGTTTCCATGCAATTAAGCAATGTGCTTGAGGTGGCCAAAGGTATTGCTTTAGCTACTTGGACTTTCGAGTTACAAATTTCCAAAATGTAGATATATGCAAAATCTTAAATGTGTGGATTGGCACCATGCTTGTACCATAATAAAAAAAAGATGTAAAATTCTTCATCTCTCCATATGTACCCACAATCACAACAAGTAAAGCTCTCGGTTTTAATGATAGAAATGTCAAATTGACATTAGCAAGTCATGCATGCACACATACTTGTAAGATCCAGAAATGTGAAAATACACTATTTTTACACATTCACCATATTAGTAAATTCATCATACTCCTCTTCATGTTGACTTTTTCATGTGCTATGACAAGTATTTCTTGAGCTTTTATGATATATTCCATCTCTTTGAATTCAATTTATTTATTCTTCAAACATTTAGGCTTATTTTTAACTTCTTGATCCAATGGAATTTAGTCAAGTTCCATATTGTGCCCAATTCAAGGACAATGCTTCTAAGACTCAAACAAATATATATTCTTATGAATATACATTTAATTTGTTTTCTTAGTTTGTCTATTCTTCATATAGGTTTAGCCTTCTTTTGAATTTATGTATCTAGTATTGTTTAATCATTTCATGTTGTTTTTAACTTGATGACAATGCTTAAACTCACAACAATACTTTCATATAGTCCCTCATCCAAAATCTTAACCAAATGAAAACCTATCACTCACATATAAACTTGAATATAATAGTTCAATGATGAAAGTTAAACTAAATCAATAGTTTATGTGTGCATTAGTTCACACATCAATGTCAATTCCAAGAATTACAAATCAATAGCCACACATATTGACATATCGAATAGCGACAACACCTCCTTCAATTGTTCATTATTTCATTATGCCTTTTCAAGTTGATACAAGCATATATTTTTAATTACGAAACAAAGTTACAAAAAAGGGAAAAAAACAGTGTGTGAGCAATGGAACAAGACGAAGGTCAATGCTTTTCCTATATTTGATTATTCTTGTGAACCAATATAATAGAATTTATTTTTTTGGAAAAACATCATGAGAGGGTACACCATCATCTTCAACACAATGTAATATGGTTTTTACCATAGTTCCTTCCCAACTCAATGATCAACAATATTATAGTGATTATGATGAATGCATATTTGTTGTAAATCAAGTGTTAATGATAATCATGTTTTTAACATCTACTAGGTCATTGATTGTTTATATACATGTGATTTGAATTGATTAATGGTGTTTTGACAATCAATGGATAAGGTTTGTTGTAAAAATTTTGAGGCCTCCATTTTTGTCATTCCTTGCTTAATGGTGAATTTTCTACCAATGAGTTAGGCTTGTGCTTTTGATCATTTAAATGTTGATTTATATATCATATAATTTCATGGAATGAATACTTATTTAATTTTAAAAATCAATAATTACTGATTTTACAAAATTGATAATGGCAACAACTATTAATTTTTTAGAATATATCTAACAGAAATAGTTATTCCTAGTTCTTTTCAAAATTGGTAACAAATGACTACCAATTTTATTCTACACGATATATATATTTTTCCCTTGAAAACATACACACTCGAACATCTAATGAACAACCAAACAATTCTAGAAACTATGGAAAAACCACAAGGACTTTAAAACAAAATATAAACCTACAAAATATTATATCAAGATTTTGAAACTAACTTGCTATTGTCATAGAAAAACAATTGATGTAACAAAATGCATGCCTAGGCACCCCAAACATAGAACTAAATACCTTAGAAAAAGGGTAATGCTATCAAAAATCAATAACAACAATTTCCTTGAAAATTGGTAGTTTGATCACTACCTTAAATCTCAAAATTCAATGGCTTCTACCATTTGGGGAGCATCCTTAGGATTAAATTTAGGGAAAAAATGTGTGTAAATCATGTCTTGTTGATTTTATTGTCTTGAAAAGTGAATTGTGTAGTTATGTACATGTTTTTTCTAATTTTGCATATTCTTGATTGATTAGTTTTTTTCTGAAAGGGTTAAAAGCAAGATAAAGTATATAGAAAAAGTAAACATCTTCATTTCAACCTTGTGTCATTCATATAACTAGGTTCATTCACAATTGGGGTTTCAAATGCAACGTCTAACTTTTAAAAAGACTCCAAAGTCCAATTTCAGAATTTAATTCTATTTAGATTATAGCAATTGCAGTGGATTTTTAAATGCCAATAAATAAAATGATGTCTTTTCTAATTAATAATTTTTTAAAAAAAGATTTGGATATTATATGTAAATGTCCTTTTGAATATTTTAAATTAATTATAGCAATTGTCTTAACTATAATTCTTTTTTAAAATAGTAAAAAAGAATTTATAAATCATTCAAATTATTCCAAAGTCTTTGCATAAGAAACATGTTTCCCTCTATGCAAGTACATGTTCATTGGGTGAATTTGATAGAAAAAAAAATCTTGTCAAAAATTTCAAAAGCTTGAAAATTTGATTAAAAGGCTGCAAGGGATAAGATTTTTTTCTTACCCAAATTTGGCTACTTTTTTATATTTATTAAGTTCATAATTTATAGCTCTAAGTGCACATCACATATACAAGAAATAATCATGCAAAAAACATGTTTAGTTGTTCATAAAAGTTCATTAAATGTCATTTTTTATTTTTTTGAACTTGTAAACAAAAATATTGATGCACAATTATTTATGCATGTGAAAAATCATCACCAACATATGAATTACCTTATTTTGGGTTTTTTACAAATTTTTCATTTAAATTTGCTATGTGTAAATGTTATTCATAAAAAGTAGCCCTAAAAAAGTCCAAAAGTTTTTTTTTTCAAAACCATGAATGAGCCCAACTACAATAAAGTAACATCAAATCATGTGAAAGTACATGTCAAATACCATTCAATTGTGCTATTAAGTTTATAAAAATCTAATTCCAAAAAATTAAAGTTAAATGAATTTAAAAAGTGAATTAAAAGTACATTTGAAATTAACTAGTTAATATGTGTTCAAACCTATTTTTCTATTAGAATAAATAAATAAATATGCACTAAGTTATGATATGAAGATCATCATATATTTTTAAAAAGTTATTAATTTTTTTAAAAAACCTTTGTTAAAACTTAGTTTACACCTACTTGAAACAAAAAGCCCACACAAAAAAATACACATCCAAATTTCCTTGTTTTTAAAAAAACCTACTTGAAACCTACTTTTACAAGTTGTAATCCAAAGTTAATGCACAATAATGAAAAAACATCTTATCAAGTTGATAATTCAACTAAACATTCAATGGTCCACAATTTTATGATGGGTTTTATTATTAAATTTTTAATTGATTTTTTCCAATTTTGGCACTTGATGGGTGACACTAATGTGAACTTGTAGTTGTGTTAGTAGTTTGGGTTAAGTGGATTGAAGCACAATATTTTAAGAGATTTTTTTTCTAGCATGTACATTTGACATCATTTTGATAATAACATGTACAATGTCTTGCTAGCGTCCATTGTGCACAATGCCTCAATATAACAATTGTAATTTTGGAATTAATTCTACATGATATTTAAACATGACATGAAGTTGATTGCAAAACCCTTCAACATTTTGTAGAAACTTTGCATCTAAAATAAAGTTGCATGGGGAATGAAAGCCCATTCCATCATAATTGCATTCCAAGCACTTGGTCAAAAAAATGTGACACATTCCACTAATGCATAGTAATGGGAAAATTAGATTTATAAATAAATATTATCCATGATAAAAAAAACCATTAAAGGGTGTGGAAAATGCTAAAAACTATAATCTAAAATTTTGAAAAATCACAACATGAGCACAATTATAATTTGGATTATTATTATTATTAATTTGGAATAGGCTCCATTAGTTGCAAAATTTCAATGATAAAATTTTGATTTAAATTGATGATGTTTTAAAACTCTTTTTGAATGTTTAAAGCACAAAAGTTATGTTTATTGACAATCTTTTTTTATCAAACATTTGTTTTCTATAACAAATGTGCATCATTTTCTTTTTAAATTGGAGAAGATTTTAATATTGGCGATTGAAATAACAACATGAGTTGAAATTGTTGAAATTCACGTTTACAAGACATTTTGGTATTTTGATTCAAACCTACTTCTGCTTTTGAAATTTATGAAATTTGAGGATGTGCTTTGAACAAAAATTATTCATTTTTAAGTGATAAAATTCATGGATACATCATATATATGATCTAAGATCAAGATGTAGTCAAAAAATATTTTAATGTAGCACATAATTATAAATTGGATATGAAAAATGCAAAATTTGGGATATTAAACCAATATATGAATGCCACATGTCAACTTCTATTTTAGAAAATTAAGGATTTCAACCTTGGCATCATTGGATCATTATACTATGTTTTTCACCCAATTTGCAAGGTCATATATAAGTGGAAATGTGGAGATTGAAAAAGAACAATGATTCATTACAAGACACATGCACTTGTTTAGTAATTAAACATTCCTCAATACATATAAGAGTGCTCAAGGAATATAACATAAGAGGAAAGTAAAAAAACATTCCTCTTCAACCCAAATTGATTTGAGTTTCCTCTTGTCTATTTTGCTTTGCATGCACCTAGGTGTGTACTTACATAAGAAGAAATCTTGGGCTTTTTCACTACCACCCATTGCAACTACTTGTCCATTTTGAACACTATTTGATTAATTATTATCATGCACAAATAGCAAGTGAAATTGTTTGCTAGTTATTTGTGCATAATTTTCATACTGAAAATAATGATTGCCTTGTTTATTAACATTGGATTTCTTCCTCCATGTTGGATTTTATAATAATGGAAATTTTTTTGACATGGAAAATATTTCAACCCTAGACTCCTTGCAAGAGTGGTAATATTGTTTTGTCATTATTTTCACAACTTTTCGACTATCAACATCTAGCATAAGTTGAATGAAAGTTTCATAACAAGTGGAGAATGTTATTCATAAGCTATAGCTTGCACTTATTCAAAAAGTCACCTAATTTTATATTTTAACAATTTTGAATTATCGATGTGGAAATTAAGGTAACATTTAACATTATTTACACATTGCACTATAATGCTTAATTTTTTTTGACATTTCTTCAACTATCAAGTACATGGTACATGAGTTAAATTGTACACTTTTATCATGTTGAAACTATTGCTCATGGGTTGCATTTCACAATTATCATAATTAATAAAACACATGCAATAACTTATAAAGACTTCACATCTTTTGAATTATCAACAATTGCACATGAGTTGCGCACATGAATTGAATCATTCATCTTGAATGTGTTAAATCAATCAATATTTAATTACATTTTGCACTAACCACAATTTCTTAAAATTAATGTATAAAAACTTGTTATGTTTCACATTTATATTTGAATCAAATATTAAATCAAAATATTCATACATACAAAGTCTAATGTTTATGTAAACCTTTATATTGAAAAAAATTTAATGTTCAAACTTGTACATTTACATAAATTTAAAATTATGTTTTTCCCTTAGTTTGTTCATCACTCGATAAGTTTTTTATTACAAATGTTCATGATGCCACAATAATAAAACCTCAAAAAAAATCCTTAAATTATTTTTCCATTTTATATCCTAATGTATGAGAATATAAATCCTAGCTAGATTTTAAAATATTTTTTGGCTATATTATTATTTATATTGTTATTATGATTTTTTAAAAAAAAGGCTTATTTTGTTACAAATTTATATGTAAATATTTAGAGATGAAAAATTTCAATTATTTGAAAATAAAAACAGTAAAAAAATGTGATTTCATAATAATTATATCAATGAATAATTATTATTTTTATTATTATTATTTTCAATTTTGTGAT
>Ga0209611_10004937_pt1 | contig 22606 bp, 13 predicted proteins | sample S1TSphgellanicum_3_FD_187693 | JGI IMG/M metagenome (GOLD analysis project Ga0209611, IMG submission 187693) | Host-associated microbial communities from peat moss isolated from Minnesota, USA - S1T2_Fc - Sphagnum magellanicum MG (SPAdes) (version 2) | ecosystem: Host-associated > Plants > Peat... | reverse complement strand
ATTTTTTATTTTGGAATTGCAAAACTTGGAATTTTGATTCTGGAATTGTAAAATTTGGAATTTTGATTTTGGAATTCAGATGTCCGAAATTGTGCCTGCAAAACATGACACAAAACAGTTCAGGGCTTGTTCTCAGTCTTGCATACCAGCAAGCTCACAACTCCATGACTTCATCCCTTGCTATAACCCAATAGCAATTTGTGAAACAAAATCATTCTTAACTAAGAGGTGACCAGAAAAAACCTGTTTGAGCCTGATTGGCCAAAAATAATCCTTGCCTTACTTGGCTAGTCTTGTTGTTAATATCTTGTTTCGCACTATGAAAGTTGGCAGCAAAGCCTCCATGTTGCTTTGGGAAAGACGTCAATTTTGCTTGCAGCTTATCAAACTTAGCTTTTACAATTTCGAGGTTTGTAGGCAAATTCCCATGTTGAGCTCAAGAAACTGAGCTTGTAATTCCATAATCTCTTTCCAAGCATTCGCAATATGTGAAGCAGAAATTGCATGCTGAACTTGCAATCCTAAAATCTCTTTTTAAGCTCTTTCAAGTTTGGCCTCTTGCTGAATCCCCAACCTGATAACATCTCTTTCAGCTCTGCTTAGCTCAACTTGTATGCCTGCTATGTGTTCCTTAATTGCATTTCTTGTATCCATATTGCCCAAACCAATGCCTAACACTGCATTAAGTTGGGCCTACCAATTTGTGTCTTCCTCCCACAACTACAATGAATTGTGGGCTTCAATAGCAACAGCTGTATCTAACATAGCAGCAATATGTTCTAATTGAAATTTGTCTTCTAATTGAACCCTCATCCCAAGAAGTTCCCTCAAATCTTCAGCCTTCTCATTTTTAGCAATAGATAATGTTGTTTGTGACTTCAATAACTCTTCATGTGCAAGTAGCAATTTACTCTCCAATGTGGTTATCTTCTGTCATCAACACACGAAAAAAAAATTAAAAAATTCAGAATAGTCTCCAGTGCCATCCATTTGGAGGTAAGATTGTGTGAATCAGCAACAAAGCAAATTCCACATATTTCACACCAAAAATTCGGAATCTGGGCTTCCAAAGAACAGAAGCATGTGCCTCTACATTGTGGGTGGGGCATTTAGCTGGCCTAGTGGCCATCATAGCCTTGGTTGGAAGATGAGTGCGGTTGTGGGTGATGTGCATGGCCTGTCTGTATGTGATCTCCAAACATATTCACTGTTGCCTTCACGAAAGCAAATGGAGCTGAACTATCAATCTCTGATTTCTATTGATCCACCATTTGATCCAGTTCCATTCTTGTTGTTGCTTCTGCACTCATCAGCAGACCATGTATCATGATGTGAACCCACAAATAAGTACCCCAACATTCCCATCCAGAGAAAAAAACTCGTGCACCACACTTAGACACCTACAAAGAATTTTACTCATTATGCTATTGGGTTTAGACAGTTTTTAGTCTGTTTTCCCATGCATTTTCAATTGTGGGAATGGCAGCTGCACAGGGGTAGGAGCAAGGAACACTTACTTGAACAAAGGTAGCAAAGGCAGTTTGATCGTGCAAGATAACCCTCATCCTTATCTTGATGAGAAACCCTAAAAAATGGATGAAAGAAGGATGAAACAGAAATCCTTCCTCAGGTAGGGAAATCTCTCACACATAAAACCACTTAGATTGTGAGTTTCATCAACAACATATTCTCGAAATAGCCACATTCACCCCAAAGTCGCCAAAACTTTGAAAATCCCAAAACCATCATTTCTTTTCAAACAATTCTAATCACAAACCCAAAAGCCAATTCATTCTAGAAACCCATTGCAACAAACTAAACAAGTGTGTGCATGCACGCACACACACACAAACACAAAAAATGAAAGAAAAGGAAACACGCATTTCACAAAACAACTAGGTCGGAAAAACACACAAATAAGAGAAAGAGAGAGAACATGTAACGACAAATACACCTCGAGGAAAAAAAGGTGCACACTACATTTGAAAGGAGCCAACACCAAGCTCTAGGGTTGCACGATGACGCACATTTTGCCCAAGAACTCAAGGTATCAACGTTATTGCTGTTACTATTGCCACCGCTGCCACTAGACTGCACCAAGACCTCCAATCAAAGACCTCTCTTCCTCCCCCCTCTCTCTTTGTCTGGATCTCTTTATTGACATAGTAGGACAAGATGTTGATGATTCCAAAGTAGTAAAGGAGAAGGAATAGCTTGTTGACAACTGGGTTCTTATGACTTAACCCCTAAACTACGGAGCGCATGGATGAATATAAAAGGATGATCGTTTGCCTCTACTATGTAGGGGCCAAAAGTAGGTCTTCTACATGTAATCTACCTACTGTCCCCACACTGAGGATGGAGGGAGGAGGTAGGTTCTAGGCGTGGTGGTAGTGGGGCAACCATGGCGTGGTACTTAGTTTTTGTTTTATATAAATTTATTTAAATATACATTATATATATATATATATATGGGAAATGTTGTCGTCATCACATCATTGGGCAGTGATAGTTGGGTTTTTTCAATTTTTTCTTTTCCAAACCTAGACCTTTACATATAAACTTGCCACTATACATCTATACATGTAATTTGCCCGTTCCCCCACTATGATGGAGCTAAGAAACAGGTTTGAAAAAAATAAAAGGAGGTGTAATGTGAGTCAATTTTTAATTGGTTTCTGTTTTTTTATCAAATTATTCAAAAAGTTTCAAAAGAAAATTTGAAAAAAAATTCAACTCTTTTTTTCAATTTTTTTTTTAAAAAAAAATTAATGCTCTTTTAAACTATTAATATATTTATAGTGAACATGATTAAGGTAATTTATCATGGTAAACTAAAAACCATTAATAATAACTTATTGTAATTCAAATAAGGTAATTATTGTAGTACAAATTTTAGAAAAATCCCAAAATTATACTTTAAATTTATGGCAATTTAATTACCGGGGTTTCATCCAATCAATTTTATTACAAGAATTTTAATTAATTTTAAAATATTTTTTATAAATTAAAAATTTTCACATTTCTTTAAACGTACATACTATTATGTTTTTATAGTAAATTTGATAACTTTAATTATTCTATATGGTGGGTTTAATTTCCATTTCATGTTTATGTTCATTTCAATTATGATGATTATGATAAATCAATCAAGGTAATCTTTTGTTTCAAGTACAAAACATTACTAGAGTCAAGTGGTCTTGAACTAGGGCCATAGCAAACGAACCCCCACGAACAAACTATCCACTATATGCTTGTTATTATGGAGTTGTGAATAAACCTCAATTGAATTAGTATATGGTTTCACCTTGGTAACCAATTATGTAAGAAATAAGTCTCATATATATGTAAATAAGTAGGAAAATAGATATGCTTAAACTCTCGTTATAGATATCTCATTAGTGCCTACTCATTTTCAAGTTAACAATCAAGTTCTAAAAAGGTGGATTCTTCAAACAACATTTTATGATGTCTTAGAAATTTCAAACCATGCTAAACATGTGAGAAATGGCTGCAAGTTTTGGAACCTATGCAAAAGCTTCTATAATGACTCATCCACTAATTGTATGTTTTGTTGACAAATTTTTTGTTAACTTTTTGCAATGGTATTGTAATGAATAGTAGGTTCATAGGGTCTTTGTTAAATAATTATTTAATTTTGAAATTTTCATTTCAACACATAAAGTATCTCCAAATATTCCGAAAGATGCAAAATTTCAAAAGGTGGACAAAAGCTTGAAAAGCTTAAGTGCAAGAACTTCACCTTGGAAGTTTTCAATTGTTACAACATTCACTATAGTTCAAGAACAACTAATTTTTAGTTGTGCAACTTCATGTGTCTATGGATGAAAACAAAACTTTTGCAATGGAATTCATAGCTTGTTTGAATGAAAAAACATGAATGAAGAAATTTTAGTAGTTTGAACCTACTAATAACTTTAGAGCTCCACCATTTTTTTAAAACAAATGGTCACAAACTTGAAACCTCCTTCAAGTCTTGGATATAGTAGTCCATTCATTGATTATTAGCCACAACATTAGTAGACAATCAAACCCCATAATCAAAGAAAAAAACAAAACCCCTAGGCTTGACCATTTATCGCACATACATGTGGAGTGGATTATGATTCATAAATTAGAGCTTAGAACCATTTGGGGGCATTATCATCTAGAGCTTAGAAAAGTTAGATTATTCATCAACATGATCATTAGTGATCTTAGATCCTTTGCATATCATTGGATCATATGTGTAGCAATGTTTGTTTTTTTTCTTTAGGTTTTTGTTAAATTTACCACATTTCAAGGATGGATGGTGATATTTTTTAGATATTCTTGAATCTAATTTATAGTGTTTTGTTTTTGTTTTTTTGAATTTGTGTTAATTTTGCCACATTTGCATTTGTGACATTCTTAAGATTTGTTTTGGTTTTCTTTCTTTCTTGTAGCAAATTGGTATCCTTGAGATTTGTGGTTTTTTTTTTGGGTTTGTGTTTCTGTTCCATTTCAAGGACTTACACTCTTGAAGTTTGCGATGGTCTTTTGTTTTTCTTTAGATTGTCATTTTGCCTACACATCTACATTAATATTCATAAAAATTCACAACATTAAATTTCTTTTTTCATGGTCATTGGTATTTTGGGACTTGAGGTGTTTTGTTTTTCTTTCAAGTTTGTGATTCTACCATATATGGATTGATGACATTCTTGAGATTTGTAGCAGATTTTTTTTGTCATTGTGATCATTGAGGTTTTCTTGAAATTTGTTATGTTTGTTTTTCTTTTTTGGCATTTGTGTTTTTTCCACATGACCTAGATTGATAATATTTTTCAGATTTGTAATGTGTTAACTTTTTTTCATTAGGTTTGTGTTTTTCTATTGCATATGGATTCAGTTTGATGTTTAAACTTTGATCATTATCTATATTGCAACATAAATTTGATCGTTCAAGATTATGCCATGATTTGGAATATTGTCTTTTGTTGGTTGAAAAGCAAGGTTTGTTGCATGAATGAAGTCACAACATTCAAAAATATTGATGATTATGATGGGCACAAGAGTAAAACAACAAATTTGATAATTTTTCATTCATTCACATAATTAAAAGAATCATAACAACAAAAGTAAGAGAAACAAACAATGATTTAAAAGTTTTTTTTATAATTATGCAATTAGACTTCTTTTCAAACAAATGAAAAAAACTACATAGTCATAGACAAAAGTTAGATTAATTTGTCTTAAAAAAATGCAAATTTTGCATTTGCTTTACACAAAAAAAATTATACAATACACAATTTAGTTTATAATATTGATTCATTTCCATCACCATGAAGTTTTTTCCTACCATGCACATACCATTTTGTTTTTGCTTGGATCATTTTGCTTTGGTATAAATTTAGTTGAAGTGCCCCACTCAAAAACTAAAATAAATCATTGTTGAAATAACTAGTATGTTTTTAAAAATAGAAATAGCAGTAACAACAAAGGGCCTTTGTTAAAGCAAATTGACTAAGGTGGGAAAATTAATTATATGTCCATATTCTAGCTCTTGACTAATTTTTTAATCTCTTTATGAACCCAACACCTAAAATCATAAAAATTCCCAAAACCCAAGTAAATTAGGATCAATATGTATTTACATCTAATTTTTGAAAAGGTTTTATGTTTGGAAATCATGGTTTTTGTGTTTGATGATGGGTGTGAATGACAACCCAAATAAACTTAACTTGCTGAACTAAATGGTAAGGGGGGAGAGGGGGGAGAGGGGGGGGAGGCTTGATCTAGTAGTAATAGGAGGGCCAAAAAAGGATCAATTTTGAAAGAGCAATAACATTAAAAGGGTGAGAAGCATGGATAACCTTGAAAAACAACAACATCAAGAGGGCACAAGAGGAACAACCATCTTGAGAGACATGTACCCAGAGGGCTAGAAAGCAAAGGCCAAAATAGAAAGCAAAAAATTAAAAAACCAAAAGCGAGAAAGGTTTTCAAAGAATTTTGAACTTCAAATACCAATAACGTGAGCTTGGAGTAAAAGAATGCAATTGGGAATAACAACACTTGAACATGAGCTTGGAGTAGCAAGAACACAACCATGAAGAACAACATTTGAACACAAGCTTAGAGTAACAAGAACCCAATTGAAAAGAACAATAAGAACACAATTTGGAATAGTAATACCACTACGGAAAAGAGTAACAAGAATGAAAACTTCGAGCAACAAGAACTTTTGCTACGAGCTTGGAGCAACAAGAACATGAATTTGGAATAACAAGAATATGACCGAAAAGAGTAGTAAGAATGTGAACTTGGAGTAACAAAAACTCTTGTTACAAGCTCGGAGTAACAAGAATGTGATTGATAAGAACAACAAGAATGTGTCCAAGAAGAGTAACAAAAATGTGAACTTGAAGAACATCAAGAATGCAAGCTTAAAAGAACAACAAAAATTTGGAAAAATATCAAGAATGCAAGCTTGGAGAGCATAAAAAACATAAGCTTGGAAGAGTAGTAAAAATGCAATCAGGAAGATGAGCAAATGAAACTCACACACAATTGTTTAAGAAAAGAAGAACATGAGTAAGGTAAATAAGAACTCAAAGAGGCTCGTGTAGTTCAAACACAATGAGGACCATGATCACCTTTTGAGAGAAAGAGAGGAAGTGAGTAAATTTTTTTGTAGATTGAATGTAGGAGGAGGATGATAATCTAAATAGAATACAGGTTGACACTCATAGACATTGAATTGCTTCACATGCTTGCAATCTGGTAGCGTTTGTTGAATTCAAGACCACCCATAACCATTGATCCTGTAGCCTTAGTTTTAATTAAATCTTGGCCACACATGTTAATGTGAATGTTTTTATGATGAACTTTGTTCAACTATTTTTAATTTTCATCTCTTTCATGGGGTAAGTGGTGTCCATTTGTTAATGTTTGGCCAATTGGTTATCAACGTCCATGTGTTTTTAAATTTTCCATTTTTTACCCCCCCTATTTTGGGGGGCCACAACTTTCTCATACTTGTTTTGTTTTTAACGGTCTTTGGTGTGTCAAATGCGCCAATAGAAGGGCTAGCACTTCTCTTGGGACATTATCAATAATAAAACCTTCCCCTAGGATTTGGCCTCCTCTGAGTCACTCAGTGTTCATACATTAGCCTCCTTACCTTAAGTAGGTGTTGGTTCACCTTGGTTAGTCTAACTCACCTTCCATTTGCACACAATTTACTTTGCTACTTGTTGGCAAGTGAACTTGTAATTTTTTTTTGCAACTAAGTCCATTGTTTTTGTTTCTTTTTCATTTTATCTTCGATTTGTTTAACATAATAGAAAAATTTGTAAAGTGACCTTATTTTTGGGCCTTCTTTTCATCCTTTGTCTTTTATTTCAATCTCAAACCTTGTTATTTGTAAAGGGGTGAAATCACATTAAGGGTGAACCATTTTTCACCAAAAAATGTGATGTATAACAAGTATTATAATATGCATTAAGTTAAAATCTTGGTGGTATTCTTTAGCTATCATAAACACAAGCAAAAAATTTAAAAATTTGCATGAAAACATTTTGGAATTCAAAGTTCACTTTGAGTCAAACTTAATTTTGATCCAATGGTTAGATGAAGAGAATTGGATAAAATTAATGTACATATAGTATATAACTTATAGTTTTTCAACGGCCATAGGGCCTCATGTTTGTGGTTCATGAAACATTACCAAACAAAAGAAAATTAAAAAAATAATGTAATGCACATCTGTAAAATCTCCTCCTCTTTGATATGGTAGTGGTTATTTTCCTTTAAAAAATATTATTCTGCATTAATTGCTCAAAAATGAAAAAACCACACATTTTAAAAATGAAATTTCATCCAAAAACTTTAAATCTTTAAATGGTCTTAGATTTTATTCATGTATATCAATATCATACACCATAAAACAATTCACCCAAGCATTGCACTCACAACCTTAGTTTTGAAGTATATATAATTTTTTTTCAAATTCTGTGACAAATATTATTTTGTCACAAATATATTCCATACATTAAAAATTTTCATTATTTGTTAGATTTTTAAAAACATTGTTTTGATTAAGTTTCAAGTTAATCAAATATACTTCAAACAAACAAAAATAATCCAAGATGTGATGTCAAAAAAATGAAAATGTACAAAGATTATACTTGTGGTTAAAAATTTTGGGGAGCTTAATGTGCTTATGCCCAAAGTGAATTTTTAAAAAAAAATTCAAATATGAAACTCAATATCATAATATTTAATGCATGAAGTTTGAAATAATTATGGCAACAATAAACACATCAATAATGAAAATGCTCCCAAAAAAAACTCAAATTATCACAAAATTCAATGTAATTTAAATTTCATTTTATTTCAACTCTCATTTAAATGCAATGTATTTTATTTTTATTTTTTTCTAATCTCACCCCCTTTATTAATGACCAGATTAAATATTTCAATATTCATATTGTGTTCGCTACACTTTATGGATATATATAACAAATATGTGTGATTTACTTTATCAAAAAAATAAGATCTAGGGTAACTTGCCATCTAACCTATGTTGGAACCAACAAGCTTTTACATAACATAAATCATGCCAAAGATATCTATGTCCTTCTTATCCTTTTAGAATAAAAAAAAAATCTTCTCGCCCAAATGTCAACATTGGGGTTGCCCCCTCATAATAGACAAATTATGGGACTCATTATTAGGGTATAAAGTCCTATTTTCTTGAATGCTTCATGCCTTGGAGGGCATGAAGCTATTTACACATTTATGACATGAATTTAAGGCTAAGATTGTTGGCCATTTGTTTTAGCAATGCCAAAGGAGTTTGCCATCTAGATGTTTTCATCATTCAATGAAAGGGTTGTGGATTGTTACTTGCAGTGGTGCATAGTTATGATGATGCACAATGTGTGGAATATGTTGGGTTGTTCATTTTTTCCTTTTGAATTTGCTAAGTTTGTGACTTTTGTTGATGAACTTTGTGTGGTTCTTTTGATTTTGGAGTTGTGATGTGTTGTTTGTCATTGATACGTTTGAAAGCTATTGGTGAAGTAGACAACTTTTTAAGGTGGATTTGATACAAGCTAAACTTCTTTTGCAAAACCTTAGTAATTGGTAGTTTGTGAATTTAAAAAAAAACATCTTCGTTATTGTGATTGTTGAAGAGAAAAATGTTCTCAACAACTTAAATCTATTGTTTCTCTCTTAAATTTCCATTGGATATACAAAATTAGGATAGTTGTTGGGTTTGAAGTTAAAATGTCCAAGTTTAGAGGCATTAGAGATAATGAAAGGCTTTAAGGGGTTTGGGAGTTTGTTGGTGTGATTTTGGAGGTTCAAGTTTGGTATACTTGAACCAAAGTTTTGGGTGTGTGAGTTCTGAGTGTTGACAGGGAGTGAAACCCATGAAAATGGGAATTCCAAGAAAATATGGGTTTTTGAATATTTGCATATGCATACATTGGCGATTTTTTTTGTTGTAGATTTGGTTGTGCGGTTTATCTCTCTCTTGTTCAAGTTTCATGGTATTAGTGAATCATTTCAAAACTTGGGCTTGGAAAGGGTCGGTCATTCATCTCTATTTGTCAGGGTTTTATGTGGTGCATTGTTACATAATTATGTTGGCGATTTTGTGGTCATAATATAAGTTGAAAGGCTGAGTCATATGTGTGTTTTTTGGAATCACAAACAAGGACTATGATAGCCATGAAAGTGAATTCAAAATGTTTTGATCCAATTGTGCTTTAAAGAGCAAAATTTGGATTGTTGTGCAAATAAAATTTACCATTTATTTTTTGTTGGAAAAACCATGTAGTTTTATTCTTGTGTTGTCTATCGAACTGATGGGAGTGTAAAGATATTTTGTCCTTGTTCTTTTTGTACACATCTTTATTATAATTTTCTTTCTGGTATTCTGGTAATCAATATATCTCTTCTAGTATTAGGGTTGTGTGTAATAGCTTTTTATAACCTAGAGGATGTGGGAGGTAGGGTTTGTTTTGGTAAAGTATTATCATGTTTTGAGATGAAAATCTGATTTCAACTTGTACATGTTGTTTTCTTTTTCAATTTTATGATTTAGAATTAGTTGCAAGGATCCCAAGTAATGATTTTGTTGTGTCAATTTTTCGTTATTTTGTACAAAAAAAATTGAAAAAAGAATATTTTGTCATAAATTCCATGTTTTAAAAACATTTCACCAAAAATGATTTTTTAAATCTAAAAAACTGCCAAAAAAACCACAATTGCATACAACATGAAAAGGTGATTAACATTTTTTTATTTTCATGTTTAGAATATCACCAAATTTGGCTAAATATTGTTATGGGTGATTGTCACTTGAACAACATCACAAAATTCACAAAATTGAAAAAAAACGCACACACACACAAATCCCAAGAAAGATCTTGAATTAATCATAAAAAATTGATAAATTTTTTTTCAAAATTTAAAAAAATATAACAAAGTTTTTTGTTCAAAATTTTATCTTGCAATACTACAAATCAAGAATTTTATGTTAGTTTTTTTGATAAAACATAGTCATATTTTTTAGTTGTATCAGACATTGAACAAAAATGGTTTCAATGAAAACATGTCAATAATTAAACCAAAACTCAACTGAGTTTTTGATTGAACATTTATCAATGGTGTTCTTAAATAAAACATTTAATGACATGTAGGTGTCCTTTTTAAAAAAGGAGACTAAAATTAGTTACCATGGTAGTATTAATTTTCTTTTTAAAAATTAAATAATAAATTATTTAATAAATTTATATATATATATATATATTCATTTTTAATGAACTATCAACAAGTTAAAAATGCAATCATGTTCAACTCATGACTTTAATGAGTTTTTAAAAAACTATGTGTTTATTTAATATTTATTTTTGAACTAATTGACAATAGTTCACCAAACATGCAACAAATTGTCATGTTCATGACACATCCAAAGTAAGATTTGAACCTTTACTTTCTTGGCCACAATTTATTAAGGCCCTTGCCATTTGACCACTATCTCATGTGATGACAAAAAATGTTATTATAAAATATGTAAACACACATTTAAGAAAATAATTTCACATTACAATTTTATTACACAATTAATTAATTACACATGGACATGATTAATATTTTATTTTATTTTATTCATAATTTAGTTTCATAATTACATGTAGATAAAATGCCATGGTTGGAGAAAAAAATTAGATTAATCTAAGGTATATACTATGTCAATTTAAATATTTTATAATTAAATATGATTCATTTATTTTTTAAAATATTCAATATTATTATACCACTTGTATAATTTTCTTAAATTACAAATATCCATGGGTATATATCACAATCTTCTTAAATTTCTAAAAAAAGAAACCACATTTTTTGGCTGCCAAAAGTGAAAGGAAGAAAACTAAATCTTACCCTGCTACACGTTACTTGAACCTCTAGTTTCTTTTGATAGAAATGTCACTTTAGTAGTTTGTTGCCATGCAATCCACTTTAGAGAACTGTCCTCCCCCTTTGTAAAACTTGTCCATATTTTCAAAAGGTTTTTTTCTTGGTATTAAGACCTCCGGCGCCCCTTCTTCAAGCCGAACTTCAACTTGTTCAACCTAACTAGTAGGGATATCACACACAAACAAATCAGGCAAGCACACACCAAAGCTTCCCAACCTTTTTTACTTACAAAACAGATAATGAGTACATTCAAGAGCAACCAACACAAACATGGGAGGTTTTATCCTCTTATTATCTATTTTGTTAAAACTTTGACAAGTTTCTTTTGTTTTTCCAAAAATTCAAAAAGTGATCCCCTTTCCTCTCATTTCTGATTCTTAACCCTCCTCATGTTCTCCTCTTGTGTTTCTATTTCTATACAAGATTTATATCTAAAACCTCTTAGCTCCCGTCATCACATGTTCACTTGTGCTCCAATCATGTTCTTTGGCCTGTTCCCTATCATTTCCTGAAGGATCATTACAATATGCGCACCATGCAAATATATTATTTTTAAAAACACAGGTTAGAATAAATTATATACCCTATTTGTATCATGTGATTACAACACATTCAATTACCTTGTTGAATTTATGGTATTAATATATATATTTTTATCTTCATTTTTGTTTCCTTTGTTTTAATTTAATGTTCATTATTGAAATCTTGTGTCATTGGCCCAAATGCGAATATATTCAAGGTTTAATTATGAACTGAAATGTGATTGAGTTAAGGATTAAGATTTGAAGGTTTGGGATTTGATAAAGTAAATAAAAGGGTTAATAATGAAAGGGTGGATAAGATGGCCAATGGGAGATTCTCCATCATTTCCACAGGAGATGAAAAGGCAAAAAGATTTTGTCCTTTTGACATAAAAAAACACTGATTGGTTGAGATAGTTAAATGGCAAGATGATAGCCAATGAGAGATTTCCCATGCATTTCCTTATGAGATGAAGAGACAAATAGATTTCTTCGTGCGACATGAAGAGACATTGATTGATTGAGATGGATAAATAGGAGGATGACCAATGAGAAATTCCCCATGACAAGTAGAAGCAAATACATTCACTCATGGGGATAATGTTATATGTAAAGTTAGGCAATTAGGGAGAGCAGCCGCCAGTTTCGGCACTATAGGGCATCAAACATGTAATTGAGAATGAAAATTTACAAAACAAAATAGCTGGGACTCAAACTGGTTTTTCCACCAATTTTGGTGGTGAACTGAGTTTCATCCCCTCTTTCCTTTTTCTTGAGCGTCTTCACTATTGCTACATATATTTTCACCGCTCTTACCTATACAACTACTATAATTACTCTCGAACCTTGTGCATTAAATGCTGAAATTCAGCATTCATACTGAGATTTTATAAAGTTTTCTTATTTTGCAAATACCACTACAAGTGCGGGTAGGGGGTGAAAGTAGAGGGGATAGGGGGTAAAATAGAGAGTCACTTTATGGATAATTCCAATGTCACCTTTTTAAAAAAACTCCTTTACTACTCTTGTTCACTATACACATGGACATAAAGTGATTGATATTAATGGTTTTAGATATATGATGATCTAAGATATTAACTTGAAAAATATTTGACATGTTTTGATAATGATGGAGATCAAAATATCAAACTCCAATAAGGATTGCTTTTCTTTCATCCTAGCTGGTACACCTTAAAAGATTTTGATCCCATGTGATATGAAATGACTAATGTGAATTCAAATATCAATATGTGAAGAGCCATTGATTGTTGGAAAAGCCAACTTTGTAGTTTGAAATTAATTTTCAATGAAAAAAAAAATCTAAATTCGATAACTTTTGCTCCATGGTTAAAAAATTTCAAGTTAAGGGCTTTCCAATGGTACCAAAAGAGTGATGAAGGGCCCAATGGTTTGGGAGGGTTAAGATGCGGTCATCACGAAACAAAACAAACACCTATCCTAATGTAATATAGATTCCTTAATAATATTTTTCAACTGTTTTATCAAAATGTCAAGTTTCATTTTTACCCTCAAGAAATAAAAGACTTTTGTAAATACGAAATCCATACAATGCTTATATATTTCAATTCTAATTTTTGATATAAGGAAAAATAAAACTTGTATGCATTTTTCAAGTTGCATTGTTTATATTATAAGTGATTGATGTTACTTTCCAAATTTCATTTATTTTGTAGTTAAATTTATAATATGTGTTAAAGATTTTTTTATTACATTATTGATGAATTATTTCTAATCTATATCACCCAAATTCTAAAACGTAAGCTTTGATAAAATTTGAAATTGTCACAACAATTAAATAAAATTAAATGATTTTTTTTTTAATTAAAAAAAAAATCTTACATTGTGTTCCAAAATTGAATTATAACCTTCTAGGCATTAGGTGATTATAACACATCTAGGTGTTGTTAATGAAAAGTTTGAGAAGTAAATTCCATTTGCATTTCAATTTAAGCTATCCTAGTAATGTGTCAAATTTTATCTTGAAATCATTTTGGAAGACTTGTGCTAGCAATTAAATCCATATCATTTGTGATAAATTGCAATTATAATATAAAGACCAAAAAAAAAAACCTTTGTATGCATTTTCCAAGCTGCATTTTTATTGATGTTGCTCCAATTTTCATTTACAATGATGCATCAAATTATTAAATTATTATTGAATTGACCAACATTGTTATATTTGAAATTGAAACAATAATTGCATAACATTAAATGAAACATACCTAAAAACTAATTCATTCTTTTCCCCTAATAACCATTTACATGGACATAAAAAATCACATGTTATTATGAATTTTCATGTTATTTTTTGAAAACGTATTGAAATAATAATTATTTTGAAAAATAAAATTTTGAATTGCTTGCATCCATACATACATAATATGGGATTGCTTGAAACCATAGAATTTGGAAATTTTAATATCTTGAGAATAATGAAACTTATAATGCATTTTAATTCCAAAAGGTAAAAAAAATTTATTACATTAATTTTAAATATATTAAATTAAATTAAATTATTCAAAAGATAACTTAACTATTTTAAAAATATTTAAAAATTCCAAAAATAATTACATGAATCTTTATATCTTGGCTTGGGAAAAAAACCAATAATAATAATTTTATTAAAATTTATTTTTAAAAATCTCATAATGAAGTGAAATTCGCTTTTGAAATTATATAATTCAATTGACATGTCTTTAATTCATAAGTTTATTTAAATTTTTTATTATTTTAAATTTGCAATTAAAAAATACATTAGTTCAAGGTTCACATGTACATTGGTAATGTTTTATTTAAAAAAAGAATTTTAAATATTAAAAAATTGGATTTGATCTTCCATTTTTGAAGATGTCATTTTGTTATATTTGAGCAATGTTATTCCCTATTTTAATTTTTATATGAAACATTACAAACAACAAATGTGAACATGAAATTTGTTATTTATTTTCATGTCATATTTCATGTCAAAATGACTATGACTATTTTTAGTCACATAAATGACTTCTCATATTCCATGTCAAATTGTCTATGACTAGTTTTAGTTGCTTACATAGTTCACATATGCATTGTATATTCCACATATATTTTGGCATGTTCAATTTGGTTATAATATCATTTGAAATTAGTCAAATTAAACACTTTTACTTTTCTATGTATCAAAAATAAACATAATGAATCGATGTACAAGTATGATTGACTTCACAATCATTGTCATCAAAATGTTAAATGCGTAACAAGCCATCTAATTTTACTAGTATTGTGACAAAAAAAATTCTCTCCCGTTTGTGCAATGTTTTGCACAAAAAATGGCTGTTGTACACAAGATACCCATAGTATAGAAGAAAGAATATACTTTTAAGCTTTCATATCTAGTTTATAGCCAAATTTGGCTAAATCTTCGTATAGATGATTGCCATTATCATCACATAATAAAATGCAAATGTGGCTACATCACAGAAAGAAAGAAGCAAGAAAAATAAAAACACATCAGGACTGGGGGCTCAAATTTGACTTTTGGGATTTTCCTTCTCACTCCCCCAGCTCTGGATACTTTACAGAGAGCTTTACAGTTTCTTTTAGTTTAGACAGTCCTGAGTCCTCAATTGCAGATTACAAGCGCAGACTGAAGTATACTCAACAATATAAAAGTTCAACAAATTTAGCACCTTTAATGAAATCTCATTGTCAAGAGAAACTTTCACACTCTGAAAATTTAAGCACACAACAAGCCTGAGACATTCTGTTGCTAGGCTTTCCAATATAAAGCCCACAGAGAAGCAAAGATGAACCCTTATGTGAACTGGGTAACCTCATATCAAGGTAGAAATTTGGAACTGGGATGCAAATATTGGTATCTTGAACAGCATTTAGCATTATATTCCAAAAAATCAAAAAAATGTTCTATGATTCACTGTGATTTTTTTTGGGGATAGTTTTTTCATTTCAACAGAAAAATCAGGATATTTTAGGAAATTTCTGTTTTTCTCTAAATAAATTCGACTAATTTGCTAGTTTTTGAAGAAATTCGCCAAATTTTCAATATCAAGAAATTGGGTGGTGACTACAGTAGTTGAAGGAAGTTTAAATCTGAAGGGATGGAGGTGAAGCAGGGGGAGGACGTTAAATCAGCAGTGGGTCCTGTTTTATTATACACACTTTGGTGTAATGGACACTAGGAGCATATTATGCCTCTTAGTCTTTATTACATCCTCCAAGCATGCATAAAAGGACCAAAAATTTGTGCCTATGCATCATCCATCTTTTCTCCAAAAGATGGTGGATCGGGCCAAGGGCAGACCCGCAAAGAACACAGTACAAAAGTTTTGTGCTGTGTGCATTGTAAAACCCCCAAAGGATATAATTGGTTGCTTCTAAAAATCATATAAAGATTTCGTTCTGAAGATTAAGGCATGGTCTTTGAGTTCAAATTCACATTCCCTTCACCAAATTCTGTTTGCCTCTCATATGTCCCAATTGGTAGTATATGTTATTGACAATTGCACTTTCCAATTCCAGTGCCAGGGGAGATATTACACATCCAGGATCCGAACCTGCAGTTCTGTGAATCATGAAAGTCATGGTGGAACATGGATTTATCATGTTATTCCTAATTGCAGTTTCCAGTTCCACCATGACTTCTCGCTCCTCTCTCAGAAGGCAATAGGGGAGATACATATCCAGGATCCTTTAAACTGGGTTTTTTTCTAAAAACATTTTGGGGCTGCTGCCACCTCTACCTCCATCCCCCTTGCCATCCCCTTCTCCCACTTTCTTCGGAACTCTTCCTGCAGAATGCATGATTATGGTCATGTCCCGTGTAGCTGGAGGCCGAGGAGCAGGCGAAGGTCCACCATCCCCATGGGTGTAAGGGCCGATCAGATCAGTACCACTACGGTTGTAGATTGACATATTGCTATCTCGTCCCATGGACTTTGCAAGACTTTGAAAACTCTGTTTCAGCTCTCTATGATTAAAGAAGCTGCAGCTGGGATCCTATTTAAACATGATCAAGAAACCAAACAAAAAGCATGCGGTTAGATATCGATCAACCGAAGCGACACTTTGCAGGATCTTTTAGGAATATTGAATCATCGAGAGTCTGGAACAGATTCATATTTGCCTGCTATCCTATCTTGAATTTTGATGTATAAGACGCGCGTACTTGTCTTATAGAGCGGAAGATCAGAGCTGTGAAACAAAAGAAAAAGTGACAGGATGAAGTCTCATGAGAGCGGTCGACGGCGGATATATATAACATGCTTATAGGGCGGAGAAGTTTGAAACAATCAGCCTGATTTGCAAATGAAGAAGCATGCGCATGTTGTTACCTGAATCGCTTTTACCGAAGGCGAGATCAGTCGGACGCAGTACTGGGCACCTTCACCCCGAATTGATGATCGACTAGCTGCAAAACCCAGATCTTCGTTGTGCGCTTCAACAAACAATCGAGCCTACTGTCAGAAGATCAGCTTGAAGTTACACTAGCTTTCTTTGAGAAGATGGAATTAGATGTTGATTCTTGAGACAACAGATCTCTTTTGACACTGAGGCGTTAATGGACTGATATGTGTTATGGAGGAAATTTCACCTCAGCGTTATATAGATCAGCCTCCGTTCCTAGCTGGCTCCCCATGCGGGTTCTTGAACAGGGAAGTCATTGTGACTCGCTGCTAGAAACATGGAACAAAATCAGCTTTTCGTTGTGCTGCACACTACAACAAAAAGTGTCGTGTACTTCAAGCGAATTCACTAGTCTAGTGAACAGGACTAGTGAACTGCACCCACGTTTTGTAACAGTGGTGACAGGGGCTAATCCAGTCAAGGGTAAATCCAGATTACTAGATGATTATCATCCATATCTAATCCTGCCAGCCATCCATCCAGGAGTTACACTAGGAAGTGTTGTTTCACTCAAGTCATAAGGTTGAAAAGGCAGCCGAAAAACACTACAAGTGGGCCAAGTGGGCCAAGCATGAGCCTAGTGAGCGAGCAGCCACCAGTGTGCTGGCCAGGTGGGATGCACGGTGTGTGGACCAAGGATTAAGGCCTGAACCATCTAAAGTGGGTCAAAGCGAAACCGGACCGGACCCAGCACAGCCTGCCAGAAGCAGGATGGATAATTTGCAGACATGCCACACTGTTTCATTGGCATTCAGACATGTCTCATGGGTAAAATCATGGTGGTTAGCTTTGAACTAATCATGTACGTGCATCTACCTACCTAGTGAGACAATTTGGGTGGTACCTTCTACGTACCTAGCTAAGAACGCATATTAGCCGCCCGAACCGCCCATCCGCCGCCCCCGGTAATTGACCGCTTTTGGGTACCCCAGTAGGCCGGACAGAGAACTTTCATTTGCAGGCAGCAGCTACTCGGAGCTTCCTTTCTGGAGAGCCAGGAGTGTCCCAGGCGAGGAATCTTTCTATAGCTTGGGTCGACGTTCGATCGCTGACGCATATAACGGAAGGCATAATTGACGAAGTTCAAGTCTGCGGTGGATTCGGCGTGTCCTGCAGATTCGCGGAGAACTGTTTGGATCGCGGATTAGGACAAAGCCCAATCAGCGTTTCGAATTTGATTCTTCAAGAGGCCGGAGTTAGTTGCAGCAGGACTCTAAGAATCATCTCCAATCTAATTGATTGTAAACTAAGTACCGGTGGAATCGATGTTCGGCTTTGACATATAAATGACCATGTTCCAGTTAATTAATTCATCATGATCGATACATGAATTGTTTTTTGGGTCCAGGCTCTGACACATACCTTCGTCAACGATAGAACTAGTCATAGAATATCGTAGTTGATCTAGAAGTTATCCACAACGCCTACAAGCGCGAGGTCCCCACAAGCTCTTGGACGGTTGTGAGATTTCCTAATCATTTCTTGTTCTCAAGCTTAAACTAGCCGCGTATAACAAGTATATATGACACGTAATTTTTTTGATCTGAAGAAGGTATAATTTCCCGCGCTCCTTCCACATGATTCTCTTTCTTAGCCTTAAATTAGCCGACCTGTCGAGGCGGAGGTACGTACATGCAGCTCATGATGGTCATAATTTGGGTGCTACAGCCTAGCTGGTGCAGCCTTGCAGCTATCTTCACGTGCATGAGTGAAGGACGCTTCCCGTGATTGCGGGAAACAAGCTGTTTGCTGCTGTTTTTGCAAAACTGATGACAGTTCGGTCACCCGCGTGCTCATGTCTCGCAAGGAGTTCTTGGACGATTCCCTTGTGTGAAATTTGTCTAATTTTACCTCCAAGAATAGACTACATAGAATTGTGCAACACGTACAGGGAGTTTTGCAACATTCCCAAGGAGCCAGCCTCACAGGGAAAGTTCAATTAAGCCATCTAGAAGGGTACTACTACTGTAAACCAATGTCAAAGGGGAAGTTGGTAATCTATTGGGTTTCCTTTTGACATTGGTTGTAAGAGGGATTTCTAACAGGGATATAACTGAGAGCTTTCCCACATTCAAGCACACAGTGATTTGTACCAAAACTCCTTGTGAGATCTGGAGACATTTTTAAATCCATACTTTTGGTTACATGTGGTTGCCTGAGAGAAATGCGTGTATGTATGTATATTCTTGAGCTGGTCAACAGAGCTGGAATTAATTGGATTCTCTCCTATATTACTTCTCTCACCCAACCATATGCAAACTCATGTATGGTGTGACGACGTATAAGACGTAGCTGATAATTAATCTTGAGGAATTATCCTGGAGCTCATGACTTGCAACTTGGTGCGTACTTATTATAATACGCATGTGTACTGATGAAGCTGACGATCAATTCATGGTGTGCTTTTGGAATTGTTTGTGCCTAACTTTAGCCAAGTAATTATTCAATGATTTGTGTAATATGTGTTCTTACCTTATGTCAAATTGTCATTTTAAGGTAATACTAGTGTTGCCTGTGCCTTTAGCTCAATTTTTGAACTGGTTACCCAACTTATTTTTAATCCTTCCAAGACCATTTTATTGTAATTTGATTGAATTTTCAATCACAAATATTACTCAAAATTCAAAATCTCCTGCATCTTAGATCTAAAAATTTCCAAATCACTTTCATAAATTCCTAATCACTGAGGGGCTTTTGAACAATACCAAGAGTGGGCCCAAATTCCCCTATAATTTTTAGTTTTGATTTAATTGAATTTTCAGTGAAAAATGACTCAATATTCAAAACTTCTCCACAGTAGGTAAAAACATTGTAAAACAAACTCAATGCACACCTACCCATCAAGGGCTTTCCAACGGTACCATTGAATTAATGAAAACACAGCACCTGAACCCTGAGCTTGGTCAAATATGGGATGAGATTAAAAAAAAAACTTGCAAAAAAACTACATTAGCATTAAGGTGGGGTTGAAATTTGGAACGCACACAAAACTGAGTTTATATCTTACCATTCCCCTGAGCACCTCCACTCCAGCTACATGTATTTTCACTGATCCTATTACTACAACTACAGTAAACCTCTTTTATAATCACCCTGTTTTAGTCACATTCTACTTTGTGTCACACAATTTTTGATAACCATCCATTTTAGCAAGAAACATTAGTTTTCAGAATAATTATCACACTCATTAGTAGCACAAAATATTTGCAAAGCTTTTTTTTAAAATGTGATTATAATGAGAAAAATCTAGGATAAATATTAGGGTTTTGTAAATTGTAGTTTGACAATGTTAGTGTTGCTTTGTGTTCAAGTTGTGCAAATTAACAACAATGAATTTAGTTGAAAAAGAAAAAAAAACAACTTTCAAATGTAAACAAGCAAAAGATATGTGAACTCTTCAAGAAAGCAGGAAATTTTAATTTAAAAAATTTAATTGACAAAATACACTAATTAATAATTAAATAGCTCAAACTTAATGTAAAACATCATATTAAAAAAGACAGAAATCATAACCTTCTTCAAGTTTAATAATGCACAGTAAAACTTAGAATAACCTATATAAGAAATTTAATCAATTGGCACCTTTATTCTAATATAAAAGAGTTGTTTTGTAAATGTTTTTTTTTGCCTATAGTCACAATCTTGTAAAGGTTTACATGAAATGTGACTACACACATATAAATCATAATTTGTTAGTGTCACTATAAAAAAAAAGTGGTCACCAAAGGCGTGATTATAAAAGGGGTTTCCTATGTTATAATTAGTTCAAACTTTATGCATTAATCTTCGAACCTTGTGTATTAAATGCAGAACCTTATTTAATGGTTGTGCATTAAACCTTGTACATTGTACCTTGAGAATGTGACCTCGATAATGAGTTTTATCTCATCTGGGTCTCAATATTTTATTTTTTTTGGATCCGATTTTCATTCATCCAAGTCTCATACATGTGAAAACTGATGATCAGGGCTTAAATTAGGATATCATTGAAATGATATCTTGAAAGTTTCAAATAATGATAACCAAGTGATATCCAAAAACATTTTTGATTCCCACCTAACAATGATCATTATAAAATTCAAAAGGCTTAGTACAGTTTGTATTGGGTCTTTCAAATTTCGAAAGTTCCAAATTGTTGAAGTATGAAAATCTAATAAATAAATTTTTGGTTATTTTATTATTATTACTTTTGTATAATTTCATATGATTTCTTAACTTTCAAGAAAAAGAAAAAATCAATAATTTAAAAATTTTGATATATTTTTTAATTTGAAAAAAGTAATAACTGATTTGTGAGAACTTTAATGGATAACTGGCTGTTCTCAAATTTATGAGAACCAGCATTGTGAGAACTGGTTCAATTTTTTTTTAAAATTTGATACCCTACCCCGGTGTATAAAAAAAAAAAACAAAAAAAAGGTGAAAACTGGACCCTTTTGTAAGTTATTTTAGGAAAATGGGATCCGACATGTGTCTGAAAATTCTGATACCCACCCAACACTGTTATATACCCACAAACAAAGTATATATACTTGCCCAACACTAGTTCTAATCACATCAGTGTTGTATGGTTAGTTGATTTTTCTAATTTAGCCTCGGAAAAACCAGATGAATGAGACAACATATAAATGAATGAGAAAGAGGGAATTGCACAAAACTGCTTGTGATAATTTTGCAGACTTTCTACACACATTAGATGCAAGATCACAATATAGATGACTCTAAGTAATCCCTTAGAAAAGGTTATGTTTCTCTACAGAGCCAAATTGAATTGGCTTTCTTCTGATCTTCTATGTCTTGGGGCTCTGTCAGATCAAAATCAAAATCAGTAAAAAGGTCTTGTCAGCACCTGCAATGCCTGAGTGGTAAACCTCTGCTGGAGTTACTCCCTAACTAGAAAGCCAAAGACAATCAATCAGGCCTTCAAAGCTGACTTGTGTATGTCCAACATTAGGTCAAGATATCACATTAACAAAAAAGAAAAAGACAAGATTTGAGGTTAACAAACAAATACCCACCAATCTGACCATACAAGAAGGCATACCTAACATCAAAGTTGTGGCACAAATTCTGGCAATCATCTAGAAAACCCAATGAGATATCTTGAGAGCTTTAAAAGTACATACAAGAACAAGGATCATACTTGAAAATCCTGCAGAAAAGAAGACTTTGTGAATCCACTCCTGCCA
>Ga0209611_10004936_pt1 | contig 22607 bp, 13 predicted proteins | sample S1TSphgellanicum_3_FD_187693 | JGI IMG/M metagenome (GOLD analysis project Ga0209611, IMG submission 187693) | Host-associated microbial communities from peat moss isolated from Minnesota, USA - S1T2_Fc - Sphagnum magellanicum MG (SPAdes) (version 2) | ecosystem: Host-associated > Plants > Peat... | reverse complement strand
TTTTTTTTTTTTTTTTTTTTTTCCTTTTTTTTTTTCCAATGTTTTTTGTTTTGCCAAACTGGCAAATTTTTGCTGGGAAAAACACAGTGAACACTGAAAAACTCTACTATCACAGAATAGACACTTAATCAAACTTAATTAACAAACTTCAATTCATTAATATTCTTCTTGATAGGTGCTATATGTACAAATTGGCACTTTTGCAACACCAATGGGCTTTTCTGTGTACAATCATATTTGTTTGGTGCAACCTTTTTTAGTTCATAGCTTTTTGTTGTTGAATATATTTTCCATTGGTACCTTCTGTACAATTATGCAGTTTCTGTGTTTATTTGCCAACCTTGCATCATTTCTACCTCTTTTTAAGGCTCAGTTCGTTTTAGGCTTGTGTTCTGATGTGCCCAGTTTCTAACAAGGCCTTATTTCTTCAAAGCAATGCCACAATAATATCTTGCTTAAACAAGCTTTTTGAATCCATATAATTGCAATCAAAGCTAAGATTGAATTGAAACCATATTCCTTCAACTAGAAGCTGGATCCTTCTCACAATACCACTTTTTGAGTGTGAGTTAGATGTCAACTATAGGGAGAGCATGATTGAGAAAATGTACTCTTGCAATTGAAGAGTTGCAACCCCATTTGCCAATTTTGCAATATCTACTTAAAAGCAATCTCTATGAAATGGGTACACTCACAATTAAACATGTTATTGAAACTGTAACCAATGTTTATTTTATTTGGTTTTTAGTGGTAAATTAAGTTAGTGCTCCAAATGTGTGATGGATATATACAGTAATGCTTCTAAGCTATCATTATAGCATGTACTTAAATTTTAAATGAATCTAATGAATATAGTGTATGGTCCAAAAACATGCTTTAAGGATTGTAATCGATGTTTTAAAACAAAATTTAAACATTACAATTAATAAAACACAAAGGAGCGATTGGCGAATTGCAATCTACCATGTCAACTTATGAATACCATTTCAAGACCACTTTAGTGTGTTTTAGAGGGCAGTGCTTGATTCTATTACCTTTGATGTACCCAAATGTAATTTATGCGTGTTTGATGATTTTTTTTATTCAAACAAAGAGCTCCACAAGGGGACCCAACAATTACATTGTAGTTTGTGTTAATAACTTGGGGGCGGGGAGAAGGGGGTCTGAAATAAAACTAGATAAGAACACAAAGGACCAAAACATGAGACCAAAGCAATCTAGTGGTAACCCACTTTGAGGTGGCTATTTACTAATCACATCAAACCTTATCAAATAATCTTAATGTTTTTCCCAATGAGTTGCCCAAACTATCCAATTGATAAGAAAAAGGAAGAAAGGGATATATCCCACCCAATGCTAAATCATATGGTAAATTGCATTAAATGATAGTTGGGGAAAAGGGAGGGGGAGGATTTAACATTTGGAGCTCTAGAGGGGGCCTCAAAAGAAGTTGCAACAAATAACTATTGCACCTGAGAAAACCTATGGGATAACATGCGTGATGGAAAAAAAAAATCATGGATTATCTTGAAGGTTAAGGTAGTGATACTTTCTAGGCATTTTGTAGGCATTTTGAAATTTCATTACATTGAACACCTTATGTAGTAAAGCTTCCTATTTTGTGTGTTAAAACCTTATGGTGTTATTTTGCACCATGCATGTTTTTGTTAAACTTTAGTCCACATGCGCATGCTTGTAGTTCACAATGCATCACATGTGATTACATTATTTACATTATTGTGATTCATCTTATTCAAATTCTTGCAATGCAATCACATCCATTGTGCTCATTTTTACCTTCAAAATTTTCATTTAATACATTTCAATTGCTTGTTGGACTTATTAAACATATAACAAGGTATACATGTAACAATTACATTATGGTTGTAACACTATGTGACCAAACGTGTGAAAACAAAATCACTATACACAAATACAATAATGGTTACAACTTAGTTTAGATACAAACACATACTTACCAAGTTCAAATGTCCATTGAAAATTGTTACCAATCAAAGTACACTTAATCTAGTATTTCACAGAACATTTTTTATTATGTCATACCAATTCCATTACCTATTACTCACAAGGTAATGGACATGCAAAATCAACAAACAAATTCATAAAGAACCTATTGACAAAGTTTGTAAATGAATAGAAAACAAACTAAAATGAACATTTTCATATATTACTACTATTGTATTATACAACTTACAAAGTAGTTACATGTTACACCCCTTACCAATCAATTTATGGTTTTCATTTATTGATGTTGACAAAAAAAAAATCCGATTATCAATGGGGACAATCATAATGCAAATCCTATACAAATGCTTACTAATAGATTACTAGATCTTGAAAAACTATAGGAGCAGAAGTTGGAAGCATAGGATAATGTGGGTTTCAATCCTATTTAGACTAAGAAATCATAGGAAATTTGCATTTGAACAAGAGTGTTAAAAGTTTAAATAGGGTTTGAATGAATTACGAAACAACGTTAAGCCAATGGTTTGGGAAGTTCATGTACAAATAGTTGTACATGAAAGATTGTAAAATAATTAGGTATTAATTTTTAAAGAAGAGAAAGAAATTAATTTAATTTATATTTTTCAAAAACCAATGAAATAGTTCAATTATGCTGAAAATGAGATGAATTTATTCAACATACCTTTAGTAGCACATGTGAATGTCATTAGAAATATAGTAGTATAAGGTATTATAAGAAACCTAGATTGTCGATTTTGTCATTAACTATGGGTTACCCTTTAAAATGAGAATAAATTATGATGAAAATAGTTAATGATCATTAAATAATATTTACAATGAAAGGCAAAATGTCATCTTCCTTCATCATTCAACACCCTATTTTTGAAAGTGCACAACCTTGAATGAGGAAAGCCAATTAAAATGTTTTGTAAGATTAAACACGAAGTGAAAAGAAGAAAGGAAGAAATAACATGAAGAAAAACATGAAAATTTGTTTAATTTGTCACAAGGAGTGAATGTGTAACCATTGTATTAAAACTAGTAAGGTGGAAACATCAACAAGAATCAACAATTTACAACAATTTGTAAAGAAAAAACATAGAGATTCAAGAAAGTTTATGAACTTATCAAACATGAAGAGGTGGAACAAGAGCATGATGTTCTCAATTTCATGAAATGCCAACAATAATATTGTCTAATATAAAGGAAAAGGAGGATCCAGAAGCCACATCTTCAAAAACACATATAGAAAAGGAGGTCAACAAAGAAGAAATTTCATACAATTTTCATGTATTCAATAGAACAATGCAAGAAACTCCAAAAGACATTAACAATGAAATAAGTAGGTATTTTGTTAAAAAGGGACATTCTAAAGTCCTTCATTTGAACTTAAGCTTAAAAGGTTGTTGCATTTCAATAATAGAAATGCAATTACATGTTGGTTAATGCATAATAGGTTAATGTAGTGAATTGGTGACATCATGTTCAATTGTTTATGCAAGGAGTTGATTCAATGGACATGACAAAAAACGAAAATGTTGTAGTCCAACATTGTGAATTCCAAGGAGAGTAATTCAATGCATATATTATTGCTAAGGAATTGGTTTCCATTGGAAAATAGGAGGAAAGAGCAAAAACTAATAGCTCTAACATCAACACAACTAACGCATGTTTTTACTACAAGTTTAAGGGAGGTGTTTATGAGAAGCATGAGGAGAATTGATCAAATGAGAGGATCCAATGCTTCCCCAACACATGAGAGGAGATATTACTAGCAACAACCAACAATTCTTAAGAGAAGGCATAAAATACAACTTGGTATTAGGGTACATTCTATTCAAAAAAAGTGGAAGACCAACTAGGATTGGTTAGGAACCCAAAGAAGAGGATAACACAAAGTTCAACTAAAGATCTTGAACCACATATGCTGCAATAATTAAGGAATAGGAATGAGGTATAAAGTCATGACAAACCTTTTCCTTAAATAATCGCAAAAACAAAAGAATGGAAGTCAATAAGACTTTTATGAAACATATAAGGCTATGGAGATAATGTTCCTTCTATGGAACCACAAGCACATGGAACAACACCTACACTAAAACAAACTCATGGATTTCAAGCATAAGAACCTATTTGGTTCCAAGTACCATCATATAAAAATGCACCAACTTCTTCATATATAATTACTAGAACAACTACACTTGGATCCATTAGTTCAAGTTGGGAAATGTTTGGTAGTGTAAAGGAACAGAAAAAAGTTGTAGACATGCTACAACAATAACACAATATAGTCAGAACTAACAACAAATTATGGAGGAGATGACCAAACTTAAGACAAATAATAGGCATGCAAAGGAAGCAATGAAAGAACTATAGGTCAAAAATGCACATTAGAAAGCACTTGTGATAGTGTAGGAGGAGGGAACAAAGGCAACTTGGATTATTTTTTTAAAAATGTAAATTGATATTCATAATCTTAATTAAAAAGTTCAAGAGTTGGAAACACAAGTTGATTAATATGAAAAGTAGAAGGTTTTCACCATACAATTGTTGCAACTAAAAAATATGAGTAGAAACATTGGGAAGCAAAAAAAAACATAGCCCAAAATTTGGCAAAAATTGAAATTATTCAAAAAAGATTTTGACAAAATTCAAACAACAATACTACAACATGTAAAACAACAACAAAAGATGAAAAATAACTACATAAAACATAATAGGCAATAGTTGTTGAAAATAGAAAAAGTTGAAATGGAAACAAAGAATTCCAAGGCATTACAAAAGATGTAAGATGAACAAAATAGACTTTAATTACACATTTACAACCTTGAGTAACAAAAGCCTTATTGTTAAAAACAAGAAAAAAAATACAATTTGGAGAACATTACAAGACTTGACAAACAAAAAATTCGACAATGAACAAAAATTAAATATATGTATTGCTTGAATAAAGCACGATTTAAGCTAGGCATGAGAAGGATTATAAATACAAAAGCCACAACTCGCATCAATGAGATTGAGGGAGGTGCCTTCTTGACCTTTTCTTATATTATCCAACGAACATTTTATAACATCACCAACCTTCCAGAAAGTTTCACCAAATAAGTAATTTATAAGTTTATATTAAACAATTTTCTAGAGACTTGCACCAACCATATCTTTTAGAATTTTGCACTAATCATGTCTTCTATAAGCTTTTGTCAACCATGACAATTAAAAGCTTATGTTGACTTTTAGATTTAAAAAATTATAATATTTTACTAGTTTTACACCTTTTAGAAATTTCCAAACATATTGTTCATAAATTTTTTTACAAACTTTTAAAAACTTCTAAACATATTTTTCATGAATATTTTTGGAAACTTTTGGAAACTTCCTTAATGATTTGTTGTCCATGACACCTACATTACTCACCATATGTTTATGGAGCCTAAAACATTGAAATCAAATATGATTTATTACAAAGTCCTAAGATCATGAAAAAGATGAAGACACTAATACAAGTTATCAATCTCCCATTAAAAACCAAAAATCTTGTCACCCTAAAGGAGTCATGAAAAAAAACCTTTAAAAATGAAAGGTGGTGATGGTAATGTAGAAGTGCTTCTTAGTGTTTTAAAAAATCACTTTCTATTTTATTGTCTTGATACATGAAGATTTGTTACATTAGCAATTCTAGATTTGGTTATGATATGATTTTGGACTTGTAGTTTCATGGCAAAAATTAAATGTTAGGAAAAAAATAATTGTTAGAACAATAGTAGACTTGTAAATATTCATAGATTAGGAAGTTACAATCTAATTATCCCAAGATGAAATGTAAGAGCTAAGAAAAATGTAAAATGTAAAGTGGGTGGGTGGGAATTGAACAATTGTCATTGTTTCACTAATATTAGGTTAATAACCCAAGTGAGATAGTTTAAGTCCATGACTTGACCAAGGATTCAACATTTGATGGCCTTTAATAGGCCAAAAACTTAAATATCATGGGTATGGAACTTCATAGCACATTCTTGTTCATAAGCATTGAGTTCCACCCAACAATAATATCTTGATTCCCAAATCATATTGAAACCATCATCACAAAAAACATGGGAGTTTGGAAAGTTCATAATTGTGGGCACAAGGCCATCCATGCTTGACCCACCTTGCCGATTATGGTAAGAGGTGGCCAACCATCATGTCACACCACTTGTGATATGCATTTTGAATCCAAAATGGCATCCATGGTGAGAGCTTTAAATTGTCCGAAATCATAAGCATGTTGCAATCGGGTGGTGTTATGTTGGTCCACATCACTATAACCAAAGTGTTCAAGATCTCATTGATGCAACATCTAACAAAATTGGTTTTCACAACCAAACATGGATTTGTTGCCATGTCACCAAAATTTGCAAACATAACCCACAAAATGGAAGAACATTTTCTAAATGTAGATGAATGGACATTTTGGAATGTGTTGTAGATGTAACAACATTCATAGTAGCTCCAAAAAAAATCTTAATTGTGGTCAAGCAAACCACCACATGTGTTTTCTTGAAAATGGCCTTGACATGGCTAAGCAATTATTACCATATCCACTAAGCCAACAACATCCATATCTTGCACCCCTAGGAATCTAATGTCATGAAATAAGGTTGCCAAATACCCACACATATGCTTAATAATTATTTTGGATAATAATTCAACAATATCTCCACATGTTGCATGGATACTTTTTGAGCTATGGTGTTGGGGTTCAATAAGCATATTCTCTTTTTAGGAGCTGACCATAAAATAGGGGTGGCCCATACTATAATGTATTTTGGTGGGCCATCTTTACTATGGGTGGTGGTAAACTTTGCCATGCTTGCATCACACATCAATTAATCACCTTTTCCAACTAGTCCAAGGTTCCTTATAATGCTAGTCGGTCACATGTGGACAAGGCAACATTGGATGGATGGTCCTATGTCATATCTTCAAGTGAAGGTGGGACATCATATGCATCTAACTTGTCCTTCAATAGCCCCAAGCCCTAGGATAATGTGATGGAAAATCTAGCCAACATGGTAATACCACTAATTGATCCAACATCTCATGAAAAATATTGGACAAGGAATTGAGCTTGATATCCAACTCGTAATTACCTCTTAAGTCTATTAAGAGGTAATTTCCCCCAAAAGTTCAAACAAAACCTATGGGATACAACACAACACCCCCAACCAACACATCATATGATGTACCATTTGTCACCATGCTTCGAATTTAAAAGAATGATTAATTTGTTGGATAGTTGGGGTTCAATTGTACAAAAATGTCAATATTTAATAAACCCATGAGCTTTCTCAAATGCACCCATCGATGTTTGAATCTAATATGGGCATGGTTCAAAGTCTTCATTTGTCATACCAATACCCACAAATGTTGATTGGCCCAACATCACTAATTAGGCACCAAAATCCAATTTAAAACTTTCAAAAGGCAAGATGTTTGCCCATGTCCACTCCCCTTGAGTTGAAAACATCTTCCCTATTGCACACCAAGACCAATCCTAATGTCATTGATGTTTGATCAATGATGTCGTGTTGGAAAGTTGGATAATTTGGCAATTGTAGCTTGCCATGAAGGAAGAATGTCCACTTCAAAATGTATCATCTCTTGAGGTCATTTCTCCAAGCTAGTTGTTGGAAACAACTTTAATGCCATATTTACAATAAAGTTTGACACTCCTCCATTTTTCACATAGAGTGGCTACAAGTCGAAAAATGGAAAATGGTTGCACTCCAAGGGTTGCCATGGTGATGGTAGAATATAATGGAACTTGGAAAATGGTGTAATTGCCCTCAACATCACCCCATTCACATCCATTTTAGAAAATGAAGATCCTCATTTTGTTGGCTTCATTGGAACATGTCCCATGCTTGGGGTTGTGGATATATGAATTGACATAGTTTTTACCAACATAAATGATTAGGAAGGTGCATTTGGCACTTAGTCTACCCCCTTTGAAATTCAAGTACTTCATTAACTCCTTGCGGTTATAGGGCATGTGAATTGGACCATGTAATTGCATTTGATGAATCCACCTCAAATGGATTTTTAAAAATAACACAATATCTCACCCTCAAACATGTGCATCATGGGGAACATCCATGGAACCAACAAATTTTGCTCCATAAAAGAATCCCAGAGTAGGAACGATCTTACATGCATGGGTGCACTTGTGGAACTTTATGTCATTGCCTTATTCTCTTTCACTTTCCAACTTGCCATGCTAGTGACCAATTCATCCAAATGAGCAAGTTCATCCTATGTAATTACCATGCCACCACCTTAGCCTTGGTCATTGACCTTACTTGGAACTTTACTTATGGCTTTGCCTTAAGATTGAAAACTATTGCCTCCTTTGCGTCCTCTTTTGCTTTTGCCATCCTTATTGTTAATAGATTTGTTGAAACAAAATTCTAGATGCAATGAGTAACAATGGTCAATGTCATGACCTTCGACACCACAATGTTCACATTTTAAATGGTATTAAAATTGTGGATTTACACGCAGATGTTTTACCTTTATTTGAACATTATTTTTTCACATGAAGACTTCCACAAGTCCAACATACAATCCCTTACCCTTATTTTGTTGAAATGGAGAAGCCCCATACACTACAAGAAAATATGTCTTTTATGATTTGATTTATGACTAGGTTGTTAGTCATGGAAGACCTTTATGATTACATGACTATGTAATTGAATAGGACATGTCATTTAGGACATCTAGTTGCTAGTGTGGTTCAATCGCAAGACAATTTATGATTATGACTTTTGTGACTATAAAGTCATGGAGGTCATCAGTGCTTGATGAGATCCATAAATTATGGTCATTGGATATAATTCATTAAATATGAAATAAATATGTCTCCACCCATGCCATGTAGACACATGGTATAAAGGCTAAAAACCCAACCTATAAGGAATGTATACCTTGAACTACTTAGGAATCTAGACTAACTTAACTATCAAGCTAAACTAGTTAGGCTAGTTCATTAAGTTACAACTATGAGGACTTGAACCGGTCACCTCCACAATGAGGGAATAATTCCTTAATCCTCGCTTAACCATTGCACCACATGATTTTTACATGACAAAAATTGTCACCATATTGTTATAAATATTTTTTAAAACCTACTTTATAAGTTAGGTACTTAAAGGTACTAATAAGTAGGTAGTAGGTAGGTATTTAGGTAGTAGGTATGTAAGTAGGTAGGTAGGTATCTAGTAATAAACTTATGTAGTAGGTGATTAGGTAGGTATGCACTACCTATATCTAATAGGTATGTATGTACATACGTATGTACTACATAGTAGGTAGGTAGATAATAGGCAGTAGTAGCCCATAGGTATTCATTATTTTATAGGTAGCTTGTAAATAGGTAATAGGTAGCTAGCACCTAGTTAAACTATTAACATAGGTAGGTTTTTAATGTATGTAGGTTAGTCATGTAGTTCGCAATGTAGGCACAAAATAATCCTAATCTAGTCATGTAGTCATAATGCAATTGCAATGTAGTCACAAATTTGAATGAAAGTCTATGACTAAGGACCTATGACTACATGACTAGATTAGGACATTAGTTGTAAATGTCCAAATCATGAAAAACACATTTTGGCATTGTGATATTGACCCCCCTTTTGATCCCCTTTGGCCTTCCCACTTTGGGTGGCCATTGATTCCTCTTTTTTGAAATCCTTCTAGGTGGTCATGGTGAAAACAAGCTTACCAATTTCCACCACACAAAATCCCCAATCAATATTTTTCACAAGGTACAATGCTTCTTCCAATATGGCATGACCCCCATGATTAATGATGAATTAAGGTTCTATTATCCTTTGCATATTTTGTCATGTTTAAACATGTACAATTGCACCAATTGTTATTTCATGAAAACATCATTGCTTTCCTTGGTAAAATGCCAACTTCTTGTACATGGTATGCGAAATATCATATTTTTCCTTTTGGAAATCTTAAGTCTTTTACATCTAATCTCTATGAATGCCCCCATACTCCAATTCCAAAAGTTGGAAAATTAGATCCAATGGCTCAAATCATGGTGGATCACCAATGGTTGTAATGGCACCCAATGTTGCCTAGGAAACTCATGACATAAAAGGTGTGGGATTTAATGGGTCCACATGAACCACAACACTAGGAATCATGGTGGAAGAATCTATTGAATTGTCTTAGGTACTAGTGTTGGGCTAATTAGGATTTGGTATGGTCTCCCCTAACATTATTTCCCTTTCCTTTAAAGCTATCATGAGCTCCATGCATTATGTCCAATATTGTTCCACAACTTAAAGTTATGTTTGAATCATAACTTAATTCAACCAACTATCATAAATCTCCAATGTTTCATGCTCCAAATGTTAAGGTAAGAACTCAAATGCCCACTAAGGATTAAAAATTGGGTTTTGTTGCCTTTTGGTTTACATCCAAGTCTTGAAGCAGAACTTCCATTCCTTGAGTGAAATGGTGCCCACTCGTCCATAAAACTAATATTTAACAAACCTAAGCCCCCCTATATCACCACCTTCCATACTTTAAATTAATTCAAAACTAATGTGAAACCTATAAACAAAAAAAAATTGACCTCATGGTCCACATTGTGTTTTTCAAAATCTTCAACATGTTCATTTAGGGATGGTGACATGGATAGTGATCTTTTCAAATCCACATGCAATGTGCCTTAAGCCCTAAGCCTATCCTTAATATGGGTAATTAGCTTTGTTGAACTTGTTGTGGCCATAATCCAAAATTAAGAGAAGGCACTTGCATCCGCCCACCAACCTTCATAAGGCCAAACACACATGGTGATTCACTATGAACATGACAAAAACAATCTATTGGTCATCACTTTGGTCATATTGTCATACAATGATCAATGGAGCAATCATGATGATCAAATTCAAAAATGTTTACAATAATGCCAATTTAGGTTTGCAACCTAAACCTTGTTAAAACCTAATCATTATGTATGGGCAACTCAAAAATAAAGTAGGACATACACAATGGTAAAAATTGGTGGTTAATTTTTTCCCATGCATGACCATTAACCACACCAATTACAACCCCAAAGCTCACTATAATAATCAACATATATGGGAAAGCTCATAACCTCACCTTGGGTTTCCCATTGAGTAGTATGCATGAATTTCTTAAAGATCAACCCAACAAGCATATGCTTGTTTTAAAGTGTTGGCTAGTGGCACACAATTCATTAAACTCCCCTACCTCCTAAAAACAATTAATAGCCCTACCAACATAATGATAGGAAACATGTGCATAACCAAATAACACTAGTGGGGGTGGGGTTGCAAAACAAACATGAAGTTGACATGCATTATCCCCCCCCCCCACTTCACAAGCCAAAATTATTTGACCTATTGCAATAAACCATCACCAAAAAAGAAAAATTGATGGTGAAACCTAGCTTACACCACAATAATGAGCCCAATAAGTAGAGCTTACCTACACAGAAATTTGGTGGTCATCAACTTGTTGTGCACAAACTAATTCCACTTTTAACACCAAGAGATAGCTTTTGAAAAAAATTATTTCATAGCCTTCTTTTCCAAGAATCCAATCTCACAAAATGCTTGGAAATCCAACCTTGTACGAGGTTGTGATTTATTTCCAAAAGAAATTCAATATAATTTCAAATGAAAAATTTGAAATTAATTAATTTGGGACATATTTCAAATCATGATGTGATGTAATTGGAAGTCATGATGGGTCCTATTGTATGAACCCTCTTGTCCGCCTCCTTGTTTAATCATTGACATATGTTTGTTAACTAATTGTTTTGTTCTCACACAAATAAAACAATGTCAAATCTTTTGTGCGATCACCACCCACCTTGTTCCTTGACTCAAATTGGATGAAATTTTTTTAATGAAAAATTCATCCAAACATATGGATGAACTTCAATTGATATGGATAAAAATCAAAATTTTAAAATAAAAATAAAACTAAACAACACAATCTTGTGGTTCATATCCAAATATAAAACCCAAACCTCACAAAGCTCCTAAATTCTTAAGGCTTAGAAGAAAGCTCTACTTGTTCAAATGATGGTGGAAACATCCACCACTATCATTATCACCAAACTCCTCTCCATGAAGCAATGGAAATTTAATATCATGCACCCACCACTCACTAGCAAAAGCTCCCCTTACACCTTTGCTCTTCTTCATGCTTTGTGAGTACCTATAGCTCCTACCACCCCTTGCCATCAATGGCTTTAAGTTTGAAGTTATGTAGAAATAATCACCTTTCTACAGCTCATGCCAACAATGATGATGGGCCACAATGGCAATTGTCATTATTGTTGATGGACAAATGAAATCATATTCAAAGAACAATAACAACCATTTAGTTATTATCCCTAAAACCTGTGGTTTGTTGACCAAATAGACCAATGCCATATGATTTATATAAAAGACAAATTTATTGCCTAATAGATAATGTGTGAACTTGTGCACACAAAAAAAAGCCATTGCTAAAACCTTTTTCTGTGTTGTGTTATAATTTTGTTTTGCTCTATTCAAAAGCCTAAAAGCGTACACTATTGGTTGATCACTCTTCCTTGTTACGCTTTGAAACAACATAGCTCTTTGATATGTTGGAGGTCCATTTTAAACTCCAAACAACATCACCTTCCATATAAAAACCCCCTAGTTTGTAACAAATGCACTCTTGTATCTATCCTTTAAAACTATAGACATTTGATGATATCATGAATATCCATCTAAGTAGGAATATGCCTCGTACCTTGCTATTGTGTTTAACATTTCATATGTGAAAGGGAATGGGTATGGATCCTTCTTTGTGGTTGCATTTAGTTTTTTGAAATCTATACAAATTTTCAACTTGCCATTTTTTTTGGGTATTACTACTATGGGTGACAACCATGTAGCTTCTTCTACAAATTCAATGAATCCGGTTGTTAATAACTTATCTATATATTGTTTGACCGTTGTAGCATAGTTTGGATTTAATGTGTACCTAGCCTGATGTGCCAACGGTATAGTAATGTCCAATTTTGTGTTGTGCTAGCTTTGGTGGAATCCCTTTCAAATATTTGTATGTCCATGCAAAAACATCTTTGAATTCCATCAACAAATGCGCCACTTCCAGCACCTTGTTCGTTTCAAGTTGTGGATTAATCTTCACCATCTATGGTTCTGCATCAATTTAAAAATTGAGTTTCATCAATTGTTGATTTTCAGTTGACATCCATCCAACTATCTATAATCCTTGTCCTTTGATGTTTGCTAGAATTTCATCCACTGTGACAATCCTTGGTTGATGTTTGTAGTATGTTTCTAAATACACCTTATTTTCTAAAACTACTTTTAGCTCAAATCTGTTGCGATGTATCTTCTTCTATGTACATTGTATTCCAGATCCTTGTTTTGAAATACCAATCTTCACATTTGTATCCATGATCCCCACATATGTGGTTTTCACATATTGAATTATTTTAGGTAAAGTAATTGTTCCTATGGACAACAAAATTCTAGCTTTGTAGCAAAGATGATATCTTTTTCTTCATTTGTGATGCCATTACGATAATTGTAGCACAATAACATTTTGGTCTTCTTACTTCACCTCCCAAATGTTTGGTAATTGTAATTGTTTTAATTGTCCCATTCCCTTATATCGTAACAATGTTATTTCCCCAATCATGTGCCACTTTAACATCCCTCAACCATGGTCTCCCCAACAACATGGAATAATTATAATCTACCACACTATTTTGGAATATAGTGAATGTGGTTATGTAAGGAATTCCATGAACATATATCTTCAAATCTCTTATCAACCCCACTGGTTTTGTAGTTGTTTGATCTACCATCCTCAAATTATCTGGTGTAGGTTTAGGCTTTGGAAGCTCCAACCCCAATCTCAACTATTTTGTGATAATATTAATTTCAAAACCTCTATCCAACAACACATCCTCTATTTTATTCTTCCCAATATGTATTTGGATAATTGCCATATGATTATTTGTTGCTACAACAGATTTCCCTACTTTTGGTACTAAAGAACCAACTTGTTTATCTGTGGTTGCTTTATTTACATTTTGAGTTTCTTTGGTTTCAACTTCTACCAAAGATATTTATTTAGCTTGGGAGCTATTTTAAGTTGTTTTAAGTTCAAAATATAACTTGTTTTTAACATCTGCTTACCAATGTCTAAAAAAATCTCTTCTAATGCGATTAATTTCCATTGTGAATTCATTACTTCATGAAATTTTTTGTGCATCCACAAGAGTAGTATTTGGCATACCTAGCCAAGTTGTGTTCCATCCTTCCATGGATGTGGATGGCCCTTCGATATGGGTTTGTGTGTTTTTAAATCTATTGAATTGTCTCCACCATAGACTGCTTCAACCGCTTTTCTTTCTCCTAGTCAACGACACTCTTTGTTTTTATTGGCTATTTATCCTTGAACATTTGTTCTTCAATACTTTACTTCTTGAGGTAAAATTAACATCCACCACATTCACATTTGCAATGACTATTTATGTCTTAACAACAGGTTGAACCTTTGTTATTGTCAAAGATTTCCCATGAAACATTTTTTGCATCTCAGCAAACTTTGGACAATCTGTCATTTTGTGGCCATTCAAACCATAGATGTGACATGCATATGAAGATGTCTTTGTGCTTTTTGATTTGGTTTTTCCACCTTTGTGGTTGCCACCATGGTCTATTCTTTTTTTATTTCTACATGTATCCACATTGTGATTTGTCATCCCAGAATCTATGCAATGTTTGTTAGTCTTCCTTATATATTTTGTGTTTTTGCTTGTACTACTTTATTGATACTTTGTGGTATTGACAGTGCACTCCTTACTTCAGTAGTAGTCATACCTTCTTCACACAACATTACCGCTTCCTTATGTTGTTGTAATGTTGACTGCTTCATCCATGTAGTCACAATTTTGAGGTATGATTATAAACATGCTCTAAACATAGTAGTTAGAAAATTGTTTATGGTTGGTACTTGTAAACCATGAGCCAACTTTTGAATAAACCACTCATAGTAAACCTCCACCCTCTTAGTCTCATCCTTGCTTCATGTTCTTCAACTCCATGTATATTTGCTCATCACTCAGAGTCTTCCAATGATGTTTACAAAATGCTTGGGTAAGCTTTGAAAAAGTACAATTAGGAAATTATGACCTGTAATTATGGCACCAATCCAATGTCATATCTTTTAACATATAGTTAAACACAATAATGATATACTCTTCAGAAGTTTCTGCATTTACCTTTACTCTAAAATTGAACATTTTGACATGATCATTTGGATTAACATCTCTTTTGAAATTAGGATACTTAATAACTACCTTGTTTAGCTTAACATAATGGCCATCTCTATGATCAAGAGTTGGTGCAGTTGCAATAATTGGTTTTTAGTATTCTCCTTTTGAATGCATGACATCTACACTTCTACACCTTCCAGTAGCCATTGAGTTCATCAATGGTTGATCTATAATCATGTTCACATGAATAGTCGTTATCAGATTAGTAAACACCATTTGAAGTATGCCAACAACTCTAGTAGTAGTTGTTGGTAGTGCCGAACTTTGACTCAAATTCCTTCTTGTTGAGACTCCACCTGATCCACTACTAAAGTTTGTTACAGATTCAATTAGTACTCCCATTTTAATAACATTTAGGGTTAGGGTTAGGGTTTACCTACAGTTCCTACTCTTCTATAAATTCTATGTCTCATTTTTCTCCTCCCTTTTGTTTTCTAAAACTCTAACCTTTTGAATTATCCCAAGTCACATCATGATGATCAAAACAACAAAAAATCAAAATTCAAACTAACAAAGTTCCCTAATCAGTCCCTATCCTAAATGCCTTGTTCATCCAAAATCACATACTCATCCTACCCCCTTAACAAAAACATACCAATTGTTATGTTTCGTGCGGTCTTTCCTTAAATTTCATTCATGTGCGGTCTTTGTTAAAGTTTCCATGAAAAATAATCCATTTTCATCCACATACAATTTTCCCTCCTACAAGTCCAATTCTTTTATTGTTAGCAAATATGTTTGTTTTTCAACAATTGATATAATCATAAACATCACATCAAATTAAGTTTGGCAAATCCCCAACAATGTTAATTAGATGAAATAAAAAGAACATCACAATGTTGTATAAACATCCTATTAGTTACACATAAGATTAGCTGGTGGATGGTGCACTGCCAACATAAATAACTTTGAATCAAAATGTCTAGTATATGCCAAAACTAGCAGAATAACCTCCACTCACTAGTGGTGAATAAGGGACTCCTGCACAAAAAAAAACCATTTCAATAGTTGGGAATCTACTAATTTCCTTGAAAATTAAAATCATGAAAGAGATAAATCTTAGAATTATTTAGGAATAAAGTAGAAAAAATTGTCAAGTAAAAACATCTTATCAAATTAAAAATTATGGCATGTCCCCAAAAAGTAAGAGTCCTACCTCAGCTTCAATATTTCTTTTTGAATCCAAATATGTTTTATTTACAACAAGAGCCATCACAAGATTTGGGTTGCTTACATATCAACAACTTACAATATTGAAGACATGAAGGCCAAAAAACCTTATAATACTCAAGTAAATGTTGTTATTCCCACAACATTGCAAAAAAAAATTCAAGTTTAAAGTCATACCCTATTTTGAAACTTTTACATCCAATTCTTAACTTAATTGAACAAGTCATGCCACACCATTAAACTATTTAGTAGATGTTCAAACAATTTTGATATTGAAACATACTTTCAAGTTCAAAGTGTCAATAGTGCCCGCACTTATGCAATTTAGCCATGCTTGGTTTTTCACAATAGTAAGGCAATGTACAGTCTTGGAGATGAGATATTCAAAATCTTGTTGGAAAATTCCAAACATGCAATGATGAAAGGGGAAGAGAAGAAAAGCAAAAATGTGCCATTGAAAGTGGGTATCTTTTCAACATGACATTCTTAGTGGAAACTAATTAAACATTTAATAATAATTGGAGATAATAATTGCTTATAACAACATCTAGAACATGAATTGAAATTTTTCCATTTCAAAATGTGTTTTGTTGACTTCCACCATCTTGCCCTAGAATTATCACCAATACAACAAAATATAAGAAAAAAAACAAAAAAATTGATTTTTTGGAAAGAAACCCAACTTCCAAAATGTCATGCATTTTGCAAAATACTATTAAGTGTTGTACATAATATTTGGGATTTTTCATAGAGTTAAATTTTTTTATGGAGTTAGATCAACTTACTTGGCAAAGTAGACGATGTATTCAAATGGTGATAAAATCTTAATCAATTGAATGATGGAAAGAAATTTTTAAATGGATATATTTAGAAATTTAAAAAAGGAGAAATCAGACGAAATTGTTTTCACTAAAAAAATCCCATCATTCAATGAAGTGATCGAAAAGGCCGTGTTTTGTGTAATCACTTATTTCAAAATTTATCAAATAATGTTAACATTATGAAAAAATTTACAAAGAGTTGAAATCACATGAAATTTTTGGCAATAAGTATGTCAATATGCATTTGATTAATGAAAAAATGGTAAAATTATAGGCTATTATTCTAAGAACATTAAAATAATGACATATTTTTTTTGAATAATGACCTAATTATATATTTAATTAAAAAATTGAATAACATGTTAATATCAAATATTGTTATTATGACAAAATTATAAAAAATTGAACTACATGAAACCTTTGGCAATCAATATGTCAAGATGTAATTGATTGGTCATCATAATCATGTAATTGATAAGTCAAAACCGTTATTCACAATATTCATATTTTTTGACAAGTATTTTTTCAACAATGGAATAATAAAGACGAAAATTACACAACAATGATTTGAGAAAAAATTGATAAATAGTGTCAATCTAATGGTACATTATAATCACATTGAAACTTTGGCCATGGAAGTTTGTGATGTCATACCTTGTCAAACTTTTCACCTTCATTCTTAGCAAGGGCCTTGATATTGGCTTTGAAGATGGTCTTGGCAATATACATTTCAAAACCCTTTTCAATTACCTTTAATATTGTTTGTGGCTACAAACCACAAATGAATGAGCTTACACAAAAAACTTCATAATTTCAAAGGAAACAATATCTTTAGATGAATACCTCAATGAAGCTAGCCATATTGATCCCAAGGTGTGTGAAAAAGTGTGAAGCAAGCTACTAGAATGTTGAGATGATTCAATTCATAGCTCAAGGAAGATATGAAATCATAACAATACTTATTGGAATGTCTAGTTGCCCAAAGATACCATAACATAGTTTAAAATAAATAATAAATAGTTCACATCAAATTGCCATCCAAATTTATAACATGTAAATGTTCATGATCTATAGGAACAAAACTCCTTTGAGTTTCAACATTAACTTGCATAAATACCAATATATCACATGCAAAAAACATTTACACACAAATTGAGTCCACATCCTTTACATCTTCATGCAAAACATAACATATGAATTATAACATAGGGACATAACATAGGCAACACAAATTTTGAAGTCCTAAGCCTTTTGTGAAAGGATAATGTCTTGTGGTAATTAGAACTACCTTTAACTACATTCTAACACTCGTTAGTTTAAAACACCTTCAATTGATGTCAAAAGCATTAGCCCAACAGACTAGAAGGGAAAGGAACTATGCATGTACAATATATAAAATTATCTTCAAGTTGAAAATCAATAATTATGCACAAGTTGGCCACACATGCTTAAGAGCTATGAGAACCCTTGGATGCATTAATATGTTGTGAACTCCACTAAAGCCATATACTTGAACTAAGGCAATTGAAACTTAGCCCAAAAATGGAATATGCATAATGAAATGAATGATGGACCTACAAAACAACCCATATTTGCATATAATATGTAAATATTTATTTACAAAACAAGGAATGGACATGGGGATACATTTATCATCATTGTTCACAACATGATGTAGTCCTAATTTTTAGAAGGCATATATATATATATATAACAAGCCTTTGTTTCAAATTCCATTATAGAATGTTAGTTTAGAAAGGAAAGTTTTGAATTTCATATAATTCTTGTGCATACATCCTCACCATCAAATTTAAATGAGTAAGCTAATTCTTCAACTTAAAATTTTATAAAGTTAAAGTTAGAGATGCATTCATCCTCCACAACGTTTAGAACAAGCATAGCTACAACTTCAATTAGGTTCATATATTCAAACAACTTGTTCCTCAAATTTTGACAATTGATCACATTTGACTCAACATACAACTAGTAAGGTGACAATCAAAAGGAGGTTGCATGACAACATTATTAGTTATTAGAATGTGTGATGACAAGAACGAAATACATATTATTGGTCAAGGAAAACCTCATGATGCAACCATGGACAATGTAAAGCCCCATTAGCTCTAGGAGTGGTTTTATGATGACAATTATGTGCTTTAAGATTGTTAAACATCAATTAAAAGCTAATTGATGTTGTTTAAACATCATTTGGATATATTTGATGATGGAGCCAAATTATGCTTATGGAATTTCAAGAGCTAGGAATCATCTATAACTTCATCAATCAAGGGTGTATATAAATGAATGGTTTAATTTTATGAATTTGTGTTGGTTAATTATGAAATACCCATCTTGTTTCAATGTCTCCTTTAACAAAACATATGATCTTAAAATTTTCAATTAGGACTTAATTCTAAATTTCCAACTTGATTACGAAAACATAATTAAAATTTGAAAAAACTATGTCAAGTATTAGCAACATGGATTTTTGAAATCCAAAAATATGGATTGGTTGGCTGATTGTTGAAAACAATAGAAAATAAAAATTTTCATATTGTTATTTATTCCATATACTAACTCAATATATGGTGTAGCATGAAATAGTAAAGCTTTATGTGAAATTCTTCCAAATATTATCAAATGAACATTATATAATGGATTTTGTGTGGACTATTTTTTTCCAAAAAATGAGCCATTAAGTTAGGCATTCACCTTTAAACCTTTTGTTGTTGAGGTGCATTGATCCTTAACACTTTGCCATACAACTACCTAATCTTCCTTTGTACCACTAACACTACATTGGTGAACCTATTAGTCTTGTGTGGCATGTATTCTTGGTTTTGATGCATGAACGATGAAGTTAATTTTACAACAAAGTCCATTTCTAATTGTGGTTTAGTCTAAAAAAAATTTGTTTCTTTTTAGAATTGTTGGATTTGGTTTTCACAAGGGTCTGAAAAACTTATCTAGTTTTCTTTTCAAATGAAAAAACTTTAGGGATTGTAGCAAGGTATTAAAATTTTCATTTTTTTGAAAATTTGTTGGTTTTTAATGCCCCAAATTTCCATAAATTTGAAAATGGCCAATTATCTAAATTAGTTTTCAGAAACTAGTTATGGGATTTTTATTTTTAAAAAACTCACAAAATCATTGTCAAAACAAATTTTTGATGAAATCAATAATATGCCAACAAGAATGTCAAGCTTTGGATGCTTCTAAAAACCCTTGTCTTGTAGCAACTAAGGTTAAACTTTAAATATCCTAGCTAGAGACCTTTTAAACCCCAAATTTAGACTATAACTTTTTTTCAAAACTTGACTAGATAACAACCTTTTACCCCACGTGGTCTAAACCAATTTGAAAGAGCATGGGCTAAATATGGTTTTTAGTGGTTAAATCTCGCATGAAAGAATCGACAATTTGAATGTCCATCAAGATATCACTAAATTTAATACCATGCCATGTTTTAAATTTGATACCTAGGTGATAGTCAACTCATCTTGTGATACTTGGCCAACAATGGTTTAATCCATCACACAACACAAAGCACATTATTCTTGTGCTCCAACAAACCTTGCAAGGCCTAGAACCTTGAAAAACCTAGACGGGGTCATGAAAATATTACTTTAGTTGGGGTCTATGTACAATATGGCATACAAATCAATTTGACATGACATTACAATTGCAACAAAAGTATCAAATGAATGCATATTTACTTCAAGATTTAGTTTGCAAATTACCTTTATAATTAGTAGCACACAAGTTAGATCAATGATATTTTTTGCATCACAAAAGAAATTCAATATAACTAGCTTTGAAAATAAAATAAGACGTACTTAGAAGGAATGAACATTGAAATTCATCTTGTCTTTATGTTCCCTAGGTTCTTTAGAACCTTTGATTCTATCACCTCAACCAACTTAAGTGTATGTTTAAAGTGTTTATTGGGGGATGGCTATAATAGTACATGGCATCAAACAAACTTTCAACTTGAGGATTGAACCCATCAATCTTCCTATTGATTCAAATCAAGGATGACATAATTTGCACAAATAAATTACATTGTTGTGCCATGCAATGAATGTCAACAATGTAAGGGTTGTGTTTGTCCATTAGTTAAACAATTACACTTGTTTTCAACCCTTGAATGTTGTTGCACCATTAACCCCAGAACACTAAAAGCTTGTTAGTAATAATAGGTATTGTCGAACCACCAAAAACAACAAAGGACAAAATATCATGGTAATTAGGTTATCAAATGTGGCTCCTTTTACAACTTTTTTTAATTTAGAAGGATTCACATGTTCTTCTAGTTTTCAATCACATAAACATGCACATAAATCCATCATTGATTGTCCAAAGTGGTGACAATTTATCACACACGATTGAGATGAATTTGGTGTTTTGCACAACCAAATTAATGCTTTAAAACCATTGTTTGCATAGCCTTTGCCATTTTCACCAATTAAAGTTTCTCTAACGATTGCTTGAGGTATTCACAATCCATAAGAAAAAATTCTTTCAAATGTTCAAAATGAATCATGGGCCCACCATGATTCAACAAATGCAATATGGCAATGAATTGGATATATATGTATATAGCCAATTACTTCTTTGGTACCTCCATTGAGCACCATTTGCATGTAATTGAATCTAGACCCTAATGTGCATGGAAACTTTAATTCTTTCAATGTTGGCTATCATTTTATTGTAATTATCACTAATAACAATTTATGGGTGAGGTACTACAACTATCCTCCTCCTTAATTGTTTCTAGAGTCCATCCAGTTTAGTTATTAAAAGTTTTTCTTTGTAACATCTGTACAAGAAAGAAGATTTTCTAGTGCAACACATGTGCATCTAGTTGTCAATATCCATTTAATAGGGTTGGCCCATGGGAATTTAATAATCCATGTGTTTTCAAAAATTTGGCTTATATTTTATTTATTCTTCTTTTTCTTGGGTAGGTTTTTCATTGCCAAAAATCCTAGAATTAGATACATTTGCCCAAGCTTCCTGTTCCAAGTCATATGTCATCATCCGGCGAGTTGTTGATGTCCGACATTGCAGAGCTCCATTACTCATGGAGCATCCTTGAATGAATCGAAGATCACTTGGTGTGTTTGTGACGGCCTTCCACATGTCACACCTTGACTCATATACTTCTGTACATAACTCAATTCGGGCACCATTGTGTCGGACTGGGGGAAGTGGCTGCAATTGAGCTACTCGGATAACCTTGTATGAATTGGATGTTT
>Ga0209611_10004935_pt1 | contig 22610 bp, 16 predicted proteins | sample S1TSphgellanicum_3_FD_187693 | JGI IMG/M metagenome (GOLD analysis project Ga0209611, IMG submission 187693) | Host-associated microbial communities from peat moss isolated from Minnesota, USA - S1T2_Fc - Sphagnum magellanicum MG (SPAdes) (version 2) | ecosystem: Host-associated > Plants > Peat... | reverse complement strand
TTATAATGTGGGGGGGGCGGGGGGGGGGGAAAAGAAATGTAAGAGAAAGCACCAAGACAACTTCAACTTAAAAAAGCCGAACAAAAAGAAAGTCTGCTACTCTCTCTCGTCGTCCTCCAAGTCTTTGGAGAGGAAAGAACGGTTCAATGAACCTGCCACATGTTTCCTCAACAAACTTTCGACACCTTTTTGAGCATGCATGTCATGAGCTAATAATAATACCACCTTATTCCCCCTCTCCCCTCAAATTATTGGAAATCAATCCGTCAAGGTAGATTATCAATCCTCCAACTTTAAACATATTTATGATAGAATTTTTTTTAATTTAAAAAATCTAAATTTAAAAAAAATAATTAATTTTTTTTAAAAATTAATGAAAATATTTTTTTATAAAAACCCTTATCACCTACCCTAACTATGTAATATTATAACCCATGATTCTCAAAATAAATATTTGAAAGTTCACCCTTATGCATAATCAGCAATTATTATCAAATAAATAATCAAATAAATTGATTACTTGGGTATTATAATGATAATGAAATTGAAAATCACCAAGGCTTTATTATATTATACCATCCTATGTGGTCCAAAAATATATATTTTAAACCTACTTGACCAACCGGTTATGAAACAATGTACTCTTGTTTTTTTTTTATGAAAATGAAATAACTAGCCAACATTAGTAGTCATGATATATGAAATGTTTCAATTGTGTTGTGTTGCAATGGCCAAAGATGTTTGTTCAATGGAGTTGTGTCACAAAATTGCACCAAATGTTTCAATTGTGTTGTGTTGCAACGGTCAAAGATGTTTGTTCAATGGAGTTGTGTCACAAAATTGCACCAAATGTTTCAATCGTGTTGTGTTGCAATACATGAAAGATTTGATTGTGTTATGTAACGACACACAAAATGTTCAAAGATTTTTGTTGTGCTTTTCACTTGTACCAAATATTTAAAGAAGTTGTTTAGTTTGTGAAGAAAGGCCCCCAATGTCACCATCTGTCATGTCATGGACCCCTTTTTTATTTTTTTCCTTTTCTTTCAGGCTACGTGTGAGGTAGGTAGTTAGTTGTTATACTCATGTGGCAATTTGCCTAAACCCTAAACACATCACACATGGTCAATTTTGTGTGAATTTGTATTTAAAATCTAGGTATATACCTATAGACACATTCTTGAAAGGCCAAAAAAAAAAATTTTTAAAACAAAAATTGATAAAATTGAGCTTTTTTCGCTCCATTGTAAAAACGCAAGTTTTCACAATTAAGTTAAGCAAAAACTTAGTCCATGAGATTTTCCCAAAAATATAAAAAAAAATTCAAAATTTTTGGAAATGAAAAAGTTTTGAAGGTTTTCAATAGCCAGAAGTGAGGGAAAAAAAATAGTGAAAATCATCAGATTTTTATTTTATTTTTATTTTTTCAGCGTGTAGCCAAAAATGCAAGAAACATGATGGAAGATTTTTATTTCCTAGGTTTTATAGCCAGATTTGGCTAAATCTTCGGACGGGATAGTGACCCTTTTTGTTTGAACAAAAATTCCTAAAAAAACAAAACCACTGATAATAATATTATATCTTACATTTTCTTGGGCATTTATGGATGATATTTTGGCTTGTGTTGAAACTTGAGATTAGTTATAGAGTTATAATAATCTAAAGGATTTTGGTTTCTTTTGGAGGATTTTTCGAAGATTAGGTATATTTTTGCATGGTGAAATATTTGAGTTTCCATAATTCTTCTTTCTGCCTTAACATACTTTTTAATAATGAAAATGGCAAGGCCAATGGGAACCAACACCTGGAAGTCCAAAATATGCAAGATGGATGATGGTGTGTGGATAGAAAACATATTTTTCATTGTGTTATGGTCCCATGTTTAACCACAGTGGTTAGTTATGTACCAACCATTCACATGTATCAATTTACCTAGTAAAGCACCTACCAAGTAGCTTTGATTATTTACATAGGAACCAGTTACATTTCATATTTACTTACCTATGATAGGTAGCCACTTATATAGGTAGTTTACCTGAGTAGTGTACCTATGATACCTAGCCATTAGGTAGTTATTCATGGGTATAAAGTATGCAAGGGCCATGCCATGATATCTAAATTATTTTTCTTTAATTTTTAATTTTGATTATACTTTCGACTACAATATTTGTAATATACATAACAATACTTGATAGCACATTAATCGTAACTAAACTAAAATTTGCACAAGGAAATAATGGATTTCTTTTCTTTCTTTCTTTTGTTGTGAAGACAAATGATGAACAACATTCATAAAGACCTTATGTGTAATTGTTCATGGATGACTAGCTATGTGTCGTCCCCTCTAAACGCTTGACACTTTGGATGATTAAAGATGCTAATCATTGATGACTAGAAGGTTCACGAATCTAATGCAAGACTTGGAAATTAATTCAATTTGTTAATTCACTATTGGAAACCTCTATACTAAAATCAAAAAAGGAAATTGTGACTTTAGTTGAAATGATTTGTTTATGAATTCAAAAAAAATGGTCTATAATTCAAACCAACAGGCGCATCTATGATAAAATATATGTTACACAATTTTTAATACATGTATAACATGTATTAAAACACAATTGTGATTGAGCTTTTGAGATGGCAAGTGCAAACACATTATGTTTGGTGCATTTTAATTTATTTTAAATATTTATATCCAAACCTTTAGAAACATACTTTTAGACCCAAATTTGAATGTTGGGTGTGCAATATCATTTCCCAAAGCCAATGACCTCAACTAATGGTATCAATTCACATATGTTTTATTGTTTTACCCATACGGTTAAAGCTTAATGGTTAAGAACTTCAACTTTGGCTTGGATATGAATATTCACAAAATATTTAAATTATAATTGACCATTTTGTTTGATTTGACAATGATTTTCAATTTTAGATTCAACCAAATGCTTTATTTTCATTTTTGTGCTTTCTTTCAACAATTTCATTTTTTAATACTTACAATTTGCATACATGTTTTGAAATGGGATAGTGACATTCATATCCATCATTATTGTGTTAAAAAAATTAAACAAAAATGGGTTATTTGCACCTTACTTCAATGAATCTATTAAAATTGAAAGGTTTTTAATAAAGTTGAAGGAAACCATAAATTGAATGTATATGAATGAATTTTTAACCAATAGATGCATGATTTTGATTAGATAATTTTAGTTTAAATATCTCCTCATGGAAATTCAACACATGTTTTATAATATATTAGTTGGGATGCCTATTATTTTCATGGGTGTGAATGGTAAAAGGACATTTCAAAGTCAAATGAAATTTGATTAGATCATATGCATAAATTAACATGCCTAATGTAGGGCCTTAAAAGGAGGATTTTTGGAAAAGGTTCATTCATCTTTATCACAAAGGTGGTTAAACATTGAAAAAAATGTTTATCAATTCCAAAAGAGATAATGATTGGAATGAAAAATTGAACATTGTCCACCAACTCCATAAGTGAAGTAGTTGGAGGTCGGAAAAAAAAGTCCAACCATTTTAGAGGAGAGAAAGTTGGAAAACATAACCCAATGCCCACCCTTTCAAAAGGAAAGGGAGGTTCAAGGGAAAAAAAATTGTTCATCCATTTCCATAGAAAAATGTGGTCATATGAAATAGAATCATATTCACTTAACTATAGAGAAGTTGAAGATCTCAAAAAATTGTCCACGTGTTCCAAAACAAAAAAGGTTGGAAGAGGAAAAGGAAAATAATGGTTCACCTTTGAGAGAGAGAATGGAGGTTGGAAGGGAAAAAATGAAACAAAATGTTTGCCCATTCCAAAAAAAGAGGTTGAAGATAAATAAATAAACATCTTGTTCATCCATTTCCAAAAATAAAAATATTGGAAAAGCATGTTTGTTATTGGAAAACTTTGGTCACAAAAATCAAATTTAAAACTATGCAAATGAAAAACCTTTTTGGGGGTTCCAATCACTAAAATTCAAAACAACAAAAGTGGAAAAATTGCCCAATTTTTATAAATCATCACATTTTACATTTGAATGTAGTATGTAGCCAAAATATAGAAGTGTAATTAAAAATGTTGATTTCATGTCTTGTTTATAATGATATTTGGTTAAATCTTCCTACAAATGATTTTTTTTTGGGTACATGAAAAGATAGAATGCATTAGTTGGGAAGGAAAGGAAAATGGGGGAAAACCCCACCATTTCAATAGGAAAAAGTTGAAGGGGAATATATATATATATAACCATGCCCCCCATTGCAAAGGAAAAAAAATTGGAAGAAAATAAATAATTTTTCACTATAAACAAAAATTCATGAAGTTTGCAAAAGGGTATATATAGGTCAATAAAAGGCAAAGGAAAGGGAGCTTAGAAGGAAAATGGAATACAATAGCACCTTAACGGATTCAATAGTGGGGTGCCAAATTATTTATTTATTTATGAAATGCATTTTGGCATATAATATTTTTAGCATGAATGATGATAACAATCATTTTTATCCATTTTGATATATAACAACCATGTATTACATTTTTTGATTTATTATTATTATTATTATTTGTTTTTATGTTACTTGATTTTGCATACTTTAAACTATAATGGATTGCATTAGAATGTGTGGAGAATTTGTGTTGTTGACAATGGGTGAAAGTTTTAATAAGTCATGATTTTGAATGAAATACATTTTTGAACTTGTCTAATGTCTAATTTTGACATTTTCACAATGATATGGACACCAAACATTTGCATCCACAATATCTTATTTTCCATCAAAACTTGACACCATATTATTATTCAAATGAAAAATGTACAATTACAACAACAAAAAGGCAAAAGATGAAGAACATGTTAGTGACCAAAGATTATAAACTATAGGTTTCCAAAACTTTCACCAATGTGGAGCTTGAAATTTTGAAATTTTAACAACAATTATTTTCAAAAAATCAAAAATTTATACAATAATTTAATTATTACCAACTATGTTTAGGTATTACAACAACAACAACAATAATAATAATATCCAAAATAGAATGAACTTGAAGAAAACAAATAATTATCAACCACCACTACAAAGGATAAATGATTTTGAAGAAACAAGAAATGTCCATGACCTATTCCTAAGGAAAAATAAGTGGGAAGAAAAATAATTAATTGTTCACCATTTTGTTTTTGGAAAACTTTGTAGAGAGGTATGTAAGTCTATAAGGGACATATTAGGGTTTTTGTAGGCAAATTTGAACAACACAAACAAACATCATTTTTTGATTATATAGATGTGTTAACATCTTAAATTGTGATTAAATTCATGTTGGATCTTGGTATGAAAAATGTTGAATTAGGGTACAACTAAAGCTTGTGGAATTTACACAACAAAAATTAAATAAATGTATTGAGTTTAATGTTTGCAAGGATCAATGGCATTTACATAATGTGTTTAATAAGACATTTTTTTAATGTATTTAATATTGTGATAAGCTTTGAATTTAGTTATGCTTAAATTGATTTTTTCTCCAATGAAATAATGTCATGATACTAACTTTTGCAAAATGGCTAAAAAAACTCCTTTGCAAATTTTGACAATAAATGAAAATGAAGATAAGAAGGAAAGTTAACAATGTTGGACAATGGATGAAAATGGAGGTACCTAAAAGAATCTAAAAAGTTGGACAACTTATTGATGATCTTAATTATGAAGTTGAAATATGGAATTCCAAAATTAAAATGAACATGATATGGAACATGTCCAATTTCCCCAAATTTTTATTTTTTGGGTTTCACCTTTCATACTTTCTTAAATCCATCCATTGGGCAACTTCTCCAAGCCCAAATGATAAAATGGTCTCCATCAAATTTGATTAGACCCAAAGGAATTACTAGTAAGTAGTAAGTCATAGTTGAATTTGTCTAGTTAAATTAAGATAACTAAAGTACATGGAGAACCAATTACACCTAACTAGATTTTGTAATAGACTATTTTGGACCATTGCATATTATATCAATCAAATGTTGGCATTCCTAAGGGAGCACATTTTGACATTGTCAAAGTTTGTTTTGGGTTACCAAATATGTAGTTATAACCACCATAGTTGTTGTACGGACATAAAAAACAAATGAATAGAAAAACAAGGGCAAGACTTGAATGTAAGAGAATGAAATGTGAAAGAAAGGACTCATTGTGGTTATGTTACACGACTTTTGTAAATATAATATTTTCAAGAAAACAATGTTAGTAACAAAGGGAAAGGATATGATATGTGGATGTGTGTGTGTTGGTGTGCATAAATGTTATTTGGTATAACTAAATGACTTCAAAGATGAAGATAACTAATTGGAACAATGATAATGGAATAAATTATAAGAGATAATAGCTTAATTAGAAAGGTTCAAATGATCAATAGCAAAATTGGTCATTGCCTTGGTTACTTTGATACATGTTACTTGGGATTAATGGAATGGCTAACAATGTAACAACGTTACAAAAATTGTGGTGAAAACCGATAAAAATGGACAACTAACACATTTCTCGTGTTCATCTGTTGACCAACTTCCCATAGGTTCATTTGTCATCCAATTTACATGGGTTCATCCATCATCCCATTTCCTTTTGGTTTGACCAATTCTCCCCATTCCTAAGGTTCATCCAGTATCACACTTCTTGAACATGTTCATCCATTGTTTAACTTATCAAGATTCATCATTTGCTTAGTTTTTCCATAATTCACTTGGGCTCCACATTGTTGTGCAATATTACTCATGATCAAATGACAAAATACAAGTATGAGATGAATTTCTATGAAATTTTAGTTCCATTCAAATGAAAATTTTGAATGACATTTGTACAATAGCATGTAATTTTCCCAACATCCATTGCATTCTACATAAAGATGTGGATATGTGTTCTTCAAAGGCTTTGAGGTCACCAATTTCACCATGTAGTGTGTTGGATTGTTTTATGTGGTAGTGCAATAATTAAAGTTGCACATGAAAATGATAATGCAACATGACATCCAAGGTTTTTTTTTATTTTTTTTTTTTTTTTTTGACTAAGCAAAAATCATTTATTAGATCCATGGAAACAAGGCGATCAAAGTAACCATCCCATCAATGCAACTTGATGACTAGATGGTCAAACCCATGTAAAGTGACATGTAGAAGAACCCACAAAACAATTTTAAATTTGTGATATTAGGTAGTTGATATTGTTAATCTAATGGAATTGTTCAAGTGCAAAGCCACCAACATGAAATGATGATGATTCTATGGTTCCTTAGGCTTTGGCATTAGGTTAGGTAATGAAAATCCATTTATAGGATGAGAATTCCCTTCTTGTCTTTGATTGTTGTGTCTCTAGGTGGTTGAATTTAAATTGGGCCTACTTTTGCCTAATTCTTTTTAAACTTTATGTACTTTAGAAATTTCTTTATTGTTATAGTTTTCTATCATTTATTGGGTTTGCATTATGTTGCAAAAACCAAGAATTGGAGAGGTTATTTATCACCGATAGCATTTGACAAACTTATGGGTGCATAACATATGATTCATGTTAATTAAAATTTCAATATTTATTTATCACTTGTATTTTCACCAAAAAAAAATTTAGGAATTTGATTCATGCTTGGCATTCAATTTTTTCCTAAACCCTTTAATAATATTTTTCCAAGGTTGGAAAATTGATATGAGTAATAATAGGTCCCATAAAATTTTATTGTGAAATGAATGTAATAACAATAGAATATTTCTCTCCAAAAATATAAACATTTTGTGACACACCTTTCAACTTGTCCCAAGGTATTGGTAGTAATTTTTCAAAATGAGAAAAAAATTTAAAAAATAAAAACATGTGTCGCACTCCCCAACTCCATGTATTGGAACACCAAGGGTGTGCCAAAACTTCAAGATGGGATTGAAACAAATTTAAATTTTAGCTTACTTTTTGTTTTTTTTTAATTTTAAACCTTATGTATTTTAGAAATTTTTTTATTGTGGTAGGTTTTGTGCATTAGGTTTGTAATTTTTTGCAAAAACAAAAAATTGAAGAAAATATTTAAAACTAAATGACATTCACAAGCACCTTTCATTCAATTCACTTGTACAAGCCAAACAATATAAGTTGTTTAATGTAAATGGAACAAATTTGGGTCACATACATACTTTGATTTCACCCTTGACTTGGGAGGAGACACCACCTTCCTCCTTATAATATATTTTTGAGTTGTCCATGGGAATTACATCAAATGACTAAAATTTTCAAAAATCGTTAAATTGATTTCAAATTAGAAAAGATGGTGTTTGATTTTTTATAACATTGTAACTCCTTCAAAACATGTATGGGGTTATATCTCAAAACATTCATATTCGACTAAATTGCATTTGAATACAATTTTTAATCAAGAACTATTAAGTGAATTATGGTGCAAAATGGACCCTATACATGTTTCATTTATACCATCTCTAATTATCATCATCATTAAACTTCTGAAGTTCCATCTTTCCCAACATCCTTGGTTTTATCCATTATCAAATTTCCATGGTTTGAATATCCATCATTTTTTTAAATTAATATATTATTTAATTTTCCAAGATTCATCCAATGTCCAACATATGCATATTCATTCATTTTTCAACTTTCCTAAATTTAAATTCCTAGGTTCTGTTTTCCCTAATTTTCTTGATTTAATTTAAAACATTTAAGAAGAAATCAACGAAATGGTGTTTGCCAAATGAATGGTTATAAAATAAAATTATTAAACAATGCTTGTTGCAAATTTTGTTAATTAATGAAAAGTTGTTGAATTTATTAAAAAACATTCATTTACAAAGTTGTTTTAATTTTTTAATTTTTTAATGTAAATCAAGTTAAGAGATTTGTTGAAATTCCTCACAACATGTGTATTGTAAAATATTTCATTATCATAATTATTCAATCTTAATTTCACCAATCTTCAAAAATTTCTATTTTGAAATCTTTTAATTTCAGTTTCTAGCTTATACATTAGTGTCCTTTCACATCAAAATGATTTCGTGGCGTTTAATAACAATAGTAATAATTCAATCATATATTTCATAATAAGCTAACCATTCACATAAGTGCAACAACAACAAAAACATTTTTGGATACCTACATACCCATAACAAATAAACTCAATTAACTATATGGTTAATCGCAATTGTTAATTACAATAAAATTATCCATAAAGTAACATTGGGTTTCAACTTCACTTTCCTCCCGATTGTCCTTCTCATTTGCCCTTTTTGAACTATCCATAAAGTCACTAAAAGATTAGATCAACCATAAAAACTCAAGATAACTTTGCAAAATTTAAGCACCATGATCACTTTTCTAACCATAGGCTAATTTACTTTCATGGTCGTTGATGATGGACCCGGGGTGAAATATGTAAGGCCCAACTACCTAATTATCTATGGGCTACGTACCTACCTAAAAGTATTCATACACCACCTACATATCTACCCAAAAGCTACCTATGGTCTACCTACTATCTACCTATGGATTGTTTAAGGATTACCTAGAAGGTGTATAAGGGCTACTTAGGGTATTTCTAGATCAGGGGATACTTAACGATTACTTACTTGTAGGGTTATATAAAAATCATTTAGGGATTACCTAGAGGATTATTTTGAGGGTTATTTTGGGGCTTTTTAAGGGTTATTTTAGGTTCATTCTAAAGATTGCTTAAATTAAGGAAGATTTTAAAAATATTTGTGAGGTTAATTAGGGGGTTATTTAGAAAGTTCTTTTGGGGCAATTAGAAACTACTTAAGGAGTTATTTAGGTTCCAACCTAGGGATTGTTTAATTAGGGGAAACTTAGAAAATATTTGTTGCAGTTAGTTAGGGGGCTATCAAGGGGTTACATATGAGGTTCTTTTGGTGCTACCTATATATTATTTAAGAGGCTACCTAGAGACATTTTTTGGGTTTACTTATGGGGTTGCATAGGGGGTTACTTCAAGTACATTTAGGGTATTATTTACCTTATAATGGAGGTTGTTTTGTGGTCATTTTAGGGGTTAATTAGGGGATTAATAAGGAGACTACCTACAGACTTCCTATATTAGGGGATACATATGGGGTTATTTAAGGTACACTTAGGGTAATATTTAAGGGGCTATATTGGAAGTTGTTTTGTGATCATTTTGGGAATCATTATGGGGTTAACTAGGGATGGATTATTAAGGATACAATAACCTACATACTTCCTAAATTAGAGGATACATATAGGGTTACATAGGGGCTACCGAAAAGGCTATTAAGGAGACTACCTAGGGACTTTCAAATTTAAGGCATACCTAGGGAATACTTATAAGGTTACAGAAGGGGCTATTTAGGGGGTTATTTAAAATCTAGCTAGGGGATATTTAAAGATTAACTAAGGGCTTACCTTGTTTGAGGTTATCCATATGGTACAATTTAGAGGGTTGTTTAAAAGGTACCTAAAGGGGATATTTTAGGATCATGTAAGGGCCTACATAAAGTAAAGGATACTTAATTGTCATTTACAAGGTTATTTAGGCGAACGGTTATTTGGGGTGCTACATAAGGCTTATTTAAATGTATACAAATGTTACCATAATTTTAGTCCAAAATCATAGTTCATAACGCTAACTTTATTCTTGTTCCTAATCCATGAACCCAAAAATGCAATACAAATTAATGTGAATTTAAAACCTTTGTTATCACCCTAGTGCAAAAGCTAATCCATGACCTTTATTTTAAATCCACAAGCTTTGTTTTATAGTGGATTGTATAAGTGGAAACAACTTTCACATTTTTGTTTGTTTCATTTCACTTGTGAAAGGCATTTCCACTTGAAGATCACGGCTTTATTTTCAAGTCATGGTTTTAATTATATGGGAGATGGTTATAGCTCCTCTTCCTCAAGTGATGATGAGATGTTGGAACTTTGTTCATGGACATGGATAGGCAAAGTCATGTGTAGTTATTCTAGCCAATTCATTTGGCATGTTGAATGTTAATGAATTGGAAGAAAGTGAAGGTCAATTAGTGGACCCATGTGTGAGAATTCAAGATGTGTTTGCTACTATGCAAGCAATGCCAAGGTTGTTCAAAATATTAACCAATTTCACATTGGTGGAATTTGACGAATTGATAACACTAGTGTCCATCCTTGTTAGCCATGAATGATCTACAAGTGGGCACCACAATTTAATTTCAAACTAAAAATTTGATTTTAAATGTTTAGGTTTGGGGTTTTGGATTATGTGTTTCATTGCAAAGTTTGGATTAAGGAATTAAATTAAGGTTTTGGATTATAAGGTTTGGACTGAAGTTTTAATTTTAGGGTTGGGTTTTGGTTATAACGTTTATATTAGGATTTTTGTTTTAAAATTTATGTTAGGGTTTCAATTCTAGGGGTTTATGTCTTAGTTTTAGACAAATTGGATTAAAGTTTTGATTAAGGTTTTAGTTATAAGGTTTGGGTTAGTTCAAATTTTGGATTAAGGATTGGATTCAAGTTTTAGTTTTAAGGTTAGGGTTTTAATTTTAGACTTTGGATTAAGGTTTGGATTAAAATTTTAGTTTAAAACTTTGGATTAAGGTTTGGATGAAAATTTTAGTTTAAAACTTTGGATTAAGGTTTGGATTAGGGTTTTAGTTTTAGGGTTTGAATTAAAGTTATAATTAAAAATTTGGATTAAGGTTGGGTTTAAGGTTTGGGTTAGGCATTTAGTTTTAAACTTTTGATTAAAGTAGGGTTTAGAATTTGGATTAGGGTTTTATTCGAAAATGTAGGGGTTAATGGATCGTGGATATTTTGTAAATGATCACCACATTCAAACATGGCATCTTTTAAAATTGAGCTTTGAATAATGTGCCTTCTATAGTTTATTTTGGACATGAAACATGATAACGTTTGCATATATGATTTTTTTATGGAATCATTTGAAGAGTGTAATTTGTGATGTCATTTTCATTGCATTTTACATCAATCATGGAATTCAAGATGAGATCTGATAGCCCATTTTATGAGAGGAACTTGTGTTGGGCACCACCATACCTAACTTCTAGGGTTGCATTGGGTTGATTAATGACACTGACGCGCTCCCAAATTCCTAGTTAGACCCAAGTTGGGTCTAAGTTACTTAACAGCGGAATTGTGAAGAACTCGGGGCACGTTCCCAGCTTTCAACACTAGAAGGGGTATAGGGGCGTGTTGAAGCTCTGGGATGGGACTAGGAAGAGTGAAAAATTTTACTTACTTACTCGAACCTGCATCAAACCAACTAACAAGTTGGTTAATTCACTTTCTGGAGCACCCTTGGTGCTAGGACGAGTCACATGCAACTCTGGACTCACAAGACTCATCACGACCTGGACTCGGGGGAAGCCACCACCTTCCCCCATATAGTATACTATGTGCCTCTCCACGGCACTCACATCCGAATGGCTTTTTGTCCCGGGACTCTCAAAGAGAAGTCCTGAAATTATCCTGGTTTGAATTCTTGGGACTTTGCGACGTCATAATTTTTTGCTCAGACCTCTGATTGAGATGAGGTCTAAAGCAAACTTGTAACTCTCCTTGAGATCTTTCCAATAGTCTATCGCACTCAACCTGCATGCATCAGGGTCGGGTCGATTCCCAACTTTTAGTGGTCGAGAGTCAAACTGTCAGTTTGACTCTCGACCTTTCTTTTTGCCATAACTTGTGCTGCAGATGTCCAAATGGCCCATGAGAGCTCATTTTCGACATCTACACTTTGATAGCTTTCCAATGATATAAATAACACCCTAATGCCATGTGTTTTGGCCCCTGTAATCAAATTCTGAAATTTTGGGAGTCTCGAAGGACTCCCAAGTCCCAACTTTGGGAGTGTGAGTTCCATCTTCACACTCTCTCAAAGTAAGGTTATGACGGACACATCCATCAAAATCCAAAAATCTTGGAACAATGTACACACAAAACTTGGTTCAATGGGTGCAAAAAAATGTAATCAATGAACAACATTATGGTTGTTGTTCATCGAGGTTTGTTCATCTACCTAAATTTTAAATATCCAGGATCTCACCATGTTGCCAACATATTGCACCAATTGGACTACATTAAAATTGGTGTTAGTATTGTGTGCATGACGATGAATTTTTTTGTTCATAGACAAAATATACACTTTTTAAATACATGTACATAAGAATTTCATTATTCCTATGCATGCATGTTCAAACTAAACATAATGTATAAATTCAAATTCAAAAGATAGTAAAACAATTTTATGAATGTTATTACAAATGAACAAAAATACAAAATGATTCAAACTCACCTCCTTAAATAAATTAGGTGGTTCTTACTAATACATGAAGTAATAATCTAACATTAATTCAAAATATGTACCACTAACTACTAACTAAAGTAGTTACTTGACTAATTAGGAATTAAAATGCTTAATGATAACTAATTACTTAACATTTATTTGATTCTAACTTAACACATACAAAGGTCGAATATGTACTAATACATGGTAACATATATCTAACAAAATAATTATAGATTATGATTTAAAACTTTAAGAAGTCAAATATATACATCTAATAACTTAGATTTAACATTTTAAAAATCAAATCAATACATCTGATATTACAAATTTAATATTTTAAAAAGTCACATATATACATAAGATAACTACATGTTTAACACTTAAAGAGGTCAAATGTGTGGTTAATACAAGGTTAATAACTTTGGATATTTTTTGAAGGAACCTAGTTATTTAAATGAAAAGATGTTCATCATGAAAAAAATTGGGAAATGTGAAGTGGCTTCTAATGTTAACCAAGATATTAGTAGGGCCTACAACACAATGCATGTTGTGTACATAATGCAAATGGAATGGGGGATAGGTGGTTTGAAAAATAAATAAAGATGATTGATGAAGAAGTTTGATTCCACATAACCAAAGTACATACACATAATTAAAATTACAACTATCCTAACAAATTTTATGCATAGATGTTCGATGGACTTCTCATTTAAAGTCATAGGCAAGTATTAAGTCAATGCCTAACCCTACTAACCATGGGTGGGACAAATATTTCTAGTTTTACAAGTCTAAAATGTCATAACCCTAACATTAAATTCTTGATTAAATGTGGAATGCAAAGGCCCATGAGGCCAAGAAAATGTGTTTAGGCGTGAAACAAACTTTCACAAATGAGGGAAAGTGCAAGGTATGGAGCCCAATGACTTCCAAATGCACTCTCACTTTGGGAGTTACATTCGTGCGAGAATTACGAATGTTTAAAACATTAGTCGGAAAGGCAAAAAAACATCAAATTGGGCCCTTAAGACACCATTTAAATTTTTTTGAAGCTTAAATGCTTAAAGTGCCCTTTCATTATTCATTTAAACCCAATTTGCATAAGTTATGATCAAAAGAAAGGGTGGGAGGCAAATTGGAAATTTGATTCCCAATCACAAACCCCTTGAAATCAAGGGTCAAATGAGGTCTAATTGGGGCATGCTATACATAATTGGAAATATATTTTTGAAGGCTATAAGATATTGCCTTTGCATTCTCAAAACATACTTGATTTGAAAAAGATATGAACATCCAAAATGTTGAAACAATAAGAGTCCTAGTTTTAGGACTTTCATTTAGGAATCCTGAGGAAAATTGACATTTGAATGTAGTCCTTGTGGAGAAACACATAATATATTATAGGGAGGGGAGTGGTGCCTCCTCCCAAAGGTTGTGGGTCGTGTAAAACTTATGTTTGAGGTTGTCCCTAGTAAGTTTGTTGCACCACTTTCTTTTTAACGTGCATTAACTACCCTCTTTTCTTGGTTGTGCAAGTTGATTTCATTTTGAACTCTTGCTTGTGAGTTCGTCTTCGTCCCATCCCGGAGCTCCAACCCGCCTTCCTACCCCCGAATTGTTGCAAGTTAGGGAGCATGTTCCAATTTTTTTTTTCTTTTTTTTTTCACTTTAGGACTCACATTTGGGTCTCTTAAAGAGTTTGGGGTTGCATCATAAAATCCCTTTAACCTTTGTTTTGAATTCCTCCTTACTTATAAATATGAAAATGCTAGTTATTTTTAAGTTATTGATTTTTATTTTGTAGCAATTTTTGTGATGTTGGGAGCGCTAGGTGGAGGGCTACAAATGTTCTTTAAGCTTCACAGAAGCAGAGGAAAACTTTGTAAGGAATCAACCTTGTCTGAGTTCTTAAATGCTCGCTCACCAGCCTATCTACCTATGATGGCCTCAATGTAAAAGGTCAAGGTACCAACATGGGTGCTGGTTCACCCTGGCCAAAATATCCCACCCAGCTTTTATTTCAGGAACCATTACTTGACTTTTACCCCAATAGGGTCCTGCTGGGAAGGCCCTGCTGTCAAGCATCACAACCTGAAGGGAAAGAAGCCCTATGCCCTGGACCTTGACTCCTTGGTACATTACTTGAAAATTGTAGGACCGAATTTGAAGTGCAATCCAAAGGCAAATTTTTGTGTCTCATAACATACAATTTTGTCAAGCACAATCATCTCATGATTATGTACAGTGGAATGGTCAAGCCCCTGGCTCTTATGTCAGGTAAGGTGCCAGTGACCCTGCTAGGTGAGGTAAGTGATGCACCTAACAGGATAGCGTAGAGTGAGTTCAAGTGCAGCATTGAAGTTCTCTAGTCTTGCAATTATTATTCAACAACCTAAATGAGAAGTCCTTTGTGGTTGGAATGGTAATAGATGCCAAGGAGCACATCCCTGAAAGACCCTATTCATGGATCTTTGAAAGATGTGGTCGAGAGGGGACAGCCTCATCTTGCAAGCAACCAAGTTCAAAACTGTTGAAGTGAGCTTCACCACAGCCACTTTTACTGGGTTTCCATGCCTCTGCTTTCATATACGTTGCTTTCAGCATTGCACGTCAAGACTTGTGGCACCATCAGGAATGTGTGTAGGAAAGGGATCGGCCTCTTTGGAGGCTTGAAGGATACATGATCCAAAATAACAGGTTGAGGGGAGAGGTAAGGCCATTCAAAATCTTCCTTCAGAAATTGTTGCAGGAGGCTTGAGTAAACCCTTAGGTAAGATTAGTTGTGGCCTCAAATGTCACCCCACAGAAACCTAAATGTCACAGGATATTAACATCTGCCATTGAATCCAGCAATAATTTCTGAGTCCATGTGAGCCAGAGGCAAATCTGACAACCATGTCAGGAAGTGTAGTATAGAATTTGATCTTGGACTCTGTAGAAGATTGAGAAGATCCATTGATTTCCTTCTAAACAGGATTTCCTTGTAAGTCAGCTACATACATAGCAAAAACTGTCATTGCAAGGTGGTGTAAACATAAGGTATTGCTTAGTTAAATGTGAACACCTTGGTACAGCATCCATATTGACTGAGGTGAAACTAATCAATGAACAGCAGGCTGAACTCTGCACAACATGAAATGAGAATTAGTTTCTGGATGTTCAGATTATATAGTGACTCGCCTTCTTGCACTGAACTTCAGTGGCACTGTTGGATTCATGACTGAGCACTAGCCATTTGAAATGATTGCCTGACCTAATCCCTCCATCCTTTCAGAGATCAAACCAAGAGTGATTCGAGAAGCCAAACCTAGCTAATTCTTGCAATCTGACACAAATTACATATCAGTTGCACAGAAATTATGAAAGGGTAAGACTGTGCTCTTACCTCCAGTCATGAAATAGAAGAGATGAAAGTTGACAGACTTGCTGCACTTGATGTTGGTCAAAATCAAAAGCCAATAGACTCCCATCCATAGCTTTCTAATGCTTTGCGTAAGGCCTGTGTACAAAATGAGCCCAAATCATCAAAGATTTATAGTGGAAAGAAGAGTCTTCAGGAACTGTGAAATAACTAAATCAGAGTCCTCAATAACAGATGGAACATGTCAAAGGACTGATATTTTCTTCTAGAACAGAAGTGAAATCTGTTCCAACATACCTTGATTCTTTTGCGATTAAAACCAAAGTCAATCTGCCCTGATCGAGATGCAGACCTGTACTCTACCAATGATCGTTTACCAGGGGGGAACCAAAACTCCACATCATCCACAAACTGTGCACATCAACCAGTTCTACACACATAAGTGCCTGCAAGCAGTTGCTACTGCTTTGATCAAAAAAAATCTAGACCATTTTCCTTTAAACAATTTTCTTCCTCAAGCTATGATCCACAAATGAGAACATTTGAAGTGACATCAAGGGATTTCATGGACTGACACTCAACAGGTTGTCAAAATGAAGAGTTTATAACATTCTGAAGAGTTAGAAATAATGTAGAGTTATAAGTTTCTAAGAGTTAGATACTTGAGTTATAATGTTTTAGAACACTTCTAATGTTCTTTGGGTCTAAGGTTTTACTCAGGGCAACCAACCTGACTTGATAGCAGGAATGGTCAAAGACTCACCCCTAAGAAAGGGCTGGAATATTCCACATAGACATAGTCGTCAGTTTTCTCCACAATCCGGGGTGTGAAGTTGTCAGGCTTGGTTGATTGGATCTGCAACACATTGACAACAGATAGATCTTACTACTTCAACATGGTGCCTCAATTATGCTGCATGCAGGATGTCGTATGAGAATCAACTTACGGTTTCTAGAAGCTCAGCCATAGCCTTCTCCTTGGATGCAGGATTTTTCCTTCCTCGTCCATCTTCTGGATTATATGTCCTGAAGGATGCAAGAGAAAGACAGGACATTTTCATTGAACTTCCACATTGTTTCACATTAGAAATCCATCACAATTGCACAAGCTGCCTAAAGGGATAGCGCAGGTATATGTCTGCCTAGTTCTTACTAGAATCAAGAGAGACAACAAATGTTACATGCATAACTACAGCAGAAACCAAGGAAGGTTTAAGCCTTCTCATCAGGGTTTAGTATTTATTTCCAAAAAAAGTACAAGCCTCAATCAAGGAAGAATGATTAGTGCAGCCCTGTAGTACCAGGGGGGCACGTAGTGTGCAGGGTCATTTGCTTCCTCAGATGTGGAGATGCAAGGAGGGGCAAGCGGGCACAATGCCAAAGATGGTGGATTTGTCTGAACTCCCAAGTAATCAGGCCTTGTGCCACTGCAGAACCACTCCCCTCATCCATTTGACACTTCCCAACAAAGGAAACAACATGATTATTGGTTCTGGGATTTTGGTTAAGTCTAATATATGCTTTAGAAACAAATTCAAGGAATTTTAGAGTGACTGAAGAAAAAGAAGTATGTTTTGAGGCATAAACAACATGAGTAACAACAACAAGGATGATAAAAGACACCCTTCTAAAAGTACCTGAAATTGAGAAATGCCAGTAGCAAACTGGTACCGCTTGTACTCAACAACAAGGTTTCCCTATGAGCAAAGTGGTCACATAAGGAGTCAAAACTCAAAACCATGAACAAAACATAAGCTTAGGCTCTATGTGCAAACAAAGTGTTGTGCACATGAAGATCCTGGGTAAAACTTGCCCTCTGCTAGGATACACAATAATGTTTCAAAACTCAATGAGCATCCAAACTCTTGAAGGAAGAACAAACCTCATGAGGGCATATCTGTTGTCACCAATTTCTACATTCTTGCAAGATCCTCGAGAACCAAGAAAGAATCTAACGTCAAATCAACTACATAGAGAAACAGAAGAAGAACTATGGAATTGCAGCCTTGGAGGCTGGCTGTTGAAGCCAAGCAAGATCCACTCAAAACAAACAAAAAATGCCAAGGAGCAAAATTTGACAAGCAAGAATGACCACTTTATCTTCAAGCTTTAGGGTTTCACCTGCTTTCTCAAAACACATATTGAAAATTGGATGAGGTCCATGCTTAGTGCAAAGTTTCTAACATTGTTGCAATGTTTGTTAGCACTCAGCAGCAGCAGCATTCTGTTTGTCGTCACTGATGGAACCTGACATTGAGGTTTTGACTCTGGCATATCCCTTTGAGATCATTCAATCCACAACTTCTTCAGCTCAATCTTTGCAAATAAAACGGGTTCAGGAAGGGTTTAGGGTTTACCTTCAAGCTTTAGGGTTTAAGGTCCATGTTTCATGCAAAGTTTCTAACATTGTTGCAATGTTTGTTAGTACTCAGCAGCGGCGGTGTACTGTTTGTTATCCCTTTGAGATCATTCGATCAGGAACTTCTTCGGCTCAATCTTTGCAAATAAAGCGGGTTCAGGAAGTGTGTGTGTGTGTGTGTGTGTTTACCTTCTACTGATCTTTCGATGAAGAGTTTCTCCAGAAGTGAGCACTTTGGAATTTGTCTCCACTGCTCCGGTTTTTTCCGCTAAATCTTGCCGCTGGCAGCACACAACCATCCCTTTCTGGATCATATTTCGGTGGCTGACCACAAACACGTCTCGGTCACGCCTGACAGCAGGAGAGAAAGGCCATCTGCACAAAAGAGAAAAGACAAAAGAAAACAAACACTCAATCAGCAGATTTCTCCTCGATCTCATGCTTGTAGAAAGTTCGCTGGAGATGATGCAACGATGACAACAACAGCCTTGCACAACAGCAGCAGCAGCAGCAGCAGCAGCAAAGCTTCGTTGTTTAAAAATTGCAATTATTAAGTTAAATGCATTTGATTCTGATGCAACTACATAACTGAGCTTTGTGAAACAATCGAGTTTGCAAAGGGAGTTTATAGATGGAGGAGGAGCACAGTACCTGGAGGAAGTGAAAGAGGAGGCAAGGACACAAGGAGGAAGAGGAGACATGGTGCAAACGAAGCTTACAATATACTGGCGACTCACCCCTACAACCATTTTGCTGAGCAAAACACGATATGCTAAATACCCCTATGGAGGGCCAGAGTGAACCAGGAATAATAAGATTTTTGGGGTCTTTTTGCTTCATATTCTCATTTTTTGTATTTTTTAAATGCTAGAAGTTTTTCTTTTCTTTTATTATGTTTGTCCTATATATATATAATATAATATTATTTTCCCCCTATTTTTCCATTTTTTTTGTCTTTAAAATTCCAAAAGATGAAGTTTTGTTTTTCTATTTCCTTTAATTTTTTTTCAGTTTTCTTTTTTTAAGAAAATCCAATAGACTATATATGTTCATACCCATGTAATTTTTTGGGAGTTTGGTTTACATTTTTCAAACTTGCATATTAATGTGTGTCATGTATTCGATGCAAATTTTGAACAACTATGAAATACCACTATATAACCAATGTCATTCAACTCCAATTGTATCACTATCAACTTTACATTCATCAACATGCTATTAAGCTGGTTACAACAACAACAAACTTATTGGTGAACACATGATATGGTAGCTAATGAAAATGTATTTTATATTTTCAAATACATACAAGTTTTGTTATAGTGTAATTGTAACCTCACTTTGTATTATGTTTGCATGTTTTTGAAATTTTCCCTAAAAATATGAGTTTGAAACATATTGCAATGTTACATTATTACATTAAAAGAATTTCAAAAACATAAAGTTCAATGTGAAATACTTGCAGAAGGGCCATAAAATAAACATTAGTTTTGTTAGAATGATTTTGTAATACTCTGATTTGAAACATAAAATGTTGGTTGGTATTTTTGGATGGTTTACGCAATGTGCCCAAATGTTGGGCATAAAATATGCATGTTCAATGAAAAAAATGACGAAGACAAAAAATAGAAAACTAGAAGAAAAAATTAATTGTGATAAATAATAGAACAAAATAACCTAGAACAAAAAAAAGGGGGGGGTGGGGGTGGGAGGGGTAAAAGAAATTTTTAAAAAAAATAGAAGGAAAAAACGACATAGAAAATTATTTATAAAAAAAAAAGAATCCAAAAGAAAAAAATGTTTACATTTTGGTCATAAAATATGTAATAATTATTGGAATGTATTGAATTTGAAATGACATTGTCATTGTATGTGGGTATTGTATTTTTTTATTGGATCTTCAACTATTTTAGCTTATAACAATAGTTACCAAAATATGCATTACCTATGTGTGGGTCACAAAAACTAATCAAATGTGTAATATCTACATTCATGGTTACCATTTATTGACATCAAGGGGTCAAATATGATTTAAATGATTGTAAGTTCATTTAATGTAATACCTTCATATTTTGTAAAACATATAATGGTAGACAATTGTATCTTATAAATTATAAATAGGTAGTGTACACAAATAAGGAAAAAGTTAGGTCAATAATGTAATTATGTTAATATGATGGCTACGTTAATAAGATAGCCAAAAATTTTGTTAAAAAAAATTGTCGAAAAAATAGTCATTAGTTTAATTCAACTATATATATATGTCAAAAGGTAAAGGTTTTGGTAACAAATAGAGGTTTAGCCATGAAAAGATGGAAGTTTTGCTAAGAGGTATAGGTTTAGTTAGGAAGAATTAGAAGTTTTTCCAATTTGTAAAGGTCTAACCAAAAAGAAATAGAAGTTTTATTGATAGGTAAAAATATAATGCAAAAAAGATAAAGGTTTTGCTAAAATGTAAAAGTTCAAACAAGAAAAGTTCAAAGGTTTTCCAAGTGAGAGGTTTAACCATGAATATATAAAGGTTTTATTCACAGGTAAAAATTTAGCTAGAAAGAGGTTTAGGTTTTGCTAAGAAATAAAAGTTTAGTTAATTATAGATAGAGTTTTTGCCAACATGTAAGTGGTTTAGCAATGAATAGATGGAAGTTTTGTCAAGAAAAATTATAAAATATATAGGTTTAGCCAAAAAAAGTTAAATTTTTTACCAAAAGGTAGAAGTTTAACCAAGAAAACATATAGGTTTTGTTGAAAAATAATGTTTTTCCTAAAGATAGATGTTTAACTAAAAAGATATAGAAATTTTGTCAACATGTAAACATTTAGCTGTGAAGAGATGGAGGTTTAGCCAAAAAATATAGATGTAGCCAAGAAAAGTTAGAAGTTGTGCCAAAAGGAAAAGGTTTAGCCAAAATATATAGGTTTAGCAAAGAAAAGTTAGAAGTTGTGCCAAAAGGAAAAGGTTTAGCCAAGATATATAAGTTTAGCAAAGAAGAGTTAGAAGTTGTGCCAAAAGGAAAAGGTTTAACCAAGATATATAGGTTTAGCCAAGAAGAGTTAGAAGTTGTGCCAAAAGGAAAAGGTTTAACCAAGATATATAAATTTAGCCAAGAAGAGTTAGAAGTTGTGCCAAAAGGAAAAAGTTTAGCCAAGAGATATAAATATAACTAAAAAGAGTTAGAAATTGTGCTAAAAATAAAAGGTTTAGACAAGAAGAACTAGAAATTGTGCCAAAAGGAAAAGGTTTAACCAAGAAAGATTGGTTTAACCAAGAAAAGTTAAAAATTGTGCCCCAAAAAAAAAGTTTAGCCAAAAGATATAGGTTTAGTGAAGAAGAATTAGAATTTGTGCCAAAAGTCAAAGGTTTAGCCAAAAGATATAGGTCTAGCCATGAATAGTTAGAAGTTGTGCCAAAAGGAAAAGGTTTAGCCAAAAGAAAAGTTTAAACATGAAAAAATAAAGGGCAAATAAGTAAGGAGTTGGTAGGTAGAGTCAAGATGTAGGTCAGTAATGTAGTTAAGTTAATAGGGTAGCTAGGGAAGTAGAGTGATTAGATTGGAGGGAATAAAGTCAGGGTTGGGAAAAAAACACCCAAA